>JAEEGL010429814.1_pt1 | contig 18012 bp, 16 predicted proteins | sample 9134231 | NCBI WGS metagenome assembly JAEEGL01 (sample SAMN16246548, study PRJNA631951) | gut metagenome | biome: gut microbiome; feature: rumen; material: fiber-attached | host: Bos | place: Iran: Karaj | collected 2018-10 | reverse complement strand
CGTACATCTACCTGGAGATGCCGAAGTTCCAGAAGACGGAGGCCGAGCTGGTGACGATGGCCGACAAGTGGCTGTACGCGCTGAAGAACCTGCCGCGCCTGTTGGAGCGTCCCGCCGCGCTGCAGGAGCGTATCTTCAAGAAGTTCTTCGATGTGGCTGAGATTGGCAACCTGTCGAAGGAGGAGTATGCCAAGTATTTCGAGAGCGAGAAGGTGTACTACGACAACGACGGTGCCATCCGTACCGCCGAGGCCAAGGGCCGTGCGGAAGGACGAGCGGAAGGCCGTGCGGAAGGTCTTGCGGAAGGAGAAAAATCGAAGAGTCTTGTCATCGCCCGTAATTTGAGGGATATGGGTATGTCGGATGCAGATGTTGCAAGAGCGACAGGACTTTCAGAAGAAGAACTCGCACAGCTATAGCATACAGAACAACTGAATAACACTCGAAAAATGCCGAAAAAGTGAGCGATAGCAACTTTTTCGGCATTCTATTTTGTTTTTCTTTTTTCTTCGTACTTTTACTAACAGATAGGGGCTACAGGCTATGATCCTCGCTGTGACAACCGCTCCTTGGCTTTGGAGTAGGCCTTGAAGGTAGTGAATCCGCTGGCTTCCGCAGCAGCCTCCTCCGTGGAATGGGGATGCTGGGCCATATACCTTTCGTAGTAGTCGATGCGCAGTCCGTTGACATAATCGGAGAAGCCGCCAAAGCGCTCGGTGAACACCTGCGAGACGAAATAGCGGCTGAAGCTGCAACGCTCCACAACCTGCTCCAGTTTCAGGTGGGGGTCCAAATAGGCCGACTCGGTATTCACAAACTGCTCTATCTCGGCAGCAATCCTGTTAGTGCGCTCCTCTGCCAGTTCGGCGGGTGCGTCATAATCTACCTCCACATCCGTCTCACCGGTATCGGCAATGATGGCGGCACGTCGCCATACGGGCATCACGTTAAGCAGCAGCACAATGTTGAAGGCGGCCAATGGGACGCACAGCACCGCCATCACCGTGGGCGAGTCCAAGATGTAGGCTGGCCACAGCAGAGGGGTGAGTATGACTGGTGCCAGCCATACGCGGTGGGCATAGTCGGCGGGAAAGTCGTCGGGGTTGGAATAGTTCACATCGCGTGACTCTTTCATCCACAGCCACACCTGCCACATGGCGACAGCAGAGAAGCACATCATGAGGAGGCTGACGACCACCGCCACGATGCTTAACAGACGGGCCATCTCGGCACTGAGCAGTCCTGATGGCAGCCACGCATTGAGGATAAACGGCAGTATGGTCAGGGCAGCGACGATACCGGCGACGTAGGAGGTTGTCTTCCATTTGTTCCACTGTTTCATAGAACCGAAGAAGAAGAACATCAGCATGCCGCAATAACAATAATAGGTACACGGGAAGTAGGTCTTCATCAGCAGCCATGCCGACTCGCTTTTCGGATTCATGACGTAGGGCAGCAGCACGGTACCAAACATATAAATAACCACCTGCATCTTGCGGTCAGGCCAGATGTAGTTACGCCGTTCCTTGGGCGTGCCACAGTTGTGGACGCCTCTTACTACGGAGAATACCCAGCAGGTCACGATATAGACCATTGCCGTCACTCCGTACCAGTAGAAATTGTCTGTTAGTATCATAATCGACGGCAAAGTTACGAATTTTTTTTCTACTTAATTGTATTTCCTCGCTTTTTTTATTACCTTTGCAGACAAATTGAGACAAATTGATGAAATTGACGACTAAAGTAACAGCCATGCTCCTGATAGTGGCAGCCATGCTGCTCATTTCCTGCAGAGAGCAACAGGCCAGTCCACGGCATCCTGAGGCGGACAGCCTGATTAATGCCGCCTATCAATCGCGTGACTACAAACAGATATTGACCATTGCTGATTCACATCAGCACGAAGGCACGCTGACCAACCTGAAAGCCTGCTACTGGCGCGGCTATGCCTATTCGCGGCTTCGCAAGATGCGCATGGCGGAAATGGAGTGGAGAAATGCAGTCGCCCAGTATGTTGAAAGCAAGGAGGACCTGGACTACTATGCTCAGTCGGCAAACCGTCTGACCGGACTGCTTTACCTGAAAGCTGACTACGGCGAGGCTATCCGTGTGGCAATGCCTGCCATGAGCCTGCTGAAGGAGCATGGGTACACAAAGGCCAACGACTATACCAACCTCCTGGTATTCATAGGCGGCTGTCAGTTGAAACTGGGGCGTCCCGACGAAGCAGCCAGCAACTTCAACCAGGCTTGGCAGCAATACCTGAAGACGATAACAGACGACCATGAAATTTCCCACTATACCAGCAGTATCGTAGGTGCTGTCACCATTGTCGACGCGTATATCCAGACAGAACGCTACCATGAGGCCTACGAGTGGACAGCCCGCATGGACAGCATGCTTCAAGAATACCGCCAGCAGCCCCAGGCTCGCGAGCCGTACATCGACAAGCAGTGGGCCAGGCTCTGCCTTTACCGTGCCTGTGCCTTAGAGGGACTGGGACATCAGGGCGAGGCTGCCAAAGCTTACAAGACTGCCATGGAAACCCAGTATGCAAAGAGCGGCGACGGGAAGATAGAGGCCACCAGCTATCTGATGGCCGCTCACAGATGGGATGAGGCGGCTGACAATTTGCAGGTGATGGAGTCGCAGATGGCCCGCTATGACTTGAAGATGACTATGGAGAACATTCATGCCTACCTGCTTCCGAAGTACCTTGCCAATGCAGGAGCCCACCGCATCGACTCGGCCATCGCCGTAGGAACCTGGATATGCCATGCGCTCGACTCTGCTATCGCTTGGCAGAAACAGGATGACGCTGCCGAGCTGGCCACCATATACGAGATTCAGCAGAAGGAAACCGAGCTGATGGAGGAACATGCCAATCTGTCGAGTCAGCGTTTGCTGATGGCTTTAACCTTGCTGGTGCTGGTCATACTGGCCTTTGGCCTCTTCATCTTCTTCCGTCATCGTGCTGCCATGCGGCTGGAAGATGCCTATCACGAACTCGAAGTGGCCAATTCCCGCGTCGAGGAATCATCACGCATGAAGAGTGACTTTATCCAGCAGATCTCCCACGAGATACGCACACCGCTCAATATCCTTTCGGGCTTCACCCAGGTGTTGACGATGCCCGATATGGCTTACGACGAGGAAACCCTGAAGGACATCAACCGGCAGATAACCGAGAATACCGACCGCATCACCAACCTTGTCAACAAGATGCTTGAACTCTCCGAAGCCAAGAACCAAACGGTCATCGAGTGCAACGATACTGTCTCTGTCGTGCAGATTGCCGCAGAGGCTGTCAATGCTTCAGGCATCACCGAGGCCGGCCATCTTACCTTTACCATGCTAGTGTCTCCAGAGGTAGAGACGCTCATGTTAAAGACTAATCAGACTGCTGCTGTCCGTGCGCTGTCGCTGTTGCTCGACAATGCACGAAAGTTCACGGCACCTGCCGAGGCTCGCTGGCACAATGCGCTCACTATCCAGCAGCAGAAGGCCGTCCTGCGTGTGACACTCTCGTCGGGCCGTGTGTTCTTTTCTGTCGAGGATTCTGGCATTGGCATCCCCCGCAAGGAAGCCGAGCGCATCTTCGAGGAATTCGTACAGTTGGACGAGTATTACAACGGCACGGGCATCGGCCTTACCGTTGCCCGCTCACTTGCCCGACGCTTAGGAGGCGACATCGTGGTCGACACGGCTTATATCGGTGGTTCCCGTTTCGTGATGATCTTGCCCGACAAGCAGGAAGAATAGGCCGAAGGCAGGCTATTCAATAGCCTGCTGCTGGCATACAATGGTGCCGTCGTTGCTGACGCCTTCCAGTGTGACGAGATAACGTTTGGACACGTCGGAGGCATAGAAACGGACGGTGGCATGACCGTTGGCGTCTGTCTCGACCTTCGGATTCCAATAGAGCGTGGTGCGGTGGTCGGGGTGCGTCTTGTTGGCCTTGCTGGTATGTTGCGGCGAGTAGAACTCGACAGAAGGCTTCCAGCCCTGCTGGCGGACGGTGACCATCGATAGGGGCTTCCCCTTGCTGAAACGGTGGCCGGGCTTTTGGGTAATCAGCAGCACACCCATTGTGGGCGCATCCCAGCGATAGGCAAGCAGTTGCGGATAGCCGTGCTTGAAATACTCTACCGACATCAGGTTCGCAGGCTGGAGCGTCATCAGTTCTTCGACGGTACTCTCCATGTCGTCGATGTATATCAGAGGGCGCAGTCTGGCACTGGCCGAGGAGTAGACAATGTGCAGCCCGTCGTCATCACGGCCGACCTTGAGTCCCAGCGATGTGAGCATTGTCTCGATGGTGGCAAAGTTGTTCAGTAGGGGATGGTCGTCGTAGAACGAGCGGAAGGGTGTTATGTTCATGCGGTTCATCGGCTTGTGTCTGCGTTTCTTCTCCTTGACGACTTCAGGTAGCTCTATATTGTGGCCTATACTGCCGTACATCACTTGTTCCTTGGCTTGTGTGGCAAACTTCTCAGGGATCATGTACTTAGCACTTTGGACTTTGAACGCAGGATGAAGGGTGGGGAATGACTGCGGGTCGATGACTGTCTGCACGAGGCTGGTGCTGCCAGTCTGTCGCATGCCCTCCAAGATGTAGGTCGTACCGTCGGGGAAGTCAAGACCGTTGATGGTGAAGCGGTTGCTGTCGCCCAGCTCGAAGGTCTTGCGGAAGCCTGTGTCTGGACGTACCAGTATCAGCTTGGGGCGTTTCACCTTCTTGAACATCGTGCCACGGATGCTGCCAGAGATGGTCTGCGAGGTCTGGAAGCCGTAGTCAATACGGGGGTACGTCCTGCCAAGCATATCGGTGAGCGAATAGTCCGCTGACTGTTGACCAAGATACCTGTCGATTATTGGCTGTATGGTGTCGGGTTTCACGACGTCGTGGTCTGTGACCGAAAGCGAGAAGTAGCCATTGAGAGGTGTGCCGTCAGCATTGACCATGCTGATGTGCAGCTCTATAGGCTCGTTGCCACTTTGTGCCTTGCCGCTGATGGTGACTTGAGGCCTTTCACCCTCGATGACAGTCTGGCGTTCGGCAATGATGTCGCCCGTCTGACGATTGACCATTGCAATGCTGAGGCTTCCAGAGCGCAACGACTGGCTGTCGATGCGCAGCACCTTGCCCTGTGTGTAGTCCGTCACGATGAGGTTGCCGCTGCCATAAAGCACACAAGCCAAAGGGACATCAGTAGGCTCAGGGAATTGTATCAGTAGTTGCCCTTTGCGTTGGGCTATTTGCAGCGAGCTGGTGTCTCCCCCCCAAACTCTATCCCTGAATGGGAGTGGAGCGCCTGCGGGTAACATTGGCGCTTCAACTCCCCCCACCACCAGTAATTGCTTATAGAAGAAACGCTCGACAGGGAAGTTGCGCATCCATTGCGTATAGGCAGCAAGGGTGTAGCTTCCTCCACGCAGCCCACGAGGTAAGACGAGTGCATTGGCAAAGACGCCATCAGTGTCACACTTTACGATGATTCGTTGTACCAAGGTGTCGGCCTGCTGGTCGTGCAGCTCCAGATAGACATAGCGCGAGCGGCTGATAGGCGTATGGGTGACGGCATCCACCAGATGAATACGAAACCACACCGTATCGCCAGACACGTAGTAGGGCTTGTCCGTATGGACATAAATCTGCTCCTGCGGCACTCGTTTGTAGTAGTCAAGGATTCGCTGCTCGATGTCCAGCGTATCCGTCTTCTCCTGCAATTTCTCGACAGCACTGCTCAAGACTGTTTTCCAAGTGTCCGCGCTGACATATTGGCGCATTCCCTCAATGGTGTCCTTCAGTTCCTGGAACTGTCGGTGCGACAGACGCCCCTGATAGTTCTTTGCCAGTTCACGCACTACAACGGCAATGGCTTGGTCGTTGACAGTGTTCTGGCCTGTCAGTTTCTGGCCCACGTGATGTACTTTGGCACGCAGGTCGCCAAAGGTGGTGATGGTCTGCGCACTGACGTTCAGCATCGCAAATGCTATACCTATTATTATTAAATAACGTCTCATGGTTGTTCCTCCGTCGTTATGTTCGTGTTCAGAGCCTCTGCAGACATTTTTTCTTTGGTTAGTTCGCCTATCATGATGCGCTGAACCAGTCGCTGCAATCGGTTGTCAGCGCGGAGCACCTCTTCGGCTTTGGCTGTATAGGTACTCTCATTGACATTCTCCAGTTCCTTCTCCAAGCGGGCAATGTAATATTGCAGGCTGTCGGTAGTGTTTGCTTTCGGCTTTTGCCTCGTACTCTTTGGTGCTGTCTTGGGAGTGACAACGGGCTTCGATGGGGTTGTAATGGCAACAGTTGGCTCCACGTCACGAAAAACGGGTTCTGTTACTTCTTTTGTACTTTGCCCAGCGACGGTTTCAATGACTTGTTTCCTGGGCCAAAGCACGAATGTCCCCACCGCAACGAGCACCGCGATGGCTGCGGCGATAGCCCATCTTATGAAACTTCGCTTGGCTCTGCGTTGATTGACGATGCGGTCATATTCAGCCGTCTCGTCTTCCGTGAGCCATGAGTCCATTTCCACCTCTTGCTGAAGCATCTGGGCTACCAGATGCTCATCTTCGGGTGTGGCCTGCTCGTTTAGCAGCTTTTCTATCAGGTCTTGTTTCATAGTAAACCTCCTTTCTTGATGAGTATTTCTTGTAGTTTACGTTTCGCGGTACTTAGCATGGCACTGACGGAGCGCACCCCAATACCTGTGGCAGCAGCAATCTGTTGGATGTCCATCTCTGCTTCATGGCGCATGCGGAAAAGACGTTGCTCTGCGGGCTTCAACTGTCTGACTGCCTGTCGTAGTCGCGCTATTTCGTCCTTGAACTCTACATGACGATGAATGTCTTCGTGCGCAGCAAGTTCTATCCGCATGGCTGCCCCCTCTCTTACTCTTTGCTTACGCCACTCGCTAACGCAGAGGTTCTTGGCCATTCGGACGGCCAGTGGTTCTATGTCCGTTTGTGGTTCTATGCGGTCACGCAGCAGCCAGAGTCGCATCAGGGTCTCCTGTGCAATGTCCTCGGCAGCATTGTCATCACCGAAGAACTGTCGTCCAATATCTTTCAGACGTGGACGAAGCACAGTAGCAATATGTTCAAACTCTTGTCGGGTCATGCTGTCTTATATACGCATGAGGCTTATGGATGTTAAGTAGAAAAGACTCATTTTTAATCAAAGACTGAGATTCTGCTGGTTTGTCATCAAATCTGTGACTCCATCGGAAATGAAAATAAATCATAATCTATTTTGCATTTCGCTCGGTTTGCACTACATTGACCTGATGGTCGAAGGTGGGTTGCACCTCGGAAATAAAAAGAAAAACGCGTTTTTCTTTGGTATTTCGCTCGGTTTGCACTACCTTTGCGGCCAAAATTACGGAAAGATGAAGAGAATGACTACATTTCTGACCCTGTTTCTGCTGTTTGGCACGCTGACAGTGAAGGCGCAGACGGTGGAGCCGGACTCAGTTGTCGTAATCGATGAGCAGGTTGACGAAGAGATGATCGTCGATGACGAGGTGCTGGAGGCTCCCGTCCAGAACGTGCTGGTGCAGTGTGAGGACACCTGCTCGCACATCCACGGCATCGACCTGAGCCACTATCAGGGCAACGTGTTCTGGCACGTCATCGGCGACGAGACAAAAATGGCCTACGTGTACCTGAAGGCCACGGAGGGTGGCGACCGCATCGACGCCACCTTCGAGCGAAACATCCAGATGGCCCAGCGTCACGGGCTGAAAGTGGGCAGCTACCACTTCTACCGTCCGCGAACCGACCAGATGCGCCAGCTGCTGAACTTCCGTTCGCAGTGCCTGCCTGGCGAGCAGGACCTCATCCCCATGATAGACATCGAGACTACCGGCGGGCTGACGACCGACGAGTTCTGCGACTCGCTGTTCTACTTCCTCGACCTCGTGGAGGGGGCCTACCACCAGAAGCCTCTGCTGTATACAGGACGTAACTTCTACAACAAACACCTGCAGGGCAAGATCAACGAATACAAGATCATGATAGCGATGTACACCCCCGAGGAGCCTGTGGTGGCCGACGGCCGCGACATCACGATGTGGCAGTACACAGGCCGTGGACGCATTGCCGGTGTCAACGGCTATATCGACAAGAGCCGCTTCATGGGGAGTCATCAGCTGCGTGAGATACGCTTCAAACACTAAATATAACTATGATCATAAAATGTCCCGAATGTGGCCATCAGGTCAGCGACCATGCTGAGAACTGTCCCAGCTGTGGCATCCGCATAGCAGGCCACATCGTACAGTGTCCGCATTGCGGCGGCACTATGCTCTCCGACCAGGACATCTGTCCGCTGTGCCTGATGTCCATTCACCAGCCCGTCTACGACTCCGACGGCACGGGTGCTGTCTTCGCACCGCAACCACAGAACGAGCCTGACGCAACGCCAGCCCCCGTCGGCCACCGTGCCTTCTGGACGACGCTGCTTGTTAGTATGGCCGTGGCAGCTGCCATCGTAGCCGTCGGCCTCTACTTCTATCGCCATACACAGCAGCAGAGCGAGCTGGCAGCCTACGAGAACGCCATGCAGAGCGGCGAGCCTGCCGTGCTGCAGAACTTCCTCGACATCTATGTGCAGGCACCTGTAGACCACCGCGACTCCGTGACGGCCCGCTTGGAGGTGCTGCGCCAGTCAGACCATGAGTGGCAGACGGCCGCTGTCAGCAAGTCGCGTATTGCCCTTGAGCGGTATGTCAGCCGACATCCGGGCAGCATCCACAACGTGGAGGCCCGCCTGATGATTGACTCACTCGACTGGATACGTGCTGCAGGACAGAACACCATCGAGTCGTACCGACAGTATATGGACCAGCATGCCGACGGTGTGTACTATGCCGATGCCAAGATGAACTACGAACGGCTGGTGGCGCACCATGTGTCGAAGGATGAGGAGAAGATGCTCATCCGACTGTTTTCCAGCTACTTCAACTCACTGGCCAAGAACGATGACCGCAGCCTCACCTCGACCGTGGCACAGGTGCTGCACAGTTTCCTGCGCAAGCCCAATGCCACGCTGAACGATGTTATCAGCTACATGCGTCAGTTGCATGCTGACGAAGACATCACGGGCATGAACTTCCTGCTGAACAACGACTGGAAGGTTGACAAGATCGAGAACATCGACACTGGTGAGCTGGAGTATGCTGTCACGTTCAGTGTCAACCAGCAGATAGAGCGCAGCGACCCTGACCGTGAGCGTAAGAATACCTATAAGGTCAGTGCCAAGGTGTCGCCAGAGGGACGCATCGTAGACATGAACATGCGGAAAATCGTTAAATAGCAGACAATAAAAGGGTGGGGCAGACGTTATATAATCAGACTTTAAACTTAAAACTCTCTGATTATGAACAACACTCCAACTCCCCACATCGGGGCCCAGTACGGCGAGATAGCCGAGACGGTGATTATGGCGGGCGACCCGCTGCGTGTGAAACTGATGGCCGAGAGGTATCTCGACAATCCCGTATGCTTCAACAACGTGCGTGGCATGTTAGGCTTCACCGGCACCTATAAGGGAAAGCGCGTCAGCGTCATGGGACACGGCATGGGTATGGCCTCCATCGGCATCTACACCTACGAGCTGTACAACTTCTACGGCGTGAAGACCATTATCCGCGTGGGTTCTGCCGGTTCCATCCACAACGACCTGCACATCGGCGATCTGGCCATTGCCATGGGTGCCTGTACCAACAGCAACTTTGCCGCACAGTACGAGATGGCTGGCACGTTCGCTCCCATCGCCGACTTCGGACTGGTGCGTGCCGCCGCTGAGTCGTGCGAGAAGTTCGGCTACCACTACAGGGTGGGCAACGTCCTCTCGTCGGACATGTTCTACAGCGAGAACCCCCATACTGACAAGTGGATCAATATGGGGGTGCTGGCCGTAGAAATGGAGATTGCCGCCCTGTACATGAACGCTGCCCGCTCTGGGAACAAGGCCCTGGGCATCTGTACCATTTCCGACCACATCCTGACAGGTGAGGTAACCACCGCCGAGGAGCGTCAGAACAACTTCACACACATGATGGACGTTGCCTTCTCGCTGGTTGAATAGTCGCTTTGACTATTTGACTGCGTTGAGGCGGCTCTTGATCTTGTCAACGTAGGCATCGATGACAGCTACGGCAACGATGTTCACCACGTCGCGTACGGAGGCTCCGAAGTCGATGAAGTGAATGGGTTTGTTCAGTCCCATCTGTATCGGGCCGATAATCTCGACGTCGGCATCGAGCATCTGCAGCATCTTGTACGATGAGCGGGCTGACGTGAGGTTGGGGAAGACGAGTGTGTTGACGTTCTTGCCGTAGAGACGGGTAAAGGGATACTGCTCGTCGCGCAGTTCACGGTCGAGGGCAAAGCCCAGCTGCAGCTCACCGTCGATGGCCATGTCGGGGTACTCATGTTGCATATACTCAACGGCCTCGCGAACCTTCCTGGCACCATCGCTCTGCGACGAGCCGAAGTTCGAGTGGCTCATCATGGCGACCACCGGCTTCTCGTTGAAGAAGCGTACGGACGTGGCTGCCAGTTTGGCAATGTCGATGAGTGTGTCTTTGTCGGGGTTCTCGTTCACCAGCGTGTCAGCGATGTAGAGGGTACCCTTGGGCGAGTTGATGATGTGCATGGCTCCGAAGTGCTTGTACTCAGGACGGATGCCGATGACCTCGTTGACTACCTTGATGGTGTTCGAGTACTTGGTGTAGAGACCAGTGATGAAGGCGTCGGCCTCGCCCGTCTCGACCATCATCATACCGAAATAATTGCGCTCGAACATCTTGTCGTTGGCCTCCTGGAAGGTGTAGCCCTCGCGCTGCCGCTTCTCAGTCAGAATACGGGCATAGCGTTCGCGGCGTTCCTGCTCAGAGGGATGGCGCAGGTTGACAATCTCGATGCCCTCTAACGAGAGGTCCATCTCGTTGGCCATCTTAGTGATGACCTCGTCGTTGCCCAGCAGGATGGGGTGGCAGATGCCCTCGGCCTTGGCTTGCACAGCGGCCTTCAGCATGGTGGGATGGACGGCCTCGGCGAACACCACGCGCTGCGGATGGGCTGCGGCGGTGGCATAGAGCTTCTGCGTCAGCTTCGTCTCCTGGCCCAACAGCACGCTGAGCGAGCGCTTGTACTCGTCCCAATCGTCGATGCTACGGCGGGCCACACCGCTGTCGATGGCAGCCTTGGCCACAGCGGCGCTGACCTCGCTGATGAGGCGCGGGTCAACAGGCTTGGGAATGAAGTAGTTGCGCCCGAAGTGCAGGTTGTTGACTTTGTAAACATCGTTGACGACATCGGGTACGGGCTGCTTCGCCAGGTCGGCGATGGCCAGCACGGCAGCCATCTTCATCTCCTCGTTAATGGCGGTGGCGTGTACGTCGAGCGCACCACGGAAGATATAGGGGAAGCCGATGACGTTATTGATCTGGTTGGGATAGTCGGTACGTCCCGTGGACATCAGCACGTCGGGGCGGGCGTCCATAGCGTCCTCGTAGGATATTTCCGGCACGGGGTTGGCCAGCGCGAAGATGATGGGGTCTTGCGCCATCGTCCTTACCATGTCCTTCGTCAGCACGTTACCCTTCGAGAGTCCTACGAAGACGTCGGCATTGCGGACGGCCTCGGCCAGCGTATGGATGTCGGTACGCTCGGTGGCGAAGAAGCGTTTCTGCTCGTTCAGGTCCTGGCGGCTGGTCGAGATGACGCCCCGCGAGTCGAGCATGACGATGTTCTGCTTCTGTGCTCCGAGGGCCATATACAGCTTCGTACACGAAATGGCAGCAGCACCGGCACCGTTGACCACGATTTTCACCTGTCGGATGTCCTTGCCGCAAACCTCCAGGGCGTTCTTCAGACCGGCGGCAGAAATGATGGCTGTGCCGTGCTGGTCGTCGTGCATCACGGGGATGTCGAGTGTGCGCTTCAGGCGTTCCTCAATATAGAAGCACTCGGGAGCTTTGATGTCCTCAAGGTTGATGCCGCCGAAGGTGGGGGCGATTCGCTCCACGGCCTCGCAGAACTTCTCAGGGTCTTTCTCGTCAACCTCGATGTCGAACACGTCGATGCCACCATAGATCTTGAAGAGCAGTCCCTTGCCCTCCATCACCGGCTTGCCGCTCATGGCACCGATGTTGCCCAATCCGAGGACTGCCGTACCGTTAGAGATGACGGCCACCAGGTTGCCCTTGTCGGTATAGCGGTAGGCATCGTCAGGGTTCTGCTGGATTTCCAGACATGGATAGGCCACGCCCGGCGAGTAGGCCAGCGAGAGGTCTGTTTGTGTACGATAAGCCTTGGTGGGCTTCACTTCAATTTTGCCGGGACGGCCCGCCTCATGGTACTGAAGGGCGGCTTCTTTGGATATTTTTACCATATTTATATATGTAATAATGAGTGTTAAGTCCTTTTTCGCGCGCAAAAGTAATAAAAACCCGTCGAAAACGTGCCGTTTTTTCTGATTTTTTCGTAACTTTGCCGAATTAATTAATATATATGAGGGAAAAGAGTGAAACTACGGCATACAGACAGACGTTGAAGTCGAAGATACTTGACGTGTCTTTGGTTCAGTTCACCACACACGGCATCCGTGCGGTGAAGATGGACGACATCGCACGAGAACTGGGCATCTCGAAGCGTACGTTGTATGAACTGTATGCCGACAAGGAGGAGCTACTGTATCAGGGTGTGTGCCGATACAACCGGCAGAAGCAGGAGTACATCAGCCGCTATGCTGAAGGACATCACGTCATTGATGTCATCATGGAGGCCTATCAGGTAAAAGTCAATGAGGTGAAGCGGGTCGATGCGGTATTCTTCACCGACATTCTGCGCTATCCCAAAGTGGAGGAGTATATCAAGGCTGAGCGTGAGCGCACAAGAATGAGTTTCCGGCGGTTCATGACAAGAGGCGTGGCAGAAGGAATGTTCCGCCAGGATGTTAACTACGACATTATCTCCCATCTGTTCGACGCAGTGGGCAATCACATCATGAGCAACAAACTGCTGCAGACTTACAGCTTCGAGGCGTTGTTCATCAATCTCTTCCTTGTACCCCTAAGAGGCTTCTGTACGCCTAAGGGTGTGGAGGTGCTGGATGGCGAAATCGCTAAAATTCTACAAACGACAGTGGCATCAGCTCCTTGATGCCATCCATGATGTAGGTGTGCTTGCGACCGTATAGCAGTATGCGGACGGGATGCTTGAAGCGCGTCTCGGTCTCGATAATCACCTGGCGGCATGTACCACACGGGCTGGCCGGCTCCTCAATCAGCTCACCGTCCCTTCCACGTGCAGTGATGGCCAGCATGACCACTGGCTGGTCGGGGTATTGTGCGCCGGCGGCGAAGATGGCAGCGCGCTCGGCACAGATGCCGGCGGGAAAGGCGGCATTCTCTTGATTGCAGCCGATGAATGTAACACCGTTTTGAAGGCGAATGGCTGCACCTACATGGAAATTGGAATATGGTGCGTACGAACGGTTCGTTCCCTCAATGGCAAGCTCGACAAGTTCGCGTTCTTCGGGTGTTAATTCGTCCAGCTGAGCTACCTTGATAGATGATTTTAGGGTTAGTTGTTCCATAATATTTCGATTTTTGTTGCAAATATAATTATTTTTCTTTATTTTTGCATCAAATTTTGAAAGAAAATTCATGAACAGGGCAATATTTCTCATATTTTCACTTACTTTCCTACATTTTTGCGGCTTTGCGCAGCCTGCCAAGTGGAACCAGCAGTATGCTGACTACATCAGACAATACGCCAGTTTGGCTGTTCAGCAGATGCGCCAGTACCGCATTCCGGCCAGTGTGACCTTGGCACAGGGCTTGCTGGAGTCGGGAGCCGGCAAGAGTGCATTGGCCCGCAAGGCCAACAATCATTTCGGCATCAAGTGTAACGGGTGGAAGGGGCGTAAGTCGTATCATGACGACGACCAGCCTGGCGAGTGCTTCAGGGCGTACGACAGTGCGAAAGACAGCTATGTAGACCACTCGCTCTTCTTGACAACCAGTCCGCGCTACAGCCGACTGTTTGACCTAAAGCTGACGGACTACAAAAAGTGGTCGCGTGGCCTGAAGGCTTGCGGCTATGCCACCAGCCCGACCTATGCGAAGCGGCTGATAGAAATCATTGAGACTTACCGGCTTTATGAATATGACAAGGGTAAGCATGCCGGTGGCTCCCTTCGTCCTGTACACTATTTCAATAAGAACTATTATGTCGTTGCCCGTAAGGGTGACACGTTCCGTACGGTTGCCGACGACGTGGACATCAGCTATCGCAAGCTGGCTCGGTACAACGAGCGCGACAAGAACGACCGGCTGGAGGATGGAGAGTACGTCTGGCTACAGAAGAAGCGCAGCAAGGCTCCCAAGGAGTATAAGGGTAGGTACCACGTCGTTGCCGCAGGGGAGTCGCTTTACAGCATCGCGCAACGCTATGGCATTCGCCTGAAATATCTGTACAAAAAGAACAACTTGTCACCCGACTATGAGATACAGGTGGGCGACAAGCTGCGCGTGTATTGACAGGTAGGTTGGCAGACAGGTGCCAGTCCGTTTGTGCGGCTATTCTTCCAGCAGTTTCGTCAGGAAGTCGTCCAGATCCTTGTCGAGTCCTTTCATCAGCTCCTCGTCGAGGATGACGATGTCGTCGTCGAACACGTATAGCTCGGCGATGTTTTCGCGGTCGTCGTTCTCAAGGACGAACGAGTATGGCCTCAGGATGGACATCTGCTCAAACTCCTGCTTGTGCTTGTTAATAACGGACCGCAGAGTCTTGGCTACATCGTCGAAGAACGTGTCCTCCTTGTTGTCTATCCATTGCTCAACGATGCAACGGTTGATTTCATTGTCGTCATCGTCGAATGCCACCAGTTCTCCCGTTTCCTGAGTGACCCTCAGGTGAATGTCGGTCATGACTGATGCCTCCTCGGCGGGAGGGAATTTTCCGGCGACCTTTTTGAGGGCCCGTTCCACTTGCTGTAGTGTCTGTTCGTTAGCTTTCATCGTTCGTGTTATGATTTGGAATGTGCAAAAGTAAGAAAAAGTAGTGAAAACTGCAAACGATTACGACTTTTTTTTCAAATAATTCTTAATTCTTAATTCTTAATTCTTAATTTCTTCGTACCTTTGCATTTGCAAACTCCAGATTGCAAAACTAATGGGTACTAAAATATCACATTCGGGGGTTATTGATAGCATAGAGGGCAATTGCGTGCATGTGCGGATTGTCCAGACTTCTGCTTGTGCTGCCTGCAAGGTGGCAGGCTACTGTCATGCTGCCGAGTCGAAGGAGAAAGTGGTTGACGTCTGCTGCGACAGCGTCGCTGCCTTCAGCGTCGGTCAGGCCGTGACGGTCACGACTACTCCTGGTGTTGCTGTCCGTGCGCTGCTGTGGGGCTTCGGTATGCCATTTGTGGTGCTGGTGGCTGTGCTGGTGGTTGTGCTCTGGCTGACGGGCAGCGAGGCAAAGGCAGCCGTAGGTGGACTGGCAGCCCTTATACCTTATTATATTGTGCTCTGGTTTTTCCGCAACAGCATGCGCGAGCAGCTGGCCTTTGCCATCGAACAATGACTGAAAATACGAAACAATAATTAAAACATTAAAGTTAACTTTATGAATTTCATTTTGATTGCAGTATTAGTGCTGGGTGCCATCGGACTGATAGCCGCCCTGGTGCTGTACGTCTGCTCCAAGAAGTTCGCCGTCTACGAAGACCCACGCATCGCTCAGGTGACCGAGCAACTGCCTGGAGCCAACTGTGGCGGTTGCGGATTTGCTGGATGCGGTGGTCTGGCCGATGCCCTGGTGAAGGGTGCCGACGCTGGCAGCTTGGACGGACTGATGTGTCCCGTGGGTGGACAGGAAGTGATGGGCAAGGTGGCCGACCTGTTAGGCATGGCCATTGCCAATGGTGAGCCGAAGGTGGCCGTCGTTCGTTGCAACGGCACCTGTGCGCTTCGTCCGAAGATTGCTGAGTACAACGGTCTGCGCACCTGTGCGGCCATGAATGCCTGCGGTGCCGGCGAGACGGCCTGTGGCTTCGGCTGTCTGGGCTGTGGCGACTGTGTGGAGGCCTGCCAGTTTGATGCCATCCATATCAACGCTGAGACGGGTCTGCCCGAGGTCGACGAGGAGAAGTGTGTGGCCTGTGGAGCTTGTGTCAAGGCCTGTCCGCGCCATATCATCGAGCTGCGCAAGAAGGGACTGAAGGGTAGGAGAGTATTCGTCTCTTGCGTTAACAAGGACAAGGGACCCGTGGCCATGAAGGCCTGCAAGGCAGCCTGCATCGGCTGTGGCAAGTGTGAGAAGGAGTGTGCCTTTGGTGCCATTACCATCGAGGGAAATGTCTCGTACATCGACCCCGAGAAGTGCCGCCTCTGCCGCAAGTGCGTGGCCGTATGTCCCACCAAGGCCATCCACGCCGTCAATTTCCCCGCCCCCAAACCGAAGCCTGAAGCCCCTGTCGCCAGTGCTCCCGCTGCCCCTGTCGCTAGTGTGTCCAGCGGTTCACCCGCTGGGGAAAATGTCAAACCCGCAAAGCCAAAGGAGGAACAAGCATGAACGCAAGAACATTTAGAATCGGAGGCATCCACCCCGAAGAGAATAAGCTGACCCACGAGGTGGCAACCAAGGTTGCCGCACTGCCCAAGCAGGCCATCTTCCCCTTGGGCCAGCACATCGGTGCTCCTGCCAAGCCTGTCGTCCAGAAGGGCGACAAGGTGAAGGTGGGTACCATGATTGCCGAGGCCGGCGGCTTTGTGTCGGCCCCCATCTATAGCAGTGTCAGCGGCACGGTGTTCAAGATAGGCACGGCCATCGACGCCACTGGCTATCGCAAGCCCGTCATCATCATCAATGTCGAGGGCGATGAGTGGGAAGAGACCATCGACCGCTCCGACAAGCTGGAGCTGGTCAAGGACCATCCCGAGCTGACCCCTGAGGAGATTGTCAACCGCATCAAGACGGCAGGTGTCGTCGGTATGGGCGGTGCCTGTTTCCCCACCTTCATCAAGCTCTGTCCCCCGCCCACGGCCAAGGCCGAGTGCGTTATCATCAATGCCGTCGAGTGTGAGCCGTACATCACGGCCGACTACCGACTGATGATGGAACATGCCGACGAGATACTCGTAGGGCTCGAACTGCTCATGAAGGGTGCCAAGGTCACCACGGGCTACATCGGTATCGAGACCAACAAGCCCGCCGCCATCGACCTGCTGACCCGCAAGTGTGCCGAAGCGTTCGCCGCTTCGGAATACCACGTCGAGGTAGTCCCCCTCAAGCAACGCTACCCGCAGGGCGGCGAGAAGCAGCTCGTCGACGCCGTCATCCGCCGTCAGGTGCCTGCACCTCCTGCCATCCCCGTCAACGTGGGTGCCATCGTCCAGAACGTGGGTACTGCCTTTGCCGTCTACGAGGCTGTCATGAAGCGTAAGCCGCTCTTCGAGCGTTACACCACCGTGACTGGCAAGCGGCTGGCCAACCCCGGCAATTTCCTTGTCCGCATGGGTACGCCGATGAAGGACCTCATCGAGGCCTGTGGCGGCATGCCCGAAGGCGACAACAAGCTGCTGGCCGGCGGTCCCATGATGGGTAAGGCACTGACCTCTGTCGAGGTGCCTATCTGTAAGGGTACCAACTCCGTGACGATTATTTCCGGCGACGAGGCTGTGCGCAAGGAGCCTAACCCCTGCATCCGCTGTGCCAAGTGCGTCTCTGCCTGTCCGATGGGCCTGGAGCCCTACCTGCTGGCCAAGCTCGCTGCCGTCAAGAACTGGGAGCGTGCCGAGCACGAGGAGGTCGTCAGCTGTATCGAGTGCGGCTCGTGCCAGTTCACGTGTCCCGCCCACCGTCCGCTGCTCGACAACATCCGTCTCGCTAAGAGTACAGTAATGGGTATCATCCGCAGTCGTGCTGCTAAAAAGTAAAAAGGTAAAAAAGTAAAAAGGTAAAAATACAATGGGAAAATTAATT
>JAEEGL016514702.1_pt1 | contig 18013 bp, 16 predicted proteins | sample 9134231 | NCBI WGS metagenome assembly JAEEGL01 (sample SAMN16246548, study PRJNA631951) | gut metagenome | biome: gut microbiome; feature: rumen; material: fiber-attached | host: Bos | place: Iran: Karaj | collected 2018-10 | reverse complement strand
CCCTACTGCGGAGGAAGCGGGCAGATACTGACCGTGGAATCTGTTGCTCTGAAAGTCAGGAAAGAATGGAGAAAACTCATTGCGGAAGCTTCTCCCGATGACCGTTTCATCCTGAAAGCACACAAGGATGTGGCAGATTATCTGGAAGCGGAAGAACTTCTTGAAGGCGGCAACCTCGAGATCTACCGCAGCCGCAGTCTCCACCGCGAATCCTTCTCTTTCGCGCGGATCGTATAAAGGCCTGTGTCTTCGATGTATTCTGCAGATTTATGCCGTTATTTCGGAAGTTTTTCTTGACATGCTCCGTTCATTCTGGTATAATAGTTGTCGACGCTCGGAGCAGGCTCCCTAAAGGCATTCGTGTCTGCCTGGCTTTCCGGTGATTTTATGTGGGAGGAATCTCTAACATGTACGCAGTCATTAAGACAGGCGGAACCCAGCAGCGCGTGGTCGTAGGCGATACGATCTATGTCGACAAGCTGGATCTGGAAGACGGCAGCACCGTCAATTTCGACGTGCTGATGGTCTCCGAAGACGACGAAACGGTTCAGGTCGGCACCCCTCTGGTCGAAGGGTACAAAGTATCCGGTACCGTCAATCGTCAGGTGAAGGGCAAGAAGGTCCTGGTTTTCAAAATGAAGGCCAAGAAGAACTACCGTCGTACGCGCGGTCATCGTCAGCCCTACACTCAGGTGGAAATCAACTACATCGGTAAGGAGGCGTAACCATGGCTCACAAAAAAGGCGTAGGTTCCAGTAAAAACGGCCGCGATTCCAATGCGCAGCGTTTGGGCACCAAACGTGGTGACGGTCAGTTCGTTCTGGCCGGAAACATTCTGGTTCGCCAGCGGGGCACCCGTATCCATCCCGGCAACAACGTAGGCATCGGCAAGGATGACACCCTGTTCGCCAAAGTGGACGGCACCGTGAAATTCGAACGCTATGACAAGACCCGCAAGCAGGTCAGCGTCTACCCCCTCACCGTGGAATAATTCCACTACATACAAGACTCCGGCATCTGCCGGAGTTTTGTTGTTTCAGCTGTCACATCGTATGAAAATGCCCGTCGGAGATCCGGCGGGCATTTTCGTTTGCTTATTTGTTCCGAATTCCCCAGAGACTGACTCCCTCTCCGTTCATAGCTGTGAACACAGTGGTCCAAGCCTTCTGGCTCTCATCGTATCCGGCGTTCATCTGTCCGGTATAGCGGACTCCGTCCAGTGTAATCGTCAGGTGCACACCGTCATCGCAGGACCAGGTTCCGTTCACATCTCCTTCCACCGTGCCGTCGCTGTAAAGGACAGCATTGACGGATTCGTGAGCTTTTCCATTGATGTCGTGTTCATGACTGAGGATGCGGTAGATTCCCGCACGCCCTTCTTCAGGGACTGCTTCGACCGGCTCTCCGCTGTAGCGGGTAGGAGACGCCGTGAACCATCCATCCTCGTTCAGGAACAGCCGATGCACACGTACGGCAAATGAATCGCTCCTGGCGAAACGGGTATGGAAGATAAGGTAGTATTCTCCCTTCTCCGCATCATAGTATACGGAATTGTGTCCGGGAGACAGATAGGTCCTGCCATCGGCTCCTCCTGCAGAGGAAGCATGGAACACATAGCTGCCCATGACCTTGGCGCCGTATCCTTCGTAATCGGGATCATTGAAGAAAGTCCCGGAACGGCCGCCGCATTCGATCATAGGCTGACCTTCGGCGTCTTCATACGGTCCGTCAGGATTCTTGCTTCTGCAGACGCGGATGTTGTATCCGTCTCCCGCTGCAAGACCGCCATAGGACAGGAACAGGTAATAGTAGTCCGTTTCCGGGCTGTACACAATGTAAGGTCCCTCAATGCGGGAATGGTTTTTGCCCAGCAGTTTCGTTCCGTATTCTTCCTGACCTTCCAGAGGGAACCCTGTATTGGGATCCATCTCAAGGATGTAGATACCTCCGGAATAAGAACCGTATACCATCCACAAACGGTTTTCCTTGTCAAAGAAGGTGTGCGGATCGATCGCATTGGGATAGACCGTGGCGTTGTATCCCGGCATACCTGATTTCAGGAAGATCCCCAAGTTCTTATAAGGACCTTCCGGGCTGTCAGACACGGCGACTCCAAGAGCCGACAGAGGGCTGGAGCCTTCGCATGTGCAGTAATACATGTAATAGCGTCCATCATTCAGCTGCGTCACGCAGGGAGCCCAGAATGTGTTTGTTTTCGCCCATGTCAGAGCCTCTTCCATTTCCTTCTGCACGTTTTCAACCAGCGTGCATCCTACGCCCGCATCACGGGAGAACATTTCCCAGTGCATAAAATCCGCAGTCTTCGCAGCGGCCATGTGGCTTCCGAAGATGTAATACTGTCCATCGTCGGCCCGGATCACAGACGGATCATGCACTGCCACGTCAGCGTAGTCGGGTTTTTCCATCTGCTCATAGGCGGAGACTGAGGCGAACTCTTCCCTTGGGCCGGGCTCTTCCGTCGGTTCGGGTTCCGAAGTGACGGCAGGCTCCTCTTCGGGTTCCTGTGCAGCAGAAGGCGTCTGTACAGCAGCCGGTTCTTCTGTCGCAGCCGCTTCAGGAGCTGTCGCGGAACAGGCTGTGCAGGACAGTACGAGCAGCACGGCCAGGATCAAAGCGATATATCTCATGATTTCTCCCTCCCGAAAAAAGAATACAATTATGTGTATCCATATAAAAAATATACTCTATCCTTCCTTCTGTCAATACGGGCATTAATCAGAAGGCCTGTTGACGGTATCTGCTTCATTGATGATTCAGCTTCACAAGTGAATTGACAGCATGAAACACAGGTGCTAGAATAAAAACAACCATAATTTGAGGAAAGAGGTGCCAACATGATCCATCAGGCAACAATGCAGCTGGAACGTGCTTTCCGTGCGGAAAATTTCAAATTCGACATCGATCAGGTCAATGATTCTTCTGAACTGGAAGCCAGATTCGACGGAGATAATGTCAAAGGCATCTCTGTCCGCTTCATTTCTCACGACGAAGACAACGATGTCTCCATCCGCGCCTACAGCATCGTGAACGTCAATCCTTCCAAGAAAGCTGCGGCGATCCTTGCGGTCAATGAACTGAACAACAAATACCGTTATCTGAAGTTCACGCTTGACTCTGACAACGATATCAACGCGGAATACGATCTTCCCGTCCGCTGCGACAATCCCGGTCCGGTGTGCGCGGAGATGTTCGTTCACTTCATGAAGATCATCGACAAGGCCTATCCGGTCATCATGCAGGCTCTGTGGAGCTGATTCCATCCGATAATCTCAAGCCATGGATGTATTCCATGGCTTTTTTGAAAGGACAACCATGCTCAGTCCATCTGCTCTCAAACAGTTCTTCCTCCCCGGAGAGCTGATCTCCTGTGCCGCACACGGCAACGGACACATCCATGACAGCTATGACGTGAAAAGCAGCAAAGGCCGTTTTCTTCTGCAGCGTTTCAATACATACGTTTTTCCCCATCCCGAAGAAGTCATGGATAACATTCGACGGATCACCGATTATCTGGCAGATCTCTGCATACGCAGCGGAGAGGATCCTGAGCGCCGTGTGCTTTCTCTCGTACCGACCCTGTCGGGAGATCTGTTTGCCCGGGATGAAAGGGGAGATGTCTATCGGATGTACCGCTTTATCTCCGACTGTCTGAATCCAGAGAAGCCGGAATCTGTTGAAGATTGTTTCGCCTGCGGTCAGGCATTCGGAGATTTCCAGTATCGTCTTCGTTCCTTCCCTGTCCAGAGTCTGAACATCACGATACCGGATTTCCATACGACGCCGAAACGGTTCGCGGCTCTTATCAAAGCTGCCGATTCGGATAGCATGGACCGTGTCCGCCAGGTAAACCCGGAACTGCGGTTTTTTCTTGATTGTGAAGCCGATTATTCCATTCTGGAGAATGCCCACAAAGAAGGAAAGCTTCCGCTTCGGGTCACCCACAACGATGCCAAGATCAACAACTGCATGCTGGATGCGTCGACGCGTAAGCCGCTGTGCCTTCTGGATCTCGATACGGTCATGCCGGGATACTGCATCAACGACTTTGGCGAAGCTGTGCGGACAGGCGCTGTGACTGCTGCCGAAGATGCCAGAGATCTCGGGAACGTCGAGCTTCGGATCGATTATTATCGGGCGTTTAAAGAAGGCTTTCTGTCAGGATGCCGGGATATCCTTACGGACGAAGAAATCCGGCTTCTTCCCTGGGCGGCCAGACTGATGGCTCTGGAGAACGGGATCCGCTTCCTCACGGATTACCTGGACGGAGACAAATATTTCAAGACAGACTATCCCGAGCACAATCTCGTCCGTGCACGTACTCAGATCGCGCTCGCGGATTCCATGGAAAAACTTTGGCAGGATCTGTAAATTCCGAAATTTTATACGGAGGCATGGTCAAATCCATGCCTCCGTTCTGTATACACTTATCATGCTTCCTGCATGTACAAGACGTCCTTCAGTTATCGGAACATTTTTGTAGACAGATACCGGTCCCCGGTATCCGGGAGAAGCACCACGATGGTCCTTCCTTCATTTTCCTTCCGCTTTGCCAGTTCAAGTGCAGCCCACAAAGCCGCGCCTGAGGAAATACCGGCAAGTATGCCTTCTGTCCTTCCGAGTTCACGGCCGGTATTCATCGCATCATCATCGCTGACGGGGATCACTTCGTCATAAATGTCAGTGTCCAGAACTTCCGGCACGAAGCCTGCGCCTATGCCCTGAAGTCCGTGTGCACCGGCCTGTCCTCCGGAAAGCACAGCTGACGTTACAGGTTCCACCGCGACGACGCGCACTTCCGGCTTTCTGCTCTTCAGATATTCTCCGGTTCCCGTGATCGTGCCTCCGGTACCTACTCCGGCAACAAATACGTCGACTTCTCCGTCCGTATCCTCATAGATCTCGGGCCCCGTCGTCTCAAAATGAGCTCTCGGATTTGCAGGATTCACAAACTGCCCCGCGATGATGCTTCCCGGAATGCCCGCTGCGATCTCGTCGGCCTTTTCGATAGCGCCGGCCATACCTTTCGCGCCGTCGCTCAGCACCAGTTCCGCCCCATATGCCTTCATGAGGATACGGCGTTCTTCGGACATGCTGTCAGGCATGACGATGATGACACGGTAGCCTCTTGCTGCAGCCACGCACGCAAGACCTATGCCCGTGTTGCCCGATGTGGGTTCGATGATCACGGATCCAGGGCCGATCAGCCCTCTGGCCTCAGCGTCATCAATCATGAATCTGGCCACACGGTCCTTGACAGAGCCTGCAGGATTCAGATACTCAAGTTTGGCAAGTATCCTTGCTTTCAGTCCGTATTTTTTCTCAAGCCTCGTCAGTTCCAGGAGCGGTGTATGACCGATGAGCTGATCGGCGGAAGTGTAGATTTTTGACATAAGCGCCTCCCGTCGCAGAGATTCTTTTCTCTGTCGATTTGTCCATTATAGAATCGTGTCCCAAGCCTGTCAACCACGCAAAAATCCGGGGTAAACCCCGGATTCAGCGTGTATGTAAGTCGAATCGTTATTCTTCACTGTCCTGCAGAGACGTCGTCGCGCGGACCGTGACTGTCCTGTCATAGCAGGAGAACATATCGGCCACCAGCTCCTTGTCGGGCGCTTTGGTCATAAGAGAAACGATGGGAACGATTACAAGGCCTGCCAGCATGGCCAGAACGCCTGCCTGGATCGGAGAGGAAAGGAAGGGCGTGATGAAGGTCCGGCCTGTGAAGGAGCAGAACATGCACGCGCACATGATTCCTACTCCGGAAATGAAATTCACGATCACAGCAGTCCGGGTCACCCTCTTCCAGTAGAGACCATACAGGAACGGAGCGAGGAAAGCTCCGGCAAGAGCGCCCCAGGAGATACCCATCAGCTGAGCGATGAACGTCACGGAAGATTTCGCCTGAACGAGAGCGAGAAGAGAAGACACGATGATGAAGAACACGACCCAGAGACGGATGGAGAGCATCGTCCTCTTTTCGTCCATATTCGGACGAAGAGGCTTGACGATATCAAGTGTCAGGGAAGAACCGGAAGTCAGCACGAGGGAAGACAGTGTGGACATGGATGCGGAAAGCACGAGGATCACGACCACACCGATCAGGATATCCGGAAGAGTGGAAAGCATCGTGGGCACGATGGAGTCATAGATCGGGTTTCCGTTGGCCGCCCGTGCGATGGAATCCCCATAGATCCGGCCGAAACCGCCCAGGAAGTAGCAACCGCCCGCAACGATCACGGCAAAGATCGTGGAGATGATCGTTCCCTTGCTGATGGCTTCCTCACTGCGGATGGCATAGAACTTGCCGACCATCTGAGGCAGACCCCATGTTCCCAGGGATGTCAGAAGAACGACGAAAAGCAGATTCAGAGGTTCCGGTCCAAGAAGAGATGTAAAGGCACCGGAAAGATTCGGGCGTACATCGGACGCGATCTGGGACAGCTTTTCCATGGATCCCATGAAGCCGCCATGGCCGTTCAGCACAGCTGCGATCACCGCGATGATGCCGAAAAGCATGATCAGGCCCTGGATAAAATCGTTGACGGCCGTTGCCATGTATCCGCCCAGCAGCACATAGAGTCCGGTCAGGACAGCCATCGCGATGACACAGTAGGTGTAGTCGATCCCGAAAGCCATCTCGAACAGTCTGGAAAGGCCGTTGTACAGGGAAGCTGTGTAGGGGATCAGGAAAACGAACAGGATAACCGAAGCAAAAGTCCTCAGGCCTTTGCTGTTATAGCGCTTCGCAAAGAAGTCAGGCATCGTAGCCGTTTCCAGTTTCTGTGTCATCAGACGCGTACGGCGTCCGAGAACTACCCAGGCCAGCAGAGAACCCAGGAAAGCATTTCCAAGCCCGATCCATGTAGCGGAGGCTCCGAACTTCCATCCGAACTGTCCAGCGTAGCCGATGAAAATGACAGCGGAGAAGTAGGATGTTCCGTATGCGAATGCCGTCAGCCAGGGACCGACGCTCCTTCCGCCCAGAACAAAACCGTTGACGTCGGTCGCCTGGCGCCGGCAGTAGAGGCCTACCGCGACCATAACGCCGAAGAACAGTACCAGAAGAATGATTTTGATTGCCATAGGGGATACTCCTTCATTCAAAAAATTAACCCGCCCAGAAGTGATCTGTGCGGGGAACGATCAAATCCTTGCAGCAAGTATCACCTCTACCGATTCAGGTACAGGCGGTAATAATACTTGCGGCAGTGCAGCATGGGAAATCTCCTTTTCCGTAGGGATGTGCCTATGATACACCCCTCTTTTCACTTTGTCAAGTTAACTTATCAAATTTTTTTAAAAAAATATTTCCCCGGCGCAAGCCGGGGAAAGCGTCCTGTCTTATCAGCCTTCGTAGTTGTAGCCTTCGTTCAGAGCCGTCTTGTTGAGGTCGAACAGAGCGGCACGGCGGGCGGATACGACATGATGCAGTGTCTCGTCGAGTCCGTCGAAAGAAAGGTCATCACATTCACGGATCAGTTTGCCTACCATGACCATGTTTGCCAGTGTGGAGACACCCGCTTCCAGAGCCATGCGTGTCGCAGGGATCGCAAAGACCTGCACGTCGTCACGGCCGACTTCAGCGTCGATCAGCGTAGAATCCAGGAAGATCTTCCCGCCGGGAACAACGCTCCCTTTGTACTTCTCCAGAGAAGGAAGATTCATCGCGACAAGGCAGTCGGGATGCATGATGATCGGAGAACCGATCGGAGTGTCGGAAAGGATGACGGAGCAGCTCGCAGTACCGCCGCGCATCTCCGGTCCGTAGGACGGAAGCCAGGAGACTTCTTTGCCGGCAACCATGCCTTTATATGCCAGGAACTTGCCCGCGAACAGGATGCCCTGGCCGCCGAATCCGGCCAACAGAATGGAATTACTGGCCATTTATTTCTCCTCCTCTCCGCGTTCTGCCGAGCGGTCGGTGTATACGCCCAGAGGATAGTAGGGAATCATCTTTTCATCCACCCAGGCCAGTGCCTTTTCGGGCGTCATGCCCCAGTTGGTGGGACAGGTGGAGATCACTTCGATGAGAGAGAATCCCTTGCCTTCGATCTGGTTCTGGAAAGCCTTGCGGATGGCTTTCTTGGCGTTGCGGACGTTTTTCACGTTGTTGACGGCCACACGCTCCAGATACGTCGGACCGTCCAGCTGGGAAAGGATCTCGCAGATCTTGACGGGATATCCCGCTGTCTTGACGTCACGTCCGTAGGGAGAAGTCTGCGTGACCTGGCCGGGCAGAGAAGTCGGAGCCATCTGTCCGCCCGTCATGCCGTAGATCGCGTTGTTGATGAAGATGATCGTGATGTTCTCATTGCGTGTCGCGGCATGGACCGTTTCAGCCATACCGATAGATGCCAGATCGCCGTCACCCTGATAGGTGAAGATCACACGGTCGGGCAGAGCGCGCTTGAGTCCGGTCGCAACGGCAGGAGCACGCCCGTGGGCGGCTTCCACCATGTCGCAGGCAAAATAGTTATATGCAAGAACCGCACAGCCTACCGGCGCCACGCCGATGGTCTTGCCTTCGATACCGAATTCATCGATCGCTTCCGCTACCAGCCGATGCACGATGCCATGCGTGCAGCCGGGGCAGTAATGGAAGGGGGTATCCGTCAGGCTCTTGGGTTTATCGAAAACAATCATCAGTTGCCTCCCTTCATAGCTTCCCGGATCGAATTCAGAACCTCTTCCGGATTGGGGATCACGCCGCCCACACGGCGGCACAGAGACACGGGACGGCTGCAGCGGATCGCCAGTTCGATATCCTCGATCATCTGGCCCATGGACAGTTCCACGCTCACGAAAGCTTTGACCTTCTTGGACGCTTCATACAAAGCGGCTTTCGGGAACGGCCACAGGGTGATGGGACGGATCATACCGGCTTTGATGCCTTCCGCTCTGGCAGCCACGATTGCATTTTTCGCTACGCGTGCCGCGATACCGAACGCTACGACGCAGATCTCTGCATCCTCCATTTCATAGGATTCCCACATGCACTCGTTCTTTTCGACTTCGGCATAGCGTTCGAAACGCTGGATGTTGAAGCGTTCGAGTTCTTCGGGCACGAGAGACAGAGAATTGATGATGTTGTGAGGACGCTTGCATTCCGTGCCCGTAACGGCCCAGGGCGTATCCACGGTCTCGCTCTTCGTTTCAGGGAAGGTGATGGCTTCCATCATCTGTCCGATCGTTCCGTCAGCCAGGATCATCGAAGTCATGCGGTATTTATCCGCAAGCTCAAAGCCTTTCATCGTCAGGCTCGCCATTTCCTGTACGGAGGAGGGAGCAAGAACGATCATGTGATAATCGCCGTGCCCGCCGCCTTTGGTCGCCTGGAAATAGTCGCTTTGGCTGGGCTGGATGCCGCCCAGTCCGGGGCCGCCCCGCTGTACGTTGATGACAAGCGCCGGCAGATCGGATCCTGCCAGGTAGGACAGGCCTTCACTCTTGAGGCTGATGCCGGGAGAAGAGGAAGAGGTCATGACCCTTTTTCCTGTGGAAGCGACGCCATAGACCATATTTATGGCCGCAACTTCGCTTTCCGCCTGCAGAAAGGTTCCGCCGATCTTCGGCATGACCTTGCTCATGTAAGCGGCTATCTCGGTCTGAGGCGTGATGGGATATCCGAAGTAATGGCGGCACCCGGAACGGATTGCTGCCTCGGCAATGGCTTCATTGCCCTTCATCAGGACTTTTTCTTCCATATATCCTTCCTCCCTCACTTTTCTACCGTAATGATGCAGTCAGGACACATCGTCGCGCAGAAAGCGCAGGCAATGCAGGCTGCCTGGTCCGTGATCTCCACGGGCGAATAACCCTTCAGATTGATCTTCTCTTTCGCCAATCTGAGGATCTTCTTTGGGCAGACCGATACACAAAGGCCGCAGCCTTTGCACAGGTCTGTCTTGAACGTCAGCTTCGCCATTTGATTCCTCCGTCAGTCAAATACATGTTGCTGTAAATGGATACCGAAAAGGGAAGGGATCTTTCCTTCCAGTTCCGGCTGGATACCTTGATAAACCGTTGTGCGGACTACGGGCAGTCCTGACATTTCCGACAGTCTGTCCGCCTCGTCCATTTTCCGGAGCACATCCTCCGGCCTGGTCTCACGTCCCAGGTTAGAATTATGCGTGATCGAAGTGAAGGGGATGCCCCCTGCCGTCTCGATCTCCCGCATGACTTCCAGAGCTTCTTCCGCCTTTCTTGTGAGCGGGCGGTAGAAATTGACCACAAAAGTCATATCATAGTCGCCCCGTTCCAGGATCCTCGGGGCATAACGTCCGAGCGCCACGGCACCGCGGTCGTCTCCGCCGATATCCAGTATGACACACCCGTCACGGGTCTCAAGTACAGGATAGATCTCAGCGGGAAGTCCGGGAAGATCCACGTTGGAATTGGCAAAAGGAGAGGACACGAGATGGATGCCCGCTCTGGCCAGTTCCTCCGCAGAATCCTTTGTACGGAAGTAGGGATTCACAATGTCCAGATCGACGATCGATACCGGCTCACCCGCTTTTCTTCGGGCAAGCGCCACATTCAGAGCGATGTTCGTTTTCCCGCTGCCGTAATGTCCGGCGAACAGCAGGATCCTGGGTTCCATGGCCCCGCCTCCTTCCCTGATGACTTGGTTTCCGTCAGCCGATCAAAGCTGCTGACGGATGATCTTTCCGCTGATGGTCTTGGGAAGTTCGTCCCGGAACACCACGATGCGCGGATATTTGTAAGGCGCCGTATGGGCCTTGACGTAGTTCTGGATCTCTTTTTTGAGTTCCTCGGTCGGCTCTGTGCCGGGCACCAGCACGATCGACGCTTTGACGACCTGCCCGCGGATCTCGTCCGGTGCAGCGGAAACACCGCATTCCAGAACATAGGGCAGTTCCATGATGACGTTTTCGATCTCGAACGGCCCGATACGGTATCCGGAAGACTTGATCACGTCGTCCACACGGCCTACATACCAGTAGAAGCCGTCCTCATCGCGCCAGGCGACGTCTCCTGTATGATACATGCCGTCGTGCCAGACCTCTTTGGTCCTTTCCTCATCCCGGTAATATCCCGTGAAAAGTCCGCAGGGCACCGTGTCGCCCGTACGGATCACGATCTCACCGTTTTCGCCGACTCCGACAGGCTTTCCATCCGGATCGACCAGGTCCACGTCGAAGGTGGGTACCGGTTTGCCCATGGAACCGATCTTATGCGTATCGCCGATGAGGTTGCCGATCACGAGAGAAGTCTCGCTCTGACCGAATCCTTCCATTACGCGCAGTCCCGTCGAGGATTCCATCTGACGGAAGACCTCGGGATTGAGAGCCTCTCCTGCGATCGTGGCATGGCGCACGGAAGACAGATCGTATTTGGACAGATCCTCTTTGATGAGCATCCTGTACATAGTCGGCGGAGCGCAGAACGTCGTGATCTGGTACTCTTTGAAAAGCGGCAGGATATCGTCCGCGTGGAAACGGTCGAAATCGTATACGAAGACAGCACCTTCACAGAGCCACTGACCGTAAAGCTTGCCCCAGAGGGACTTGGCCCAGCCGGTATCGGAGATCGTCAGATGCAGTCCGTCAGGCTCCACGCAGTGCCAGTATTTCGCGGTCACGAAATGGCCAAGCGGATAGCGGTAATTGTGGAGAGCGATCTTGGGATAGCCCGTGGTCCCTGAAGTAAAGAACATGAGCATGGGATCGTCCCCGCAGGGCGCTCCTTCTTCCCTGCGGAAACGGCGGGTATAGAGGCCGTATTCCGCGCGGAAATCGTGCCAGCCTTCCCTTTGTCCGCCCACAAGGAACTTCAGTTCAAGCGTCGGACACTGGGCCGCCGCGAGATCCGCCTGATGGGCTGCGTCCCCGTCTGCCGTACAGACGATGGCTTTCACTCCGGCGGACTGGAAGCGGTAAACGTAATCATGTTCCTGCAGCTGGTTCGTCGCGGGGATCGCGATGGCTCCCAGCTTATGCAGTCCGAGGATGGCATACCAGAATTCCACGTGGCGTTTCAGGACCAGCATGACCCTGTCGCCGCGCTGTATGCCCATGGCCTTGAAATAGTTTGCAGCCTGTGAGGAAGCGTCCTTGATATCCTTGAAGGTGAGACGCTGCGCATGGTGATCCCGATCCAGATGGACCATGGCCAGCTTGTCGGGCTTTGTGCGTCCGAGAGCGTCCACGACGTCGAAAGCAAAGTTGAAGGTCTCGGGATGCAGGAATTTCACGGACAGAGGTTTGCCGTTCTCGTCCTCTTCCGTTTCCACAAAATTGTGATAGATCCGGTTTTCCTCCTGCTTTTTCCCTTCTCTGTGCACCGTCCCGATGAGAGCTTCGGGAGTCAGAGGCTCGGAAGATTCCGCATGAGCAAGGGGAGAAAGGACGATCGCGTAAAAGGAACAGTCCTCCCCGCCCACGGCCACCATGCCGTGAGGCGTAGCGCTGTTATAGTAAATACAGTCGCCCGGATGCAGGACCTCCGTATGAGAGCCCACCTGGACTTTCAGCGTGCCGGAGATCACGAGATCGCATTCCTGTCCCTCGTGAGTCGTGCACTCGATCGGAGAAGTTTCCGCTTCACGGGAATAGACAGTCGTGACATACAGCGGCTCAGCGATGCGTCCGCGGAAAGCGGAGGCCATGTTGTAGTACACCAGGCCGTGAGCCTCCTCGATGCGCTGTCCTTCACCGCGCCGGGTCACGGAATATCCCTTCAGCTTCGGGCTGCTGCCCTGGATGATGTCAGTCACATCCACGGAGAAAGCAGAGGCACAGCGATAGAGAAAGCCGAAGGTCAGATCATGCTCCCCGTTCTCACAGGCGAGGTATTCATCCACACTCACACCGGTGAGGCGGGCCATCTCCTCCGCAGAGTATCCTACGATCTCCCTTAATTCACGAATTCGTCCCGCGACCTCCAGGGTCTGGGCATCCACTTTAGCCATACAACCGACTCCTTTGCGTGGGGCAAATAAAAAACGCCCCAAAGTTATTCACCTTGAGACGAGTCATCTGTCGAGTCCCCGCGGTACCACTCAAATTGCTCCGGAAAACCGGAACCTCTCATTCAGCCATCACGCGGCCGTTTCGGGGGGAATCTACTGAGCAGAGCCGTTCTCTCCCCCGGCTCGGGAGCCACCAGTCAAATCATCTGTCCGCGGCTCACACCCACCGCCGCGTCTCTTGAGACAGAATTCGATCCGACCTTCTCCGTCATTGCCTTTATCACGATAATGCTGAAATTTTACCACTCCGCTTTCACACTGTCAAGCGAAAAAGCATGAAAAACAATTCGGCAAATGATACGAAAAAGGGCAGCCGAAGCTGCCCTTTTCAGGATAAGGATCAGAATTCCAGTTCCTTGGCATGCGTTGCACGGAGATCCTGGCAGATCTCCAGGAAACGGTCGAGTGCAAGGCCGTGGATCTGCTGTTTCTGTCCGCGTACGGTCAGGGAGACCGTGCGGTTCTCCACTTCCTGGTCGCCTACGACGATGATGAAAGGATCCTTCATCGTCTTGTAGTACTTGATCTTGACGTTCATGTTCTCATCTGCATAATCGGCTTCTACACGGAACCCGAGAGCTTCCAGCTTGGAATAGATCTCTTTGGCATATTCATTGTGCGACGTACGGATGGGAACGATCGCTACCTGACAGGGAGCCAGCCAGAACGGGAAGTTTCCTTTGTAATGCTCGATCAGGATGCCGATGAAGCGTTCGAACGAACCGAAGATGGCTCTGTGAAGCACGACCGGCTCTTTCAGAGAACCGTCGGAATCCACATAGGTCAGCCCGAAATTGTGCGGAAGCTGGAAGTCCAGCTGCACCGTGCCGCACTGCCATTCACGGCCCAGAGCATCTTTGATCTGCAGATCGATCTTGGGACCGTAGAACGCGCCGTCACCTTCGTTGATCTCATAATTGCCTTCGCCGTACTTCTCATTCAGGATACCCTTGAGTGCGGCTTCCGCGCGGTTCCAGACTTCGATGTCTCCCATGAAATCGTCCGGCCTGGTGGAGAGTTCCGCCCTGTAAGTCAGTCCAAAGGTTCCGTAGATCAGATCGGCGATGTCCATGATCTCGGCGATCTCGTCTGCGATCTGGTCTTCCCGCACGAAAGTATGGTCATCATCCTGACGGAATTCCTGTACACGGAAGAGCCCGTTCATCTGACCGGACTTTTCCTTGCGGTGGATCACGTCGACTTCATTGTAGCGGATCGGAAGTTCCTTATAGGAGTGGATCGCCCGCTTGTAGGTGTTCATGGCGTTCGGGCAGTTCATGGGTTTGGCTGCCATGACGTCGTCGCCGTCCGGTGTCCAGGAAGAACCGGGGAACACGAACATATTGTTCTGGTAATGGGCCCAGTGACCGGAGATGAGCCAGAGCTTTTTGGAATTGATGACCGGAGCGGAGATTTCCTGATAGCCGCGGGTATCATGGATCCTGCGCCAGAACTCCGTCAGCTGGCGGTAGAGTTTCCAGCCATGGGGCAGCCAGTACGGCATGCCGGGAGCCGTCTCGTGGAACATGAACAGATCCAGAGCCGGACCGATCTTCTTGTGATCGCGCTCCAGCGCTTCCTTGATGAAGGCCAGGTGATCCTTCAGACCCTGACGGTCCGTGAAAGCATAGACGTAGATTCGCTGCAGCTGTTCACGGTGCTCATCTCCTCTCCAGTAGGAACCGGAGACTGCACGGATCTGGAACGCGGCGTTCATCAGCTCTTGAGAGTTGGACACATGCGGTCCGCGGCAGAGATCCACGAAATCGTCACCCGTGCGGTAAATCGTGATGCGCTCATCCTCAGGCATGTCCTGGATCAGCTCTGTCTTGAATTTCTGAGAAGCGAACAGCTCGAGAGCAGCCTCTCTGCTGAGTTCTTCACAGGTCCAGTCTTCACGCCTCTTGATGATCTCACGCATCTTGTCTTCAATGGTCTTGAAATCTTCGGTGGACAGAGCGTTCGGCAGCATGAAGTCATAATAGAATCCGTCTGCGATCTGCGGGCCTATGGCATACTGCACGTTTTCCTTCCCGTAGAGCTCAATGACCGCCTTAGCCAGTATATGGGCCAGAGAATGGCGGTATACGCTCTCATAAAACACCTTGTACTCTTCTTTGTCCATGTTCTGCTCCTTTCTTTCTGAGCGTGCGGGGATAAAACAAAAGTCCCCTGCACAAAAATGCAAGGGACGCTGTTTGCGCGGTTCCACCCTAATTGCCGCAGAAAGCGGCCGCTCATTCAGGCCGATCACGGGGCCAGCCGAACCTGTTCACAGGTCACTCCGAGGCGGTCTTCCTTCCTGTTCGGGCAGGACCTCGCACCGACCGGTCCCTCTCTTTGCCTTTGCGGGAAGTACTCTTCCTCATCGACGATTTCCCTTATGATAGGCCTATACTTCGGTTTTGTCAAGGCCCCAAAAATAGGAATGCATCATTTGCGTGCCAGTTGCCCTTTGGTTCATATCAGAATGCAGATTCGTCGTGCCGGCTCATCCACGACCAAGATCAAAAAACACGCCTGCTTACATGAAAAAAAAGACGGCACAGCCTAAAGCCATGCCGTCCCAAGCATCTGATTTATGCGCTATATGATTGCAGCAGCAGGTAGATACTCCTTATCAGCCATAGAATTCATGCCTGTTTTTTGAAAAACTGTCCGACCAGGAATTCCATGAGTTCGGAAGGTTCCTGCTTTCCGTACTCCGCATATCCGTCGCCGAAATACATGGCCTTCGGGTGGGCGCTGTCCAGCGGTTTCCACTCAGGCATACGGGATCCATCCGCGTCTCTTCCGTTCGGGTCGCCGTTACGGATGAAATCGGCCCAGTAGTTGCACATAAGACGGGCGAGATCGTAATGCTTACCGGTGAAGGGACGCCAGCATTTGGCCAGAGTCTCAAAGAAGAACCAGAGGTCGACGGAATGGAACGTTCCGGGATTGTCCCATCCGGGGATCGAAGGATCGAAGTTATAGTAATAGATCGGCGCAGGCGTTCCGGCTTCCTCATTGGCCCGGGCCAGGATCCGCACAGCATACTCGATGCCATTGACTTTCGCCTTGGCTTTCAGTTCATCCACACTGTCGAAGCGGCTCGGGCAAAGCTCAAGGAACTTGTCCGCATCCTCTCCGAAGAGTTCTTCCGCCATCTTTCGGAAGCCGGCCACACTGTCCGCCTGCGGAACCGCGGCGAATTCGGATGACGTATGCCCGAACATGACCGGAACCGGCCAGCGCTTGTTCTGAACGAACAGATCGAAAGGCGTGCCTACACAGAACTTGCCATCGGCTACGGTACCCCAGAATCCCTTGTATTCCACCGCTTTGTCACGAATATACTCAGCAGGCAGTTCGCGGGCTTCCTCCAGGCTCTTTACACCCAGGAATTCGAAGAAGTCGACGCCGGCCTGTTCAGCTCCTGCAAAGTCCAGCCTCGGGCGGCCTGCAGCTCTGCCTCCGGGATAAAGCAGAGTCATGACACCGGATTCCACGATCGCTCCCTGGAACAGTCCTTCGTTCTGAGGAGAAGTCAGCTGCGCCATCACGCTGCCGCCGCCGGCAGACTGTCCGCCGATCGTGATCTGTCCGGGATCTCCGCCGAATGCGGCGATATTGCGCTGGACCCATCGAGTCGCGAACTGCTGATCGAGGTTGCCGAAATTGGCAGGCGCTTCCGGAGCTTCCGCCGTGATCTCCGGATGGCAGAGGAACCCGAACACATTCACACGGTAATTGACTGTCACTACGACGACTCCGCGTCTGGCGATCCGCTCACCGTCGAACTCCATCTCTGCAGGATTGCCGACCTGAAGACCGCCGCCGTAATACCAGACATACACCGGCAGTTTCTCATCCGCAGAACGTGCAGGTGTCCACACGTTCAGCTGAAGGCAGTCTTCGCTCTGCTCCTGGTTTTCATCATAGTTCCATTCTCTTGAATAGATATTATCATGATTCGCACCGGGCTTTGCCTGCATGGCGATCGGACCGAAAGCATGGCAGGGCAGGACACCTTCCCAATCTTCAGCGGGCTGAGGCGCACGCCAGCGGTTTGCTCCTACGGGCGGAGCTGCGAAAGGAATGCCTTTGAAGCTCGTGATCCTGGGATCGGCCGCAGGAAGACCTTCGATCCATCCGTTTTCCACCTTGACTTTACGCAGCATTATTCTTTCCTCCTTCAATAATATCTTGACCGGATTATCTGATTTCATCATAAAATAGCCCCCCGTTCCTGCATAGAATCAGCTTCCACGGGGGGGTTAATAATTTATCTATTTTCCAGGATCGGTAAAGTACTGCGACAGGTTCTCTGGGACGGTTCCCAGTATGAGTTCCACAGTTTCCGCCACAGGCCTGTGATTTCTGTCACCTGCCCAGCCGCAGATAGCCGCCACATGGGTAATGGTGCAGGAACGAACGGAAAAAGTGATATGAAGGTTGTGGATATCTGCTCCCTTTTCCTCCAGCATCTGGAAGATCGCATGTTCGATCAGCCGGATCATAACACTGTCACGCAGCGTATATTCCTCGGCAGAACGGAATCCTCTGTGAAACACGGAATATTCCTTCTCGAGGCCCTGCAGTGTGTCCTCCATCGCCCGCTGCCAGGAATACTCTTCATTCACATGGATCAGCGGAGAGAGCATGGATGCCAGCCACTGTTCCAACAGATCATATTTATTATAGAAATATCTGTAGAACGTGGGTTTAGAGACCTCTGCCGCTTCAAGAATCGCCGCCACACTGATGCTGTTGATCGAGTTCTTTTCCATCAACTCATGAAACGAAGAAAAGATGATCTTCTTTGTGTTCATTGGATCCGCCTTTCTATTCAACCAACACAATCTTCTACGTCATTCTAGCATCATTTCTAAAAAATGCAAGGGGAGCAGTACAAACTAGAGACAATCAGGCTGATATCAGTACAAACAGACGACTAAAAGGGAGAAAAAAGGGAAAACCACCGCAAAATGCGGTGGTTTCTGTGGTGGAGAATAGGGG
>JAEEGL016155986.1_pt1 | contig 18013 bp, 16 predicted proteins | sample 9134231 | NCBI WGS metagenome assembly JAEEGL01 (sample SAMN16246548, study PRJNA631951) | gut metagenome | biome: gut microbiome; feature: rumen; material: fiber-attached | host: Bos | place: Iran: Karaj | collected 2018-10 | reverse complement strand
TAACCATACATTACATCACTAGCGATTATGATGATGACATTTTTGAAAAAGCAAAAGAAAATCATCACATAAAGGCGTACTATATTGAAGAAAAGAAATTAATTACGTTAATGATGAAGTTAGAGGCTGATGTTGTGGTAATGACAATGCCAGACATTGATAATTATCACATCAAAAGAAGCTATGTCGATAAGCATACAGCGTATGTGTTTATTCCTCACGGTATAGACAGTGGTAACCTCACTATGAGACATGGGTCGATGGATAATTATGATGTGGTGTTCACGACTGGTGAGTACCAATTTGAAGAAGTGGAAGAAATAAGAGCGGTTTATAAAACTAAAATAAAGAAAGTGTTTAAGTGGGGGTATACGTTGCTTGATGATATGATCGCTGGTTATAAAGAATCTAGTAAAAAGACCAAGGCAAACGACAAGAAAACCGTCATGATTGCGCCGAGCTGGCAAAAAGATAACATTATTGATCTTTGTTTAGATAAACTTCTAAGGGCCCTAGAGGGTAAAAACTACAACGTAATTGTCCGTCCTCATCCGCAACAAGTTAGACATATGAAAGATATGTTTGAAAAAATGAAAGCTAAGTACGAGGGCACGAACATAGAGATTCAGACTGATTTTTCGAAGACAAGCTCAGTGTTCGAAGCGGATATCTTAATCGGCGACTGGTCTAGTATTGGCTTTGAATACGCGTTTACGACGGAAAAACCGGTTATTTCGATTGATACGCCAATGAAAATTATGAATCCAGATTATAAAAAGATTGGCGTTGAGCCTGTTAATATCTGGGGTAGAGAAAAAATTGGTGAAGTTGTGAAAGTTAAGGATATAAAGGATATTAATAAGGTGGTCTCTAAGTGCCTTAAAAACCCCGAAAAGTACAGGAAATCAATTGTTGAGTTAAGAGACGAGATGGTCTATAATGCAGGAAAAGCCGCAGAAGTTGGAGCGGAGGAAATAATTAGTTTAGTTCAAGAAAAAATAAAGGAAAGGAAAAATACTAAATGAATTTAATTTATTTTGGATATATAGATCCGTCAGTAATGACCTATGCTATTCAGGCTGGTGCGGGCATCATAATTGCCGTTGGTGCATTCGTTGGGCTCTATTTTAGAAAAGCAAAGAAAAAAGTATCAAAGAAGCTCAATATTGACGAAAATAAACACAAAGAAGTTGAGTCTGATGAAATAACCGTCAAGAAGAAGACGGAGAAGAAATGATGAATTTTTACGTAGATAAATACATAAAAAACACCGTAAGAATTTTCCCCGAGCAAGGTCGTTATGGTTATCATAGATTTGATATGAACGAGAATCCTAAAGGATTACCTTACGATTTTGTCGAGGAAGTAAAAAAAGAAATAACGCCAGAATTTTTGGCGATATACCCAGAGCCAAATAGATTTTTAGACAAGTATGCAAAATTCCTTGGCGAGGGATTGAGGAGAGAAAATTTAACTACTACAAATGGCTCAGATATGGCAATCCGTTATATTCTGGAAGTTTTTGGAGAAGAAGGTAAAAAAGTAGTTACGGTTTCGCCATCTTTTGAAATGTATATGGTTAATTGTATGATTCTAGGGTTAAAACATTTTCCCGTTTCGTATGAAGACGATTTAACGATTGATGTAAATAAAATCATCAAAGCAATCGATGATGACACGAGGGTTGTTGTGCTTCTAAATCCTAATAATCCTATGGGGAATGCCTACTCTGAAAAAGATGCTGAGCGCATAATAAAGAAGGCTGCCGAGCACAATGCCATAGTTGTTGTGGATGAAGCATATCATTATTTCTATGATAAGACTTTTTTGAAATTAGCCCTAAAATACGACAATGTATTAGTTTTGAGAACTTTTTCAAAGTTAATGTCTTTGGCTGCTATTAGGCTTGGGGTTGTAATAAGTAGCCCGGAAATTATAAAGTATATTAATAGCGCAAAATTAACATTTGACACAAACGCGGTTGCGCTTTTATTTGGAGAAAAGATCTTAGATAGGCCAGCGCTAATAGAAGATCTGATTAGAATCGAAAAGGAAGGCAAAAAATACATTCTAGATAGTCTTCGCGCTAAAGACTACTGGGTAAAAGACTGTCTCGGTAACTTCATTTTTGTTAAACCAAAACGTGACGCCGAAAGAATAACTAAAAAGTTAGCAAAAGAAAAACACGTGTTGGTTCATGATTATAAATCTGGTCTTTTAAAAGACCTAATCCGTGTTTCTGTGGGCTCGAAGGATGATATGAAAATCTTTCTTGAAGCTCTTCTAGACGTTGATAAGGAATAGTAGTATATGAAAAAAGTTATTACTTATGGGTCGTTTGATTTGTTTCATTACGGACACCAACGACTCTTGGAACGCGCAAAAGAGCTTGGCGATTATTTAATAGTTGGCGTAACAAGTGATGACTATGATAAAACCAGAGGCAAGATTAATCTTGAACAATCACTAGAAGAGCGTGTAGCGGCAGTTAGAGCTACTGGTCTAGCAGATTTAATTATCGTCGAGAGTTATGATGGCCAAAAAATTAACGATATTAAAAAGTACAATGTAGATATATTTGCCATTGGCTCCGACTGGGAAGGCAAATTTGATTATCTCAAAAAGTATAGCGAGGTGGTTTATTTAGAACGCACAAAAGGCGTTTCTTCTTCAAGCATTAGATCCAAAAAGAAAACTCTAAACCTTGGTATTATCGGCAGTTCTTTTAATTATCTTGCAAAAATTATTAAAGAGAGCGAGTTAATCAACGGTCTAAAAATATCTGGCATTTATCCGGGTAATGAAGACTTCGATCCCTCTGAGCTTAATCAGCTTGGAGTTGAGGTTTTTTCTGATTACACTTCCCTACTTCAAAGCTCTGATGCGGTTTATATCAAAACGGATTATGAAAAAAGTTATGAAACTATCAAGCATGCTTTAATGGCTAATAAAAGTGTTCTAGCAGAATCCCCAATCTGTTTAAGCGAAGATCAGTGTAAGGAGCTGTTTAGTCTTGCGAAGAGTAAAAATATTATACTGATGGAAGCTATTCGAACGGCTTACTCTACCGCCTACCAGCGCCTTTCTCTTCTGGCAGAAATTGGAAAGATTGGGGAAATTGTTTCTGTTCAAGCTACTTGTACAAGTTTAAAGCAAAATAACCCTAATAGGCTGGCTAGTTTGTTTGAATGGGGACCAAACGCCTTGTTGCCAGTGCTTCAAATATTGGGGACGAATTATAGAAAAAAAGAAATTCTCTCGCGTTTTGTAGAGCCTAATTCTAAAGAAGACATTTTCACTAGAATAAACTTTGTTTATGATAATGCCGTTGGTAGTGTTTTCGTAGCTGAAGGGGCGAAGTCTGAAGGTGAACTAATTATTTCTGGAACTAAAGGGTATATTTATGTACCTGCACCTTGGTGGAAGACTGAATACTTTGAGGTTCGTTATGAAAATATATCTCTTAATCGTAGATACTTTTATCAGTTAGACGGTGAAGGGATTAGATATGAATTGGTTGATTTTGTTCAAGCTATAAAGGATAAAAAAGATGTGTCGCGAATTGATAGAGAGATTTCTATGGAAATATGTAAAATAATGGAAGACTTTAAAAACAAAAAAGATCTTATCAGTTTAGGCTAGTCTAGGTTTATATTTAGTATTTCGGCAGCTTTTCTTAAGATAGATTCTTCTTCTGGAGTAGCAGAGGTAATTTTATCATTGAAGAGTTTTGTGGTTTCAGGATAAGAGGTGTCAATTATTTCTAGCGAACGTGCGGCTCCTGGAATTTTTTTGATTGCTCCTTTAGCCACTAAGTTATCTATATGCTCGGCGACGGCAGAAACGGAAGATAGACCAACGCCAGTCATAATTTCCCTATAGGATGGGGAGTAGTCGTACATTTTAGTAAAATCCGTAATAAACTCTAGGATCAGCGTTTGTTTTTTGGTAAGTTTAGACTTCATATGGTATAATTATAGCATTATCATTATAGTAATTAAAGATAGCGCCTCTGGCGAAGTTAGGGTGTAAGTATCTCATGGATAAATCAATTGACGGATTAGTTATCAGACGTTCGGGAAATGGAAACCGAAAGATTGGTTTTGATGATGCAAAAAAGAAATCAATGAAAAAACCTATTAAAAGGCCTGCTACAGCCACTGTAAAACAGGGTGGTTCTCAAAAGAAAATACACGTAATTAGCGGTGCCGCTTCTACTAAATCTGAGTTAAAGCAGCGCGCAAGAGAAGGTTTTTTGGAACCCGTAGAGTCCTTCGATTTTGATATTACTTCTGAAGAAATTAAGAAAGAGTCAAAAAAGCAAAAGAAAGAGAAAAAAGAAAAGAAGAAACACAGTAAGAAGCGCAAGATTATTGTTATTATAATTTTGACCATTTTGTTTATTCTGCTTGGTGGGGTAGTTTGGCTAATGATTTGGGGCAATGATATTTTGTCCCGCATCACTGGTGGTGGCTCCAACATTTGGGACGCTTTGGGTTCTTTTATGTCCGAAAAATACGAACCCCTAAAAACCGATGGAAATGGCCGTACTAATATTCTTGCTCTTGGTACGAGTGGCTATAATATGGGTGGCTCCGGGCACGACGGTGCACAGCTAACGGACTCTATTATGGTCATCAGTCTTGACCAAGAAACTGGCGATGTAGCAATGACAAGTTTACCAAGAGATTTGAAGGTTGATTCTACCTGTACCGCTACTGGCAAGGTTAATGAGGTTTATTGGTGTAATAATCAGTCTGGTGATGATGAGGAGGCTGGTGCTACTGCTGCTATGGAAAAGGTTGGTAAGATCTTGGGGCTTGATTTCCAATATTATGCCCATCTAAACTGGAGCGCTTTAATAAGTGTAGTTAATGCGGTTGGCGGAATAACCGTAACCCTTGATGAAGATATTTATGATTATAACTATACCAAGACCGCTATCCCGGCTGGTGTTCCAACCGAACTTGATGGCGCTGCAGCAATGGGCTTAGCAAGGGCAAGGCATGGCACAGCTGGTGGTGACTTCTCGCGCGGAGCAAGCCAACAAAAGATTTTGATGGCAATTAAAGATAAAGTGAAGGAAAACGGCCTGGGATTCGCTGAAGCAATCGAAATAATGAATTCTCTGGGCGACAATCTACGCACAAATCTCACTGTAGAAGAAATGAAAACCGGTCTACATCTTTTGGATGAGTTCGATTTTGATAATATGCGCCAAGTACCACTCTCTGATTGGTCTAAGGGTATTACCTATATGACTACAGCCAATATAAACGGAATTTCCTATGTGGTGCCTTCTGCTGGTATTGGTAATTATAAGCAAATTCAAGAATATATCGCAAAGCAATTTGTTAGTGACCCAGTAGTAAGGGAGGGTGCAGAGATCCTGGTATTAAATGGTACTGATGGCTCTGGTGTGGCTGCTGAATGTAAGGAAGATCTGGAAGAAGCTAACTTTACGGTTGGTGGAACTGATGATGCACCAGACTTTGTAGAGCAAAAAGGTTACCATCTTTATCTTTTGAATGACGATGTATCGGCATCGTTTAAGGCCCTAGAGAAGCATCTATCAGCTTCTGATGTTTATACCTATGATGCCGACGAATTACCTAGTGGTATCAATACATACGGTTACGATATAGTAGTAATTATTGGTGGAAAGGCAGAATAACACAAAATAAAAAATACCCCCTTTCGGGGGTGTTTTTTTATTTTATTCTTCTACTTTTGAAATAATTAGCTTTCGCTCTTTCCCTTCCCCTTCAGAGTGGGTGGTAATATCTGAGTAATCTTCAGCTAGTTTATGTACGACTCGACGGTCGGCGGCGTTAAGATCTAAAGTCATTGGCTCGCCGGTGGAGCGGACTTTTTTGATCCAGCCTTCGGCCTTTTCGGCAATACGGTCGGCACGTTGACGTTTATAGTCAGCAATATCTACGTTAACGCGTGTGACTTCGGCTTCACGGGCAACGAGAGCCATAGATACTACGTGTTGAAGCGCACGAAGATTATCGGCATTACGACCAATTAAAAGTGAGTTTAATGATGTAGACGGGACGGATAGCTGGATAACTTCGTCGTCTAGAGTTGAATAAACTGCTACATTGATACCAAAAAACGACAGCAAGTCTTCTAAATATTTGGTGGCAAAGCGCACTGATTCGTCTCTATTCATGATGTGCTCCTGTTTGTGGTTGATTTGATTTTATACTCATTTCTTTCTCCTTTTATTATCTTTGGCGGAGATACGAGTAATTTTTGTTCCGGTTTTTTTGTTTTCAATAATTTTGGCTTCTTCAATTTTATTAAGTTCTTTGACTATGGCTTTGTCGGTAGCGATCTCCATGTCTTCCTGACTTTTAGCAAAGATAATTTTTTGCTGAATAACGGTAATAAAGTTGGATAGGAAGTAGTAAAGAACTAGGGCACCTTGGAGGTTGATCATGATCATTAGCATCATAATCGGCATCATTTTAGACATAGATCCGGTCATCATGACGTTCATGTCGGATTGGTCAACTTCTTTGCCGTTTGAGGCTTCTTTGACTAGATCACGGAACCTCTTCCTCTTTTCTGACTTGCCAGTTGGGTTTTGTTGCTTCGTATTAATATATTGAACCAGAGCGGCAGCAAGAGCGATACACAATATAACAATGGCGCTAACACTAAAAAATCCTGGCTTGACGTCTAGATCTATTAAACCAAAGAGTTGAGGGTGAAAATCGTAATTAGTTTTTTCTTCGGCAGGAATATCGTCATTTTGAAGATCTGAAAGATATGGCTCTTGAAGTTTGATAACTTCGTCAATTTTTTCCATTGAGCTAATTGGTTGATAAGCTCTAATTGATAGGTTATCGTCTAGCCTTGGTTGTACCATAACGCGAATCGCAGTAAAGAGCGCGATAAAGATTGGAAGCTGGATAAAGAGCGTAATTACAGAGCGAAATGGTTTGACGTTATATCGCTTGTATAGATCCATAGTCTGTAACGATTCAAGTTGCCTATTACCGTTACAATTCTTTTTAATCTTAGTAAGTTCTGGTTGAAGCTTGCGCATGAGCTTGGTCTGATGAAATTGTTTCTTCACTAGTGGCCACATGCAGAGCTTAACGATGATAGTAAAGATGATAATGGCAAGGCCAAAATCGCCGACATAATTATAGACGATAAAGAGTATGTTAGTAATTGGACGAACAATGATTATATCGATAAAATTGAATAGGCCGCCAGTTAAAAAGCTGCCTACGATGATGGCGATAATAGCAGTTAGGGTTATAAACTTCTTAACACTCATTTGGTTGATTGTACCATACTTTCTTTAATAAGAGAACGGACCTGCTCTTCTAGCTCAGGAAATGGCATGTCTTTGATGTCTTTAGAATAGATTATAAAGAGGTAGTCCATTTTGGCGTTTTTTGGGAGATTAAAGCGAATTGCTTCATAGACACGGCGACGGATACGGTTACGGCCAACGGCGGATTTGAGAACCTTTTTAGAGACTACTACACCAAAGCGCAAAAAGCCTCTCTCGTTTTTAGTGTAAACAAGAGAGATTTGCGGACGACGAATAGTCTTCCCGTTTTGGTAGGTGTGTCTTACGCCCCCTCTAGAATGAAAACGATATTTTTTAGCTAGCATGCATTTTAGGCCGTTAAGCGAGCGCGACCTTTAATGCGACGACGTTTTAGAACTTTGCGACCGTTTGAGGTGGCATTTCTTTTCATGAAGCCGTGTTCAACTTTGCGTTGGCGTTTGTGTGGCTGATATGTTCGTTTTGGCATATAAAATCCTATATAGTTTAATTATTTGCAAATATTTGTTCTAGTATAGCGTAGATTTCCACAATTTTCAAGAAGTTTTCCACACTTTTATCTGATGTGGGCCCGGTGTTGTGGAAAAAGTTTCTCTGTTGGCGGTTTTTATATCTATACAATATTTTTCAAGATAAAAAACTGTGGAAAAGTCTGGCTGGTTTGGTATAATTAAGGAAAGTTTACTGATTTTTACTGATTAGGAGGTCTAATGTTCGACGTGTGGAAAAATGTTTTGGCAGAGATTGAGCGCTCTATTCCTGCAATGTACTACAAAACTTTTTTTGATAAAACAGAGTTGGTATCTATGGAAAACGGCGTGGTCACGATTGGTACACATAGTCCTTTTAGTAAAACACAGCTTGAAAGAAAGTACCACGATATTATTAAGAAAGCTTTAATTAATAACGATATTAAATGTGAGACCATTAATTATATTGTTACTTCTAGTAAACCAAAGACAAGTAATAGAAATTTGGTTCAGGTAATTAAGGATAAAACTAATCGTTCAAAAGAATCTTTCTCTTTAGAAACTGATTTTTCAAAGACGAATCTTAATCCACGCTATACGATGGATAATTTTGTGGTGGGCTCTAATAATGATCTTGCGGTAAGCGTGGCAGAAAACGTCATTAATAATCCTGGTACTAAATATAATCCTTTCTTCCTTTATGGTGGGCCGGGGCTTGGTAAGACTCACCTGGTACAGGCAATCGGTAATGAACTTTTAAAGAAAAATCCTAAAATGAAGGTGCTTTATGCGCCAATGAGCCGTTTTTACTCGGACTTTATTAATGCTATTAAAAACAAGCGTGGAGATGAATTCTCGCAGAAGTTTTATAAATTGGACGTTTTGATTATTGATGACTTTCAGATGATTATTGGTAAGGAAAAGAGCCAAGAAGAATTCTTTAATATTTTTAATGAGCTACATCAAAGAAATAAACAGATTATCGTAACGAGCGATCGCTTGCCGAGCCAGATCAAAGAGGTTGACACTAGACTTGCTTCGAGACTAACTTGGGCTGGAGCAATTGACCTACAGATGCCAAAGTTTGAAGATAAGTGTGCGATTCTTAAATCTAAGGCCGAGTTTGAGGGTATAGATATTGAAGATGAGGCAATAGAGTATCTGGCTGATAATGTTAAAACTAGCATACGTGATCTTGAGGGTGAGTTTACAAGGCTACTTGCGATGTCTGATCTCCGTGGTAAAACCCCGTTGGAATTAATTCATGATGGCTACGTCAGTGACCTCAATAAGACTACTAGAGTAAGGGCAGTTTCCCCAAAACAAGTGGTTGAAAAGGTTGCCAAATACTATCAGCTACCAGTTAAAGAGATGTGTGGTAAGAGTAGAGTTTCACATATTAAAAATGCTAGACAGGTGGCGATGTATCTACTTTCTAAAGAATTACAGATGAGTACCACAAAAATTGCTTACGAGGTAGGCGTAAAAGATCACACTACGGTAATGCATGGAATTAAAAAAATTGAGAACGATTTAAAGTTAAATTATGGTCTACGTGATCAAATTGAAGAGATTCGGGAGAAGATTTATGGTTAAAAATGTGGATAACTTGTGGAATAATCTGCGCAAAAGTCTGGTGAAAAAATGTGGAATATTTTACACAGGTTTTCGTAATCGTGGTGTTTTATATAGTTTTTTGTGGAATTCCTCACATTTTTCACATGTTTTCCAAAAGTTTTACTCAAGTTTATTTTTTAAAAATACCCCTGTATATAATACCAGTTTGGTGGGGTTTTACACATTTTCCACAGAGCCTACTATTACTACTAATATAAATAAGGAGGATAAAAAATGAAGATCGAAACGACACAAGAAAAACTTGCGAAAGCATTAAATATTGTAAGTCGAGTAGCAATGGGTTCGAGAAATACTCTACCTATACTTAATAATGTATTAATAAAAGTGAGTAAGAAGAAAGTTTCACTCACCACCACAAACTTAGATATGGCAGTGGTGGATTATTTGCCGGTAAGTAAAGCTGAAGACGGTGAAATAACGGTTCCGGCAAGGCTTTTAGCTGAATTTATTAGTAATTTACCAAAAGGTGAAGTAATTAAGATATCCTCCAAAGATACTAAGGTAAAAATTGAAGCTGGTAAATATTCTTCCATGATGAATGGTAGTTTGTCGGATGATTTTCCAGAACTTCCAGACATAAATGAAAAGGAAGCAGTTAAATTCAAGGTTTCGGCAGACGAGTTTAAAAACGGGCTTAACCAGGTAATTGTTGCAAGTAGTAATGATTTGACCAGGCCAGCTCTTACCGGTGTATTCTTTAATTCTAATGAAGGTAAGTTGTTTGTGGCGGCTACTGACGGTTATCGTTTGGCTGAGAAGAAGTTGGTAGATAAGATCAGTGATGAGGTGGCGGTAATTATTCCAACCCCTTCCCTACAGGAAGTTTTGCGTTGTATTGGTGAGGAAACTGAAGAAATCGAGGTGTTACTTGATGAATCTCAAGCAAGATTTAGATTGGGTGAGACTGAGATTACTTCTAAATTAATTGATGGAAGTTTTCCGAATTATAGACAGTTAATTCCAAAAGAAAATAGCTCGGTGGTGGTATTAAATAAAGAAGAATTGATGAGAGTAACTAAATTGGCTGCTTTATTCGCGAAAGAGGTAGGTGGCTCGATTGTTTGTGAAGCTAAGACGGAGAAAAAAGTCTTCTCAGTAGCATCGATCGCAAATGAATACGGTGAAAATGATTCTGAAATAGAGGCAGAAATCGAAAAAGATGATAAGGTAACTTTAAACTCCAGATTCTTAATTGATGCCTTAAATGCACTTAGCGAGAATACGGTGAAGTTTGGCTTTTCGGGTGCGCTTTCTCCGGTGGTAATTAGAAATAATAAAAAGCAAGATTATACGCATATTATTATGCCACTTAAGGGATAAATGATAATAAAATCGGTAAAACTGACGAATTTTAGGATTCACAAGAGTTATAAACTGGAGTGTCATAAAGAAACTTCGCTGATTGTGGGTGAAAATGGGTGTGGCAAAACGTCTGTGCTTGAGGCAATCTACGAGGCGATGCGGGGAAAATCTTTTAAAGCGGTAGATAGTGAGATTTTAAGGCGGGGGGCGGAGTTTTATCGAGTAGAGCTTGATTATATAAATGGTGAAAAGGTGGTGGCGGTTTTTGATGGAAAAAAGAAGACTTTTATAGTAGGAGATAAGAAAACCGCGAGATTACCGAAGAAAAACAGATATCCAATAGTATTATTTGAGCCGAGTGATTTAAATTTGGTGAGCTCTAGTCCGAATAGAAGGCGGGAATATTTTGATCGAATGTTTGGACAGATTGATGATAAATACAGTGCTTCTCTTTCTAAATATAATAAGGCCCTGAAGCAGCGAAACGAGCTTCTTAAATCCGAGTTTTTAAAGAGCGAGGATGTGTTTTCTTGGAATGTAATGCTTTCTAAATACGGCTGTGAGCTTTTTAAAATGCGTTCTTTAATGACAGAGCAAATAAATGATGATTTAACGAAAGTTTATCGAACGATTGCAGATAATAAAGATACGGTTTTGATTGAATATATGGGTGTGGGCGAGGAAATGAGCGAGAGTAGATATTTAAAGGAACTAGAGAGTAGTTTTGAGAGGGATAGAATTCTAGGGCACACGACGTTTGGAGTGCAAAAGGATGACTATAGGTTTATTTTTAACGATGTGGCGGCAGATGGTTCGGCAAGCAGGGGTGAGGTGAGGAGTATTATTTTGGCGTTAAAGTTTATTGAGGCAAAGATTGATTTCGAGAAACTCGGTAAAAAGCCAGTGATTTTGCTTGATGATGTATTCTCGGAACTAGACGAGAAACGTCAAAAATGTTTGGTGAAAAACTTTAAAGATAATCAGATTATTTTGACGAGCGTGGAAGAAGTTTAATAGTTATTAGCCTTAACAAGAGCTTCTATAGGGACGTTTTTGTCTGTATTGAATATAGTTAAGAACGGGTATGGTACTCCGATTAGCTTCCAAGAGTTGTTTTGTTTTTGGAGCAAGACTTTATAAGGTAAGATACTATAGCTATCTTCAGACCCAGTTACGACATTAGTATAATAATATTCATCATTAAAATATTCACCATCTTGTATAGAAAAATCTTCTGAGCTAGATAAACCAGACTTTAAAAAGTCTTTTGGGTTTGACTCAGAATTATTCACAAATTCATTAAACTCATTATCAAAATCAACAATTTGAATATCGTATTTTGAAAGATTTTCAACACTATCAAAACTTTTTAGTTTTTCTATAGCGGAGCTTAGATAGGTTTTCGAAGATCTGATTGTAATAATTAAATTGTCGTCTTGATCATATGTGTGCCCTATTGTGAAAAGACTGTTTTTAAACGGTAGGTAATTTAATACAGGCTTTTCCTCTCTCTCTATTTGTCCATATTTCTGTGATAGATAACTAGTAATTCTTTCAATTTCATTAAAATCATTAGAGTATTTTTCTGTAAGTTTTTCGCCTTCTTCGCTGTTCGGCGAAAGAGCCCCGAATAAGTATTCTGTATCTTCTGAAACGGTAACAGTCTCTTCGATGGTAGAAAAACCATCTAGAACTACTTTTATAGAGTATGTTCCTGGAGAAAGATAATGTTCCGCACGATTAGCGTATTTTTCTCCATTAACGAACACAGTAGAAATAAACGGGGCATACTTAATAGTTACTGGGATTTTTCCTATTCTTGTAGAAAATAAAACAATAACATAAACGATTATAATGATGAAAGGCAAGGAAAATAGAAGTAAATATCTTTTTAGTTTTTTTACTTTTTCGTTATCCATCTAAACTCCTTTTCTATACCATAAAACAACACCCCCACCGAATTTTTTGTTGTCTCTAACCAGATTTTCTGTTCCTGCCATAGGCATACGGTCACAGTAAGAGGCGGAGGCGATGCCAGAATGGTTTTTTTCGTCGAACCCCGGGATATCGCCGACGTAAATAAATGTGTGTCCTCTTGGTACGATAGCAACATCGCCAGCCTGTAATATACCAGTGTCTATTTCTGTGTTTTCGTCTTTATTTAATAGAGTCCAATGTTCTTTTACCCATCTCCATTGACAGACTTTCAACCCAGAGTCACAAGAGCTTTTAACTGTTCCGGAGCCTTTAATGCCGCTCGCATAGAGGTAGTTGTATCCTGTTTCGTATCCGCTTTCCTGGAGAAGGGTAGTGACAAATCCACCACAGTCTTCGCCGTTGCAGCCGCCGACGTAGGCGCTTCGAGCTTGTCTTTCTTTTACTACTGCCGCATAGTCCGGCATTGCTTCATGATACACGTCGCCTTTCCACTCTGGCCAGGCATACTTTAAAACGTATTCTTGAAGAGCAGAGACGTTCCCGTGAACTTCTCCGCAAGGACCACTTGCGGTAGCGGAGCCCTTAACGGCATTAGCTACTAGCGTCGTCCAAAGTTCAGCGCCTGCTTTTGTTGGGTGTAGACCGTCGCTTTTATCTTCTAGATATTTAAATGGGTCAGCGGAGGCTGAGGTTTTCCAGTCTATTACATAAACATTCTGATGTTCGGCCGCTGCTGCACTAAAGAGTTTGTTGTTTTCTTCGTAAGCAGCGTTGTTAGTGGAGTTTTTTGAATCATAATTGGTAATGAAGTATAAATTACGGTCTTGAACGGCAGAAATGACATCATCAATGTCAGCTTTGGTAAGATGAGGTGAAATATTGTTTGAACCGTGTGCAAAAACGACATTGTTTCTAAGTGGCAGAGTTTCTAGTTTTTTAAGGCCATCTTGCCAGCTGCGGCCAATAACGGCGTCTACGTCTGCATCAGGAAGAAGTTTTGTGATTTCGCCATAATTTCGTGCAGCTTCAGTTATTGAGTCGCCAATAATAGTCACGGTTTGACCAGTTGAATCGGTATTGGTTACTGCTGTAGCGCTACCGTTTACATATTTTGATTGGTATTCTTCCCAAGAGACTCCGCTTGCCACTTTGTAAACTTTTGCAGAGTTTGTTGAACCAAATGGTGCACTGTCGTTTTCTGAAGCAGGATCGTGATAGATATCTATGTTATTAAGCGATCCGCCAGTGTCTGCGACGATAAAATATTTTCCATGGGCATAAGAGCCTTCTTTTGTTTTATCTGCGGTCGTTTCAATATAAACAACATCTCCAAAAGCTAAGCTTGAATCACCACCATTGACTGCGACCATGCCGGTAGCTATATTGCCGCCATTAATGGAGCTGGCAACTTTGCCAGCGTAGCCTGCGTTTTCTCCGGCGGAACTAGAATAAAATGTGATGTGTGTATGGTCTGAAAGTAAAGAGAAGGAGGTGGTATCCGTATTTGCGGAAGTTACTCCGCCAGAAATAGTTTTTCCATGAAGTTGGTCGTAATAGTTTTGAGCTTTTTCTGCACGCTGGGAATAATTTAGAAATCTTGGCGCTTCTATTTTCTCTAACCAAAAATCCGACGCATCGGAGACGGTGGTTTTTTCATAAATACCTTTAAATCTCGAATATGATTGAAGCTCATCTCGCAAGAACTCCAATTCATATTGAATTAATGCGTTGGTTACAGCGTCTCCTGCTAGCTCAAGGAATTTTTTACCATTCACTGAATAGTCAGGAGGGCTATAAGTCTCATATTCGTTTAAGTATTTTAACAGGCTTGAATCTTGCTGTCCGACGTAGTTGTACATATCGATTCTACGTTGAAAAGACCACTGAATAAGCCCGAGACCATAAGCGACTGAGGGGTTTTCATTAAGAACAAAGCCCGGTTGGTGGTTAGTTATCTCAGCCCCTTCGTGTCCTGCGGGATTAAAACTACTTTCATAAAACATATTACCCATTGCTCCAGCAGCCTGCTCTTCTGTTAATCCGACTATATTAAGTAAACCGACCCAGATTTTTTCTTCAATGGTATTGCCATAGATGGTGCCGTCACCTCCAGTTATGGAGTTACAATCTTGTTCACTTGGGTCGTAGAATATGATGTTGTTTTCTGCGAAGATATCAAGAGTAGCTTGGTCTAGTGCAGAAGAGTTTTTAGAAAAGAGGGTTACGGATGAGATCGGTCCAACGATAGCCAAAAAAACGGATAGGATTAATAAGAAATATGAGCGAACTCTAATATGACGCATATGATTATATTATAGCATATGGCTGAGTTATTGGGCGCTTTTTTCGCCTGGATTGGTAGTAATAAGTTTTTCTTCGGTATCAGAAGCGATGATTTGAATATGGACGTGGTTTGGGCCAGCAAAGAAGAGGCCTTGGCCGACTGGGAAGTTGGAGAGACGCTTCTTTTCTTCGCTGGTAAGCTTAAATACATCTGAGAGAACATCGACAGCGGAAGCAGATTGTTTTAATAGAAGTTGCATAGAAGAGTTGGCTACAACCGCACGGCCCATTTTGCTGCTCATGAAATCTTCGACATCTTGGGTGATGGTGGTAAGGCCAAGATAATATTTACGAGCGCGTTTAGCTAGGCTATGGAGGAAGTTGGCGGAATCATCATATTTCATAAGTTGCCAAGCCTCATCTACTACAAGTAGGCGCTTCTTTTGTTGAGCACGAACGATGTTCCAAATATGGGAGAGTACGATATACATGGCCACTGGACGAAGTTCGTCTTCGAGATCGCGGATGTTAAATACTACCATCTGGTTGTTAATATCAACGTTAGATTGTTGAGAGAAGATACCGGCAAAAGTACCAGTGGTGTATTTACGGAGGCGCTGAGCAAGTTGCGGGCCGGTGCCTTCCATATGAAGAAGAGTATCGTATAAATTCATAATGGTTGGAGGTGTGGATTGATGAGTGAGAGGATCGGAAGTGATGCCAGCGCGGGCATAAGTATCGATAAGGGCTTGGTCTAGGTCGGCTTCTTCGTTGGCGGTGAGAGCAGGAACCATTTGACCGTTGGCAGCGATTTGGTTACCTCCTAGCATGAGACGGAAGAGACCGTGGAGAGTAACAAGATTGGCGCGGAGCGAATCATTGGCTTCTTCATTGTCTACTACTTTTGGAAGATCAAACGGGTTAATGCGGACATCAGAGTTGAGGGAAAGGCGGATATAAGAACCACCGACGGCATCACAGAGTTTTTGATACTCATTTTCTGGGTCGATGATGATGATTTCAGAGCCGATCATCATAGAGCGGAGACACTCGAGCTTAACGGTGAAAGATTTACCTGCACCAGATTTGGCGAAGACTACCATATTGGCGTTTTCAAGAGAGAATCGATCGAATATAACGAGGCCATTGTTATGCATATTAATGCCGTATAAAATACCATTATCTTGAGTAAGGTCGGCGGAGGTAAATGGGAAGCTGGTAGAAATGGCACCGGTGTTCATGTTGCGGCGGATTTGGAGCTGATCGGTGCATTGAGGTAGAGTACTATTCATACCCTGTTCCTGTTGGCTGCTGGCGACTTTTGAAAAGACCATAAGTTGGCCAAAAATAGTTTCAATTTTTTGTTGGACAAAACGAAGTTCGTCTAAGGATTCTGCCCAGATGGTAACATAAAGACCAAAACGGAAGAATTTTTCGGCACCGACTTGGAGTTGGTCGCGGAGTTCTTCGGCATCGGAAATGGCAGCTTCGAGCTCTGGGTCACGAACTTTACCACGTTCAGCGTTGACATCCATAGAAGCTTCGAGCTGAGTAACTTTTTTGCGAAGATTTTTCATAACTACAGTGGTATCGACTGGGTAAATATACATAGAGACATCCAGAACTTCATCGATATTGATGATTGGCGAAAGCCAGCCGGTGAAAAGCATACGAGGATAACCGTAGACATATAAAGTGCGGCCATATTTGGTGCCAAGACGAAAATGATCGGTGAAGAATTCGATAGAAGAAGGAGAAATCAAATCACGGAGAGTAGTGATGCCTTGTTCAAAAGCACGCTGAATATCAGCATCTTCCCTGGTTTGGGCTTGAGCAGCGATTTCTGCTGGAGAAAGCTGTCTATTGTTTTGCATTTGGATCTCCTTTCTTGACATAAGTTGTTGCGAGTTTAGAGAAATCTACAAGTGGTTCGCGAACTGCGGTGTCTGGGTTGTTAAAGTTATAGAACAATTCGCCAAGCTGTTTAGTATTGAGGCGAACAGAATTGACCCCAACTGCGTGTAATCCGGACACGATAGAATCAATACGGTTGTTTAATTCGGTAGCAGCTTTGTCGTATGTGGTGCGGTCAATACGGGTGATTTCAGGCCCCTTTTCTTTGCTGAAGCTCTTGAAAATATTTTTGGTTTGCTGGATTAGCTTTTCGGCATCTGCTGAGGAATAGTACGGGACAATAATAAAGAATGATTTATCCATGATGTTGGCGTCTTGGGATAGATAGTCGATGAAGTCGATATAATCATCCATTAAAACGCCGAGGAGCATATTATCGTTGCTACGACGAATTTGAGAAAGTTTGTCGATATATGGACCAATATCAACACGTTGTGAACGGATAAGAATTTGAGTGGTAAAAGTAAGAGAGTTAAGAAAGTTCTGGAAGGAATATTCTACGGCTTCGCGTTCTTGCCCAGACATAAGGTCAAAGTTGATTGATTGGCAGGCGACGATAGCACGGAAGGAACCATCTTTCATAATGACCATGTTGTCACGAATTTCGGAAATAAGGAGTGCGGTTTGGGTGGCAAGTGGAGCATCTGGCGTAGCATTAGCAACGGCAGCTTGTTGGCTTTGTGTCGTAATCGGCATTTGCCCCTGCATGTTGGGGGCTTGTTGCATTTGTTGTGGTGGTATTTGTTGTTGTCTTGGATCCATATTTACCTCTTAATGTAATGATATATAAACTTCATCATCCTTTTTATTGTTTACACGCTCAGCTTCTTTGGCGATAGTAGCAACGGTAAAGTCTGGGTTGTTGGCAAGTTCAACGAGTTCAGGCTTTGGTTCTTGTGACTCCTCTGCTTCCTCGGATTGTTCAAGGGCTTCTTGTTCTGTTTCATGATTGTCTTCTTGGCTGTTTGCCTTAATAAAGTCGGTTGGAGATTCTGGGGGAGCTGGAGGGCGGTTATCGACTGTGTTTAGAGGTTCGCGCTCAGGTTTTTCTTCTGGGATAGTAGGTTGGACGATGACTGAAGAATCTGAAAATTGTTCGACGTTTGCGCTTTCTGTCTGAGGTAACTCGGAAGATTTTTCTTCTGGTTGGTAT
>JAEEGL015708159.1_pt1 | contig 18013 bp, 13 predicted proteins | sample 9134231 | NCBI WGS metagenome assembly JAEEGL01 (sample SAMN16246548, study PRJNA631951) | gut metagenome | biome: gut microbiome; feature: rumen; material: fiber-attached | host: Bos | place: Iran: Karaj | collected 2018-10 | reverse complement strand
GAGCAATATAATCATCATAGGTATCAATCAGTGCTGAAGATGGAACTGTGACTCCCTTTGCTTCAATTGCATCCTTTATATCTGTCTTTGCTGACTGTATTCTTGAAATCTCTGTTGCTATACTCATATGTCATTTAAATTGCTGCTAATAGGGTTTCAATATCTCCTATCGTATTATTAATTTCTGTAAATTTATCTTGTAGTTTAACATCATTTGTTCCATCATTGAAATAGATGTCACCATTTTGTCTTATCTCAAAGGCATTATGTCTTGCATTATCTGCTGTACCATTACCAACAGAGAATAAGGTGTTGCCGCTATCGCCAAAGGTTGAAGAGCCACTTGAGCTTACGTTATATTCTCCAGAAGCATGCTCTGATTGGTTAGTAGCAACAGTATGTTGTCCTTCAGCATGAGAATATCTACCATTTGCTGTTGTATAATATCCTTCAGCATGAGAAGAATGACCACTTGCTTTTGTATTATTACCTTCAGCATGAGAATATATACCATTTGCTTTTGTGTTATAACATTCTGCATGTGTATAATTACCACTTGCTATTGTACCACTGCCTTCAGCATGTGACCATTGTCCACTTGCTGTTGTACCATATCCTTCAATAATACTGTTGGTTCCTGTACCAGCACTGATTGGCAAATTAATTGATACTGTATCAGCAGTAGCTCCAGTTGTAACAGTGATACCATGACCACCTTCAATAGCTTTACCACCACCGCCACCTCCAGTTACAGAGATAACATTGTTTGTTATGTCGATACCAGTACCAGCAGAAAGGGTGTCTTGTTTGCCGCTTACCGCTTGTGTTATTGCGCTCTGGGTTTGTGCTGAAGTCCAATATTGTGAAATATCTGTTGGTTGAGCATCTGTGATAATATAGAATGTATTTGGGTCAACAGTTCCACCACTCACCAAAGCATCATATTGCGCTTGAGTAAGTTCCACTGTCTTTGCTGCATTCGCGTCCTCAATGTTATATGTCGTTCCAGACAAACGGATTTTATTAATATTTGCCATTATATAATGTATTTATAAAACTTAAGTTATTTAGAATAAACATATTAAAATGGGTAGATTAGATTAACATCTACTGACTCACTTTGGTATTTTCTATACTCTTGTCTTGTTTGTTCCTCTGGATAGTTATACTCAACGCACATTCCACCCATCTTATTCACTTCAGATAAGTTTGCACCCATCTTCTTTCTTCTTTCCACGAAGTAATCCTCTGAGAAACCCTTATTAATATGTATCGCAATCACCTTATCAGTCTCATATAGCTTTATCTCTGGAAATGGATTCGATATATGACATCCGACACTGTATCTCATATCTATAATCTGATTAGGGTCAAACAGCATAAATTTACCCAAGTGAGACCATCTATGGACATGATTGATGTACTGCTTATAGAACTTATGTCCTTGCTTGTGCAATAACGTATTTGGGTCATATGTTGGTCTCTCATCAAAACATAGAGCATACCAAGGAGTTCCCATTACGTTATACCCACCTTCCTTCATCTTCTTGAGTTCTTCCTCTAGGAAAGGGGAATAAATCATTTCATCAGTATCACACACGATGACATAATCACACTTTCCAACTGATTCCTTCCAAGCTGCTGACTTTATCTGTGCTTGAACAACATCATTCTGTCCCTTTGTCTCAAAATGTCTTACCTCAATCCAATCGAACTGCTTAAGGTATTCAACGCTACCGTCTGTTGAACCATTGTCATAAACGACAGCCTTTTCTATTGGTAAAAGCTTCCAATAGTCTAACACGAATGGCAATATATCCATTTCGTTGTAACACAAAGTGTATAAATGTATCCTCATTTGTCTAATAAATAAAGGGATGAGGCTTGTCAACCTCACCCCCATTAGTTTAAAAAGAATTATGAATGAAATTTACGACTTATGCAAAGTCAAATATAAGAGTTTCACTGTCATTGCCAGTACCAATAGAAGCTGTCATAAGAGCAATGTTTCCAGAGCCTAACAAACTATTTGTACCTACAGTCTTGATGTTTGTACCACTGACAAGAGTTGCTTGCTTTCCAGCCAACCCATCATATACAGCACCACCAGCTACGGCATTGGTAGAGCCACTGATAATTGTCTGGTCAACTGTACCTTGCTCAATCTCGATGTTACCACTACCAAGAATACTCTCATTGTTAATGGTCTTGATATTAGTACCAGAAACCAATGTTGCTTGCTTTCCAGACAATGCAGTTTCAACATTACCGCTATAAGTTTCAAACGTAGATGTATCTACCTTACCACTAACTGCTGCTGAAATCTCTTGAGTTACTGCTGTAGTGTCAGCCTTACCACTAGTAGCTGCCTCAATTGCACTGTTAGTCTGTGCTGTGGTGTAGTAATTTGAAGCATCGAAGATGTCTGAAAGTGGGATGTTGGTTACTTGTCCACCAGCAGCACTGTTCCAAGTGATTTGAAGCACCTCAACCTCACTACTACCACTTGTGATAGAAGTAATCACAACTGACTCAATCATTCCATCAATAAGGAATGGAGAAGCATCGAATGAGAAGACCTCAGTACCTCCAGTTCCACCATGATAGAACTTCATGTACTTTGAGTTAGTGTCATATGCTACTGAGTCTGCATATCCACTTACTGCAGGAATGTCGGATTGTGCTGCAACAGTTGAGAAATCAACAGAAACAGTCTTACCACTCATTTTAAGACCACTTCCAGCAGTAAATACCTCTGCACCAGCAGACCAACTACCATCTTTCATCAAAGAATATAAAAGTTGGTTTTCTCCACTCTTCTTTGTGAATTCGACATTTGTTACAGCATCTGATACATTTGCCTTACCGCTAACTGCTGCCGCAATATCTTGCGTTACTGCTGTTGTATCAGCTTTTCCAGAAATGGCATTCTGAACATCACCACTAGTCTGGTATCCTTGTTCTGCGATTGTTTGCGCCAATGCAGACGTAGCTGCTGTGATAGCATTGTCTGTCTGCGCACTTGTATAATATCCATCAAGTGAATGGATTGCACTCTCATCAACTATGTTATAGGTTACACCTGAGAGTCTTATTTTCTTTATATCAGCCATAATTAAATATATTTAATTGATTGTTATGTTTTCATCATTTAGTGATAGAGTGTCACCATGCACTTTTGAATAGTTGGCGAACATTCCATTCGCCTCTAATTTTGTCAAATATGCTTCTAAGAGCGAATTTGTCTCTTGTTTTGTGTATCTGTTTAATATTGCTAATGTATTTTCTCTTACTTGCTCTGCTATTTCATTAACTTGAGACTTGTCAGCCTTGTCCTTGATTGACCAATCAATCTGTTCTTGGACTTCTTCTGGTGTCATACCACTTACACCATCAATTAACTTGTCAGTCTCCTCTTTTGTGTAGTAGTAATCAGCATTTGCAAGTATAACATGTGTATTACAGTGCGTCCAGCTCTGCATTGTATCTGAAGGACTAAATGTTTCTACACACGTTGAACCATCAGAAACATGAGCAATCTCATTAACACTCCAACGCTGTATGTCTTCCTCTGGGTTCATCATATTTCGAATTCGAATTTAAAACGTTTTATTTAGTTAAACATATGTTTTACTGAATTACAGTAATCCTATCAGCGTATTCTGACCACCCACTAGCCTTCTTATAAGTTGATACAGTTCCACTTGGCACGTAAATCGGACAATTCGTATTGGCAAATGTATATCTGTTTACGTTTTTAGGAGGTATCGTAGCCCTTACTGTTATACTGTTCAAGCTAGTACAATTGTAGAATGCGCTTGAGTTAATCTCCTTAATAGAACTTGGTATGTCAATTGAAGTTAGACTTGTACAGCCTCTGAAAGCATCAGTCTGTATTTCTTTCAAGCTATTTCCAAGGATTGTACAAGTTGTAAGTCCACTACATCCTTCAAATGAATTCAATGCTATTCTAAACACATTGCTTCCAATTGTAACACTTGATAATGTTTGGCAATCAGCGAAAGAACCGCCATTTACAATACTACAACAATCCCCAATTTCTACATTGACAAGATTCTCCAAATTTATTTCACCTTGAGAGATTACATCCCATTCATCACAAGTACCGCTTACTACATTCCCACCAGAATATGTCGCTGTGTACTTCAAAGGTGATGAATAACCGCAATCAGTTGAATTGACTTCAAGCACGGTAGAACCAGTGCGGTAATTTCCAGTGTCAGTCCAAGTATTACCTCCATCTGTTGAACTCTGCTCCTTTTCTTTTGTCATCTTCGTAGTTCCACTACAAGTATAATCATCAACACCAGTCATGGTAATCCATCTTGTAATTGTCTCACCACTTTCAGTGCAACATCCACTAATCTGGGTTCTAAGATAATCAATCTGCTGTTGTAGGTTTGTGATATACTGTATTACCTCAGTGTTAAAAGCATAGTTCTGATTTATAACCCACTGCTTACTAGCAACACCGTCATAGCTTGGAATATCAGCATAGGTTATATAACCTTGTTCTTGTACCCATTCTTCTGTAGCATATCCACTTAATGAAGGTATTTTTGCATCAACTTGTTCCTTCGTGTAATAATCAGATAAGTCGCAATCTCCACTAATGGTTATATTACCATCACCAACTAGTGATTGGTTATTAACGGTCTTTAAGTGCTGATGTTCTGTTAAATATTTAGCATCTGACTCTTCCTTGGTGTAATAGTTTGTGAGGTCACAGCCACTAGCACTGATAACATTGCCACTGATGATGATATTGGTACCAGCAGAAAGGGTGTCTTGCTTTCCACTGACTGCCTCAGCAATTTTTTCATCCACTTCCTCTTCGGTTATGCAACATGCACTAACCTCAATATTCTCAATGAGTTCGTCAACTTGACCCTTGGTATAGTAGTTCTCTATCGGTCCAAGTACTGGAGTACAGCAACCCATACCAATCTGGTATATTCTTCCTTCGTTGCAATCGCACATAATTGTATAATATTTAATCTAGATTATTTAAATAAACATATGAAAAAGGTGGAGTCTTCAACCCCACCTTTTGTATAGATTACGAATTTGGTATTGCTTGTATTATATCCGCAAAATCCACCCATCTATCTGCTGTCTTATATGCATCTACACTACTAGCTGGAACATATATTACTTGAGGATTAAATGGTTTATTACTTTCTAATGTTGGCGGTGTTGTAGCATATATGGTTACAGCCAAATTATATGCAGCACCAAAGAAAGCATATTCTCCAATACTTGTAATACTTGCTGGGAGTGTTAGATTTCTTAGATTTGGACACGAATAGAAAGCATTTTTGCTAATAGATGTAACACCATTTGGTATATTAAACACTCCATCAGTATCACTATTAACTCTTAATAGACTTTTACTGTTATAGAAGGTTTCTCTTTTAATACTAGTTACGCCACTTCCTATAGTAACGTTTGTGAGACCACTACAATTTCTGAAAGCATATTCTCCAAGATTTGTTACACTATTTGGAATTGTTATGCTTGTAAGTCTTCTACAATATTGGAAAGCAGAAATATCAATAGTTGTAACACCACTACCTAAAGTTACACTTGTAAGTCCACTACAATTTCTGAAAGCATAACCGCCAATACTAGTAACACTATCTGGAATTGTTATGCTTGTAAGACTAGTACAATATTCGAAAGCACCGTATTCAATACTAGTAACACTATCTGGAATTGTTATGCTTGTAAGACTAGTACAACTTTGGAAAGTATAAGGAGCAATATTTGTTACATTGTTTCCAATGGTTACACTTGAAAGACTCTTACAGCTCGCAAAAACACTCCATCCCATACTACCACCTTGAATATCTGCACTTGTAAGGCCACTACAATCAGAGAAAGCTGAACCTCCAATGGAAGTGACACCACTTGGTATTGTTATACTTAACAGACTAGTACAAGCACTGAAAGCATCGTCACCAATGGTTGTAACACCACTACCTAATGTACAACTTGTTATACTACTGCAACCGTTGAAAGCATGGCCACTAATGGTTGTAACACTATCTGGTATCGTTACACTTGACAGACTTCTACAACTTTCGAAAGCACCATACCCAATAGTTGTAACACCACTACCTATACTAACGTTTGTAAGACCGCTACAATATCGAAAAGCCCCTTCACCAATGCTTCCACTTTGAATGTTTGCACTTGTAAGACTTCTACAACTACCGAAAGCTCTATCACCAATTGAAGTGACACTATCTGGTATCGTTATACTTGACAGACTTGTGCAATTAATGAAAGCTTCAGTACCAATGCTTGTTACACCACTACCTATACTAATGTTTGTAAGACCGCTACAATAATGAAAAGCCCCTTCACCAATGCTTCCACTTTGAATATCTACATTTTCAAGGTTGCCACAATATTGGAAAGCATAGTCACCAAGACTTGTAAGGCCACTACCTAGAGATGCATCTCTAAGACTATTACACAATGCGAAAGCACCATTACCAATAGTAGTTACGTTATCTGGAATTGTAATACTCGTAAGTGGACGATATTGAAAAGCCCATTGACCAATAGATGTTACACCACTACCTATACTAACGTTTGTGAGTCCACTACAATAATAGAAAGCCCCTTCACCAATGCTGGTAACACAATTACCGACAATGATGGTTGAAGCATTATTGCTAGGTATTTGAGATAATGTTGTATTACCACTTGAGCAAGGTATTGCGCTATTATAGCCATCATAGATAAGCAATGCCTTATAATCTTGGTCTGCTGCCCATATTCTTTCTCTATATGCAGACCATCCTTCAGCATTTACGTACAAATCATATGACCCTTGAGGCACGTATATTGTACAATTACTAGTATTGTCAAGTGCTCCGTTTCCTAACACTGGAGGTGTAGTTCTGTTAACTATTATTGAGCCAAGGTTATAGCAACCAGAAAACGCACTCGCTCCAATTGATACAACATTGCTTGGTATGGTTAGAGTTGTCAATCTAGTAAGACCCTTAAAAGCACCTTCTCCAATTGTTCTGAGTGAAGAATTTAAAGATAATGAAGTGGCACTATTACAACCGTAGAAAGCATAAGCACCAATGCTTGTGACACCATTTGGAATGTTAAACACTCCTTCAGTATCGCTACTAACCCTTGTAAGGAAATTACAATTGGTGAAAGCACTAGCACCAATACTAGTTACAGTATTCGGTATTGCTACATTTGTAATAATTGTTCCACTTAAAAATGTATCCACAATTTCTTCCAATGTGTTTGACAAAGTAACTCTTGATATTGGATAACCACCAAAACTATAATTAAAATGCCTTAAACCATCCACCAAGGTTAATTCACTTATGCGATTGTGGCTAAAAGATTTAAAGGCATTTGTACCAATGCTTGTTACACCACTACCAACTGTTAGTCCTGTATAATACTGATAAAGACCATAAGTGGAAGTGTCGGCAAAAGCATACGCGCCTATAGTGGTTACACTGTTTGGGATAACAAGTCTACCACTTATCTTGCTATTACAAAACGCGCTAGTTGCAATTTCACTTATACCTTCTCCCAACTCCAATTCATATTCATAGTTAGCTCGTTGAGAAAATATACTTCCATAGCCATCACCTATTATCGCCCCATTACCATTAATTGTCAGTTTTGTTTCTACTAGACCTAAACAGCTTTTTCTAAGTTGTCTAACATTGGACAATGTAACAGTATTGGCTGTCGAAAACGTCCTTCCACTTGGAATGTCATTCGTGTTATCGATTACAAGACTATTTATAGGACTTTCGCTATCAAACATATGACTACCATACGTTGTCGCAGAATTTCCGACTATATGAATGTCTGTAATTCCAGAGCGGCTAGTACCGTTATAGAATGCATAATTTCCAATGTAGTTTATTTTGTCTCCAATATAAAGTGTAGAACCACTTGGTAAATTGGCATATCCAAATGCAAAATCACCCAAATAAGATAAATTATCGAAATGCAAGTTGATATTATCAACATCAATAGCTGTAAAAGCAGAAATACCAATGCTTGTAATCCCACTTGTGAAAGTTATACGACTATATTTCTTGTGCGCGTAAGTATTTGACTTGAAAGCTTCATTACCTATTTCAGTCACACATTCTCCGAATTCCACTATAGGATTGGTAAAGGCACTTACAATAGGTTTTGCGTCAGTTATAGTCGTTGAAGAAGGACTACAAGGTATGAAAGATATTTCTTCATCACCTTCTGAATATATCTTCGCCATGTATGGCATTCCCTCATATGTAATCCTATTCTTGTAATAAGGCCATGCAGACACGTATGAAGTATATGATTCAAAAGGAACATAGAGAGGATAACCAATATCCTCTCCAAATGGTCTTACATCACCAAGTACAATTGGTGTATTAGACTCAAAAGTTATTCTTTCAAGACTATCGCATAGTGCAAATGCATAAGAGCCAATTGATGTTATTCCACTATGTATTGTCACTGCTGAAAGATTATTGCAATCATAGAATGCATAGCTGCCTATAGTGGTAAGAGCATCTGGGAAATCAATTCCAGTTATGTTGTTACAACCACTAAAAGCTCTTGACCCAATTTCATCTACACAACTTCCAAGTTGTATGTTGCTTGCTGTGCTTGCGCTAGCAGCATTTGTTAATCCACTTGTAATTACCATATTAAACTATATTTGGTTTTTAAGTTATTGCTTGAATTCTCGATGATACATCAGTCCATGCACTCTTGTAAGCATTCACACTTCCACTAGGCACATAGATAGCACAATCATTGGTATTGTCAAAAGGCAAGAACCCTAGTGATGGAGGCACTGTAGCATTAATTGTTATACCTTGCAATTGCTCACATCCACCAAATGCAAAATTACCAATAGCTGTTACACCACTACCTACAGTAATAGCTGTTATGTTGTAGCATTGGTTGAATGCTTCATCACCTATAGATGTTATGCAATCACCAACTTCAGCAGACAGCATGTTATATGTCTGGTAACCACTAGGTCTAGTTGTTGCTGTTGTTAGGGCTGTATTTGAGTCACATTCTGCCGAATATATAGGGTTAGCACTATATTGATTGTAATAAGCTATGAACTTTGTAAGAGTTGGACATGGTTCATAATACCTTGTATATCCATCTTCATTTGTTATAGTCAAAGCAACATCACCAACATATCCACAATTGGTAGAGTAGTGGGTGATGAAGTCCACAGGTCTGTAAACTCCAGTGTCAGTCCAAGTAATACCATTTGTTGTACTCTGTTCTTTCTGTTTGGTGTATTCATCAGTACCGTCACAGTATGTGCTGGTTGTAACGTCAACCCAACGGTAGTAAACTCCAGTATCGGTACACGTTATTCTATCCTCATATTCACTCCAAGCTGTCTTATATGCTTGCAAGCTTTCACAAGGTACTATAAGTAAGCATTCATTCGTATTATCAAAGAAGCCACTGTTAATTGAGAACGGTGTAGGTGATGTGAATGTTATCTTCACAAGATTTTCACAACCATTGAATACATTATCACCCATAGTGACTCCACTTGAGTTAACTGTCACACTAGTAAGCGATGTACAACCACTGAAAACTGCATCACCCAATGAAATTGTATCTGAATTTATACGGACACTAGACAAACTTGTACAATCACTAAATGCATCAACTTGAATGGAACTAACTCCACTTGGTATTTCAATAGATGTAATGCTTCTACAGTTTCTAAATGCTGCTATATCAATCGATGAAAGTGTCTGTGGAAATACAACATTTTGCAAACTATAGCAATTAAAGAAGCATCTTATACCAATTGATGTTATGTTATTATATTGAAGCCAAGTTGCAGACTCAAGACTTTCACAATTTGAAAATAGACTGTTATTTAACGTTGACGGTATTGCGCCATTAAAGTTAACTTGTTTAAGTTTAGCGCATTGAGTAAATGCACCAATACCCAAAACTTCTAGAGAACTTGGAAATGTCAAACTTTCAAGATTCTTACAGTTTGCAAATGCTAAATCACCAACTTCACTAACTGTACTTGGTATTGAAACATCATGCATATATATCTGTCCATTAAAAGCACCAGCATTAATTCTATATATACAATCACCAATTGTATACGACAATACTGCCCAACCATTCTCATAATAGTTTACATCACTGTTACTTAGTATTCCATCAGAATCTTCACATTTAATAGTCTTAAGTGGGTCAACATATACACAAACGCCATTTATCATTTTCCACCATTTGTCACAAACACATTGTGAACCGTCCCATGAACTATGAGGTGGACATGTAATACACTCACCTCCTATTATATGACCTTGACACTCACATGCCCATCCATTCCAAACATAATTTGGAGGACAATCTTCAGTATCACCACTTATAGGTTCTGTATCACCACTTGAATATTGACCATTTCCAGCATTGTCACAGAATGGGCTGTTTGATTCAACCAATGTTCCCTTGCGGTACTGTGTTGGCCAGACATTATACCAAACTTGACCATCTTCAGAATATTGGTATATTTCCCTCGTGTATCTATTCTTTCCATCACAGATATAGCCATTATTAATCTGAACCCATTGGTATTGGAAGATGCCAGCACCACAAGAGGAAGAGTGAGACTCATAAAGCTCACCCCTCTCGTAGTTGTCCAAAGGTTGCCATGTCAAACCATCGTTATAGCTGACGTATTCCTGTTTTTTATAATATTTACATAAATCTAATGCCATCTTACTCTCCAATTGCTACAATGTTATTTGCATATGCACTCCACATAGCCTTATACTCATTAACGCTCTCTGCTGGAACATATATCTTCAAATTCTCATTCATATTACTGAACGTATCGTTGTATATTGATGGTGGGTCTGTTGCATAACAAGTCATATTAACCAAACCATTGCAATTTCCGAATGACTTTGACTGAAGCAATCTAACATTCTCTGGTAAATAAATATCAGTCATACCATCGCAATCATAGAAACATTCAGTAGGAATAATTCTAATTCCCTCTGGTATATTGATTGATGGGAAGTTCTTGCATCCCTTAAATGCAGCCGCACCAAGATTTGTAAGGTTATTAGGTAGCATTATCTTGTTTAATTGGATGCACCCATCAAAGGCATGGTCATTAATGGATGTCACTGTCATTGGAAGTGAGAAGTCAACAAGACTTGTACATCCACTGAATGCGTTATCATCAATTGTATCAACAGAACTTGGGATTAACACCTCTTGAAGTGATGTTTGTCCCTTAAAGGCGTTCTCTCCGATTACAGTTACGCAGGAACCTATCTTTGCATACACGATGTCTCTATTACCATAGTCAGTTGAAGTGAGTGTTGAACTGTCATCGCATAGTTTTGTCTGAACTGTAGCTTCCTCATCATTCTCCCTATATTCAATCTTCGACTGTTCATCTGGTGTATCATCACAGTCAGCGCAAATCCAATATTTGTTGATGTCCATTGTGACCCATCTATATCTAGGTTCAATTGGAGGTACATACCCACAATCTGGTGAGTCCAACTCAGCAATTCTTGGCTGCATTGTTCCATCAGCATCCACAGAATATACGGTTGGGATTACATCTTCCCATTCGCCACCAAGGTTCAATCTTCTTCTCTGCTTCTTATACTGATAGTACTTGGTTGTGCCTACACACTTGGTTACATCGCTTTCAACCCATCTGTATTCGTATTGAATTCTCTCCACATATCCACAATCCACCGAATTAACTTCAACTGGACTATCTCCCCATTTGATTATATTGGTACGATACCAATCACCTTCGTTTCCAGTTTCAGATATATACTTTCTATAGGTATTGTACTTGTCATATCCATCGCAAGTAGTTCCTTCCTCTCTCCACTCGTAATAGTCATCAGAAGGTATGTAGCCACAGTCAAGGGAATGTTCCTTAATCTTATCACCCCTCTTATAGATATTTGTCTGCTGCCAAGACGTATTGCAATTATCACAATTGACACAGTTTCTAACGTACTTCCTAAGATATTCGTATTTATCGAAGCCATCGCAGATGGTATCACCCTCGTCTCTGTATTCTGAACAGTTACCACTTATTGAAGGGTCATATCCACACTCTGTAGAATTGGATTCAAGCAATTCACCCCTCTTATAAACGTCAGTAGGAGTCCAATTGGTTACTTCAGCCTTTGAAGAAACTTGGTCATTTGACACGTATCTCCTAAGTTTCTCATACTTATTGCCATCGTCACAGATGAAGTCATTCTCGACAACCCTCCAATCTTCCCAAGTCCAACCAGTAGAAGGAATGATATATCCACAATCAGCAGAATTGGTCTCTAATACTGTAGTGCCTTTCTTAAATACGTTTGTGGCAATCCAATTCTCGTTATCTGTTGAAACATAGAGTTGAAGCCTATTATATTTGGTTGTCTCTATACAAATATATCCATCAATCTCTACCCAACGCTCGAATTCCTCAACTCCAGCACAATCACCACTTGGGTCAGCAACTTCAGAGCCAAGACGCTTGTTTCCAGTGTTAACCCATGTTTCTCCACCATCCGTAGACCTCTGTTCAACTTGAACAGTATGTTTCTTTCCACCACTACAAGTTGTCTCAGAAGAGTCAATCCATCTTGTAGTAACGCCTCCACAATCTGAAGACTGTACACAGTTTGTAACTCTTGTCTCTTCGGTTCTAGTGTTGATGTTATTGATGGTTGTACCAGTATATTTGCGTTCAAGGTCACACTTCTGATTTCCAACGCAAGTCTTTGATTCATACACCCAACGTTCGAAACCAGTACCTTGGTTGATGATTACCTCACCCTCATTACCATTACAGTATGCAACTGTCAAAATGAACTGTCTTGGGTTTCCACTGTTATTCTGTGGCACATAAACCCTAAAGTAAGCATTCTGAATAACGATATTGGTGATAACACCACTTAAATCAGTAACAGTGTCAACACAACAAGAGGTTGGAACTGTTACGTATTGTCCATTTGCACTGATGTCGAACACAGAACCAGCTGGTAGGCAGCTATCCGTTTTTTTAACCCTTACAGTATAAACCTTTGTTCTGTTACAATACGATACCGTAAGGTTGCTAGTTGCTTCTTCTGCTGAAGGAGCTTGAGTGTTGCAGATTTCAACAGTATAAGGTTCTCCAGCAAGTCCATTTGAAGGTGACACGGTAATATAATTCACAGATGAACTTATTGACCAATCCGTATCACAAAGGACACTGTATTCCCTACAGCCAACGTTATTGAAGACGAACTCCAATGGGAATGATGACTGCATCCTACAAGTATCAGAACAAGAATATTCCACAAATGTTTCAGTCTCAGAAAAACTGTCCTCAATATCAAGGAAATTGAACTCATTCTCATATCCAACAAGAACCATATACTTACCAGTTGGATTAAGGAGTGAGTCTACCTCTTCCTTGAGCAAGTATCTTGCAAGGTTATTGCCTATACACTCATATCCGTTGTATTTCTTGGTATAAACCCAAGTAGTAGAAGTATCCTTCTCAATTGTAATGTCATCAACATATGACACGAATGAACCATTATCATGATTATCAACGAGGCTAATCAAGATATTATCCATTGCCATTTCATCATTTGCTGTCACAGAGAAAGAAGGCTGAAGTCCGAAGTGGAATCCAGTCAATACGTATTTTCCGCAAGTTGTATCGATTATCGCAGCATATCTATTGTCTGTAAACTCTAAAAGATTGTAATGCCACGAACTTTTGTAGTCATCGAACTTAATCTTGAAGTCCAACTTATGCTGTATGTTATTTCCATCAAATGTCTCAGTGAAAACAGCACTGTTCTTGTTAAACTCAATGTCCTTGAAACCATCGTTGGTATAACGTATATGATTTCCACTCAAAAGACTGTGTGTTGTCTCGTTAAGTCTTAGAGTACCGAACTTGCAGTATCTATATCCACACTCATAAGGAGTGGCTTCAGTCATACCATGAATCCTCAGTGTCGGATGGTTGCTTGCTGTGGCAAGCGTAAAGTCCGTATGAGAGTCGTTTGCATCCAATGTGTAGGTATATGTCACCTTACAAGGGAATAATGGGTTGACGAGCCAATATTCACCGTCTACGGTCTTCACAATGGCATAATACCTTCCTTGGAAATCCTTGTAGTTCGCGTAGCCCTTCATGGAAAATGTAAGGGTATGTGTGAACTTGTATCTCTCGTCTAGTTCATCCTTATCCTCTAACCCTATATTGTACACAGACAAAGAAAGAGGAGCTTGGTCAATGTCATCCACATACGCTTCTCCGTTGTCGATGTGAATGTTTTTGAAAGCTTCCTCGTTTATGAGGTACACGACCTTCTCCAACTTGTCAATGTTGTACTTGCAGTTGTTTTTGTAATTACTAACACTCATCTGTATGTTTATTTAAATAAACATATCAAAATGGGAAAGATTATAAAAGAAAACGGTATAATTTGGTTTGTTGAAATACAAAGCGTCAATGGACAACATCGCAAGAAAACAATGATAGGAACTTACGATGAAAATGAGGATGTAAAAGAGGAAAAACCAAATAAGGGAAAAAAGAAAAAGAGCAATTAGAAATTGCTCTTTTTTTATTATGTTGCAAATATACGAAAAAAGTTGATATAACCAAAAATTATATCAACTTTTTATGTTTTTTTAGAATTTATTAACTTTATTCAGTACCCTTTGGAAGACCATTTGCTGAAGCCTCATTCAATGGAAGTACAGACTCTGCAATGTTTGCAGAAAGTGTAATCTGAAGACCATTGGTGTCACCACCACCACTAAGGGTTGCAGTCTCAGCCTCAAGACCAGTCAAACGACCAAGCATCAAGTAATTACCGTCAGCAGTTGCAACAACTGCAATGTAACGACCTAAAGAAAGGTCATCAAAGTCCATGTGCAAGCATGGGTCATACTTACCATTGATACTGAAAGTCAATGTGTGGGTACGATACTTATTACCACTATCTTCTACAACAAGCTCATCAGTAAAGGTAGTTGAATTCTTCGCTGGTTCAATGTGATAGAAAGCAGTCAAACTGCTAGTTGCAATATTAACTTCCTCACCAGTACAGCCACTTGGAACAGTTGAAGCAGTTACAGTAATGTCTGTATATACATCAGCATAGTTTGCAAGCCAAATATCCTTTACCTCTGGAAGTGAATAGCCACAAGAAGTTGTACGAAGAATATGTCTATTAAGTTTACAATTTGCCATAATATTAATATTATTGTTTATAATTATTTATTCTTTGTGTAATGGAAGGTAGGTCGTTTTACCTACCCTCCAACATCTAAGGATTTATATATAGTTTGTAGACAAATGAGTCTAATTAAGCACCATATACGAACAACTCTGGCATGATTACGCCCACTGCAATATTTGAAATTGCGAGAACACGGAACATATTGTCACCAGTGGTGTCTCTCATATCGATAAGCTTGTACTCAAGATGAGAATCAAATGTATCATAACCAAGAACCAAGTTACGAACTGGTCCAAAGATTACCTTATTCTTGCTCAACATGGTAGGTACAACCTCATAACCCATGATGTAGATACGTCCATTAGCTCTAGCATAGTTAGAGAAGATAGACTCCTTGTTTGGGCAACAGAGTTTGCCAAGTGCAACCTCAAGCAAACGAACATCAGTGTGATTCATGAAAATCTTATAACCTTCAGTATCAACCTCTGCTGCATTTGCAACTTCAATACCCTTCTCGATGATAGCCTCAACTTGTGCGAGGATATTATCAACAGTGAATGCAGAAACAGTGTACTTGTTACCAGCTGGAAGAGCTGCCATCTTCTTCTCAACACCGTCAACAGCCTTAAGATAAGTCTTGGTTGTAGCGGTACGACCAGTGTCACCTTGCCAGAAAATCTCTTGATATTCCTTGCTCATCTTCTTACGAAGCTTGTCAAAGTACCATTCACCAAATGTAACTGGTATGCCGCCTCTGAGTGAAATCTCAGTCTGGTCAACAAGGAATGTGTTCCAGAAAGTATCATAACAGTTCTCTTGGTTAACCTTGATTGCTGCTGGCTCAATGTAAGCCTCTGCCAAAGATGCAGCACCTTGTGGGGTGAAAGGACAGGTATAGAGCTGCCATGCGTCACCAATTTCTCCACTGTACATCTTCATCTTACCCTTGACCCCATCCATGAAAGTTATTCCAGCTTGGCGAAGGTCGATGTCGTAAATATCCTTAGAAAAGATTTCTTGAGCTTCTTTTCCGCAATATGTAAGACCACTTAAATCTATGAAATTAGCCATAATTAATTATAGTTTAGATTTTATTATTTAATTCATTATTTGTTATAAACATATGTACTTTTTTTTTGCTAAAGTATGTATTAGCCAATCATGCTTCTCATCTGTTCCCTCCATGCGCTGTAAGTGCTAGCAGCATTAGGTTTTGCATTAGGTTTGACTGGTTCCGTTGAAGGTTGTTTTCCAAGGTCTTTAATCTTCTTCTGAAGGTTGGTGTTCATATCCTTCAAGGCATTGATTTCCTCTTTCAAGCTGTTGACTAGTTCCTCAAGATGGGTGTCTGTTTTTGGTTCTTCTACCTTCGGTTCTTCAGTTGGTTTTGGTTCTTCTTTAGGCTCTTCGGCCTTTGGTTCTTCCACCACTGGTTCCTCAACCTTCGGCTCTTCTACTTTAGGTTCTTCTGCCACAGTTTCTTGTGGTTTTTCAGCCTCCAAGTCAATATTGGTAGGCTCAATGTCCTCTTCTTTCTTAATCATTGAACAAGAAGAAAGGACTTCCTTAATCGCGTTCTTAATTTTGTCAAAGAACATTTCCTCATTTGTTTCTTGTATATTCATTTTAAATTCGTTTTGTTCAAATTCCTCTAGAACTAGAGCACTCTCCACTGAGAAACCCTTCAACTCACCAGATTTGATACGATTCCAAGTTTCAATGTTGTTTACCTTCATTCCGCAGAACCATGTTCCCACTGGCAACTCTGGGTTCAATCCCAATGCCACACTCTTGTCCTTATACAAGTCTGACTTAAGCCAAGACTCCACAACGCAAACCTCGTTTGCCACATCCTTATGGTCAGTCTTAACCTCGAACTGTCTATAACCTCTCATAAAGTCTTGAGACATCTTCTCGATTGCATTGCACGAGAAATTGATGAAGTATTCACCCCTCTTCTCGTTGTTTCTATATATTTCCTTATCTGGAACTAAGACCGCACCATACACGATGTGCTTTTCATCACTCTCCAAGAAAACCTTCTCTTCCTCTTGCTTGGATAGAGCAACGAAATCCTCTTCAATTGCTGGCTCCTCTACCATGCTAATTGCATAGGTCTCAGACTGTAAGCCAACATTATATTTCTTTATCTTCTTAGCCATATATTGACAATTATTTTATTAAACATATGTTATTTGACAATTTCGATTGAAATGTCCTTTGCATCCTTCAAAAGCGCGAATAATTTGTTATAGGTCTTACGACTCTCTGTCACCATTCCAACTTGTGTGTTCTTTCCAACAATTAAACATCCAAGGGTATCTTTGGCAGTATTTCCGCTATGAATGCGAATTCCACTGAAGCCTTTTACATTCTTAATCTCTGGCATCAACCTCTTGTACTTCGGACTGTATGTTATCTCAACCTTGTATGTTCCATATGGTATTGCTGTCTCGCCATACCTCTTCTTAATCATAATATCTGCCAAGCTCATTGAGTCATCTAATCCTCTGTCCCTATCCTCGATTGTGTCACAGAGATAAACACCATCGACATAAAGTTTGCCAATGGTGTAAGTTTCTTTCCTATATTTCCTAACTAACTTAAGCTTCATCCTTTTCAATTGTTACTCCATCCACATTGCTAAACCAAGCAATCCTTCCATAATTGATACCGCTTCTCATGAAGTGATAACCCAATGGAGCTACGTACTGGTT
>JAEEGL013342691.1_pt1 | contig 18013 bp, 9 predicted proteins | sample 9134231 | NCBI WGS metagenome assembly JAEEGL01 (sample SAMN16246548, study PRJNA631951) | gut metagenome | biome: gut microbiome; feature: rumen; material: fiber-attached | host: Bos | place: Iran: Karaj | collected 2018-10 | reverse complement strand
TTATGGGGATTGGGGATTGGGGATTGGGGATTGGGCCCAATCCCCAATCCCCAATCCCCAATCCCCAATCAAAATTTTAAAAAAATATAAATAGAATATTTTTAATAATTATTAATTATATAAAATATATTATATAAAAATATAATAAAAAATATAATTATAAATAATAATAATAAAAAATGAAAAATTCTTTTAAATTCATTTTATTTTTTATTTATTATTTAAATTACTCATTCTCAAAAAAAAAAGAATTATTTTATAGTGATTGGTATTATAATGGAACTGGGTCAAGTAATTGTTTAGATGTTATTGATAGTTCAGCATCAAAAACTACATGTAATAAAAATGATATAAAAATAACAGAAGATGGTGCTTCATGTTGCTATGTTTATTATAAATTAGCATCTTATATTCAAATTGGTTCTTGTGTTCCTTTGTATAAAAAATATGCAAAAAAATATAAAAATTTTATTAAAGATAATAAAGGAAAAAAAATAAAAGTTGAATGTAATTCAAGTTTTATTAAAAAATCTATGATGTTATTAATTTTAATTGCTTTTATTTTATAAATAATTTTAAATTATTATTATTTTATAAATATATATTAATTAACAAATTTTGTGATTATATTTGTTTAAAAATATTTTTAAAAAAAAATATTTATTTAAAATTTTTATATTGATATTTATTTAAAAAAACAAAAAAAAATTTTTTTATCAATAAATAAAAAATTAGTTACCTTAATTTTAAAATAATATATAATAATTACTAATATTTTCTATAAATTGTCAAAAATAAAAAAAAAAGAAATGAATGTTTCAAATATTAAAAAAAAATATAGAAAAGATTTATTAGAAATTCAATTAGAATATTTAGATTCATTTACTTTTTTACGTTTCATTATTCATAATAAATTTTTACAAAAAAAATATTTTATAAATATTGAGCTTTACAAATTATTAAATAAATATAAAAGTTTTATCAAAAAAATATGCAAAGTTTTAGATTATAAACATTTATTCAAAAATGAAATTTCAAATTTTTTATTAAATCATTTAGATAAAATTTATTTTTTATTTACAGATGATAATTTTTTTGAAAATAATTTAAATGGTAAAAATTTACTTGCAATTAAAAGAATGGAAAAAAATAGCTATTTAATTATAACAAAAAATATTAATTATATTTTAAAATATAATAAAGAAAATGATAATTTGCCTCCAAAAAAAATTTTAATTAGTTATCGATTTGAAAAAGAAAAAATTAATTTATTTCATTTAAATATTCTTCAAATAAATGAAAAATTTTTTATTATGTATGATAATCATAAAATTTATATTATTTTTAAATATTTTGAAAAAATTAAATTTATATTTAAAGAAAAAAATAAAATTTTATGCATTAAAAAATATTCAGAAAATTCTTTTTTTACTTCATGTAGTTCAAATGATTATAAAAATTTTAAACATTTATATATTATTAATTTTAATAGTTATAAAATAAAAGAAATTAATTTTCCAGGAATAGAACAAATAAAATTTAATTTAAAAAATAATGAAATTTCTTTATTTGTTAAATGTTTATCAAAAGAATACGATGAAAATTTTTATTTGAAAATAAATGAATTTTATTATTTAATTTATTATAAAAATAGTTTTTTAATTTACAATAAAAAAGACGATAAAATTGAAGTAAAAATTTATAGTATTGAAATAGATAATATGTATAAATTAGGAAATACAATAATGATTGAAAAATTTAATAGAAGTAAAGAAAAATTTTATTATAAAACTTTGAGTGGTAATATTGAATATTTAACTAAATACTTAAAATTTACTAAAGAAGATAATTGTATTAAATATAGAATTTATCCATATTAAATTAATTAATTATATATTAATTATTATTCTTTTAATTATTATTTTAAAAAATATCGAAATTTTTAATAATTTAATTATATTTATTAAATAAAAATAAATATTTAATGGATAATAATACATCATCAGAATCATATGATTCATTTGAATCTAATAAAATTGATAATAACAATAATAATAAAATTGAGATTATTTATAAAAAAATTTATGATTTTATAAAATTAATTATTCCTAATGATAAATTACAAGATTTTAATTTATTTTTAATTACATTAGAAAATAAAAGTCTAATGAATATTTTATCATATGATTCATATAATATTAATAAAAAAATTACAATTATTAAAAATTTAATCTTTTTTTCTAATAAATTTCCTGAATTATTCGATTTTTTTAATTTATTATTTGAAGATTTTTATCAATTTTTTTTTAATTTATATTTAGAAAATGAATCAAAAGAATTTTGTTTAGAAATATTAAATATATTAAATATTTCAGTTAAACATTTATCAATAACAAAAAAGCAAATGAAATATTTTTTTTATAAATTATCAAATTATTATAGAAATAATGATTTAAATATATTTAATAAAAAATTAAAAAAAATTATTTCTTTATTAAAAATCATTTATAAAATTCATGAAAATGAAAATAATAAAACATATTTTAATTTAATAAAAAGTGAATTGGGTTTAACATTAAATTTAAACAATTTTAAAATAAATAAAAAAATAAAACTTTTAAAAGGAATTTCTTTTATTTTAAAATTCGATTTAAATATAATAAAACAAATTGAAATAAATTCTAATTATTCATTATTTTTATTACATTTGAAAGAAAATGTAATAAAAATTGAAATATCAAATAAATTAGAAATTTTATTAACTTTTAATAATATTCCTTCAAAAACAATTTATGTTATTGACAAAAATGCTGCGGATCAAAATGTTTGTACAATTTTTTTTTCAGTTAATATCGAAAATAAAAATATTAAAATATTCATATTTTTTTTCAATGAAAATAATAAATATTTAGATTTATCAAAAGATATAAAAGAAATTACATATGAATGTAAAAAATCAAATGAAATTTCAAAAATAATTTTCTTTAAAAATTTTATTGGAAAAGTTTATTCAATTTTTGGTTTTATGTGTTCAATGAATTTTGATTCTTTTTGTCAAATTTCTTTAATTATATTTGAAAATAAAAAAAATTGGATAAATTTTTCTAATGATGATTTATATGATATTTTATTAGGGGATAATTTAAAAAAAAATGAAAAACAAAATAATTTATTATTCAAATATTTTTTTTATTTTGAAAGTAATTATTTATTAATTCCTTATTATAAAACAATAAAAAATTCAAAGAATCAAATAATACAAAAACAAATGAATTTAAATGAATGTTTTGATTTTTTTGGAAATTTTTCAATTTTAATTGATATTTGTAATTTAAATCACATTTATAATAATTATTCAAATAATATAAAATTAATAGGTGGATTAGAAAATTTAATTCCAATATTAGAAAGAGTTCTTATTACAAATGATATTGATATTCAAATTGATATGATAGATTGTATTATTCAAATTTTAATTAATTTAACTGTAAATAATGAAAATATTGAAAATATTTATAATTGTAAATTTTATAATATTTTAAATTTATTTTTCGAAGATTATAAATTTAATAATTTAAAAAATGAAATGTATGATAAATTAATTAAAATATATACAAATATATCTAATTATGACAGTAATAATAATAATAAAAATGATATGTTAAAAAATTATTGTGATAATATTTTATTAAATATAAATATTATTAAAAAATTTAATATGAATTATATTTTCAATTCAATTTTCATAACAAATAATGAATTTAATATATTTAAATTTTTTAATTTTTCACATTTTTTTGATTTAATTATAAATTTATCTAATATTGATATTTTATTAATACAAAATTTAAATGTTAATTTATTAAATTTTGATGTTATAAATTTTGAAGATAATATTAATTATATTATAAATCATTTTATTAATAATGAAATTAATAATATAAATATAAAAATTTTGTATATAAAAACTTTTTTAGTATTAATAAAAAATAATGAATTTTTTGAAATATTTGTTGAAAATTTACAAGATATTATTATTATCTTTTTTAAAGAAATTAAATTAATTGATGATTTAGAAATTAAATTAAATTTATTAGAATTATTATTTAATATTATTTTCAAAAAACCAAATAATTCAAATTTTCTTTATAATAAAGAAATTAATAATTTTATTAAAGAAAATAGTTTTATTAATAATATTGATTATTTAATAAAATTAATAAATATATATTCTAATTTTTTGTATAATAAAAATAACAATAATAATAATAATTTTAATATCAATTATATAATATTTGATTATATAAGTTATATTTTAGATAAAATTAATGAAATTTATGAAAATTTTTATGAAAATATTTTATATAAATTAGTAAATGTAATCATAAAAGATTTAAATACAAATATTTTTGAAAATTTTATAATTATAATTTTAAATGAATTAGAAATTTTAAAAAATTCAAAAATAGAGAAAATAAATTTTGATTTAAATAAAATAAAAATTATTCCATTTATGAAAGATTTTTTATTTTTAATTTATATAATATTAAAAAATTCAAATATAAATAGTGAAATTAAAAATATAATTGAAGAAATATTTTCTATTTATTTAACTATTAATGAAAAAAATATTTATAATCAAAAAATCTTTGAATATGAATTTATTAAATTAGATACTTTTAAAATACTAAAAAATTTTTGCAAATATAAATTAAATAAATATATTAAAAATTTTAATGATGAACAATTTATGAATATTATTAATAATTATATAAATTATTTAAATATTGAATATTATATGTTTATAAATAATCTAATTTATAAAACTAATTTTACAAATATTAAAAAAAATTTAAACAAATTATTTTATTTTACTAAAAAAAATATTTTAGATGATGAAAAAATTACTGAAAAATTAAAATTAAAAATCATATGTTTATTACACATTTTTAATGAAAAATTAAAAGAAGAATCAATCAAAGAATTTAATGATATTAATAACAACAATAATAAAAATAATAATATAAATGATAATAAATATAATTTTAATTTAAATATTGATTTAAAAGATATTGAAAATTTCAATTTAGAAGAAAAAGAGAAAAATAATTTTATTGAATTTTTGAAAACAACAGAAAAAAATATAAATGATAATAAGAAAAAAAAAATTGATTTAATGAATAATAAAAATAATGAGAAAAAAAATCATTATTTAGAAAGATCTGAGAAATTAAATATCTATGTAAGTCGATTTTTATTTAAAGAAAGGAATAAAAAATTTTATACAAAATTAAAAAAAAAGATTTTTATTTATGGAGATTGGGCAGATATAAAATTATTCCAAAAAAATATAAAAAATAATCATTTTAAATATAAATTTAAGCATTTTTTTACTATGAATTTTATTCATCCTTTTTTAAAACCTGTTTTAGATTTCAATATTTATTATGATAATAAAAATTTAAAAAAAATATTTAAAGATTATAATAAAAATGAATACAAATATAATTTTTATTATGAAAATATTTTTAATAATAATATAAATAATGAAAATGAAGAAGAAATAGAAAATAGTTTAAATAATAAAAATGATTTAAATATTAGTAATGAAATAAATGATGAAATTAATGAACATAATAATCTTTTAAATATTAATAATAATGATATTGAAATAGATAGTGTATTAGAAAAAAATATTACTGAAATAAAAAAAAATGATGATTCATTAGAAAAAAAAAAGAAAAATTTAGAAATTGAAAATGAAATAATTAATGCAAATTATGCAAATCAAAATGAAAATAAAATTAAATTTGATGATGCAGAGTTTGAAGGAGAAATAAATAAAGATATAAATAATAATATTAATAATATAATTATAAATAATAATGAAATAAATGAAGATAACAAAGATAATATAAATACAATAAAAAAAGAAATTAATTTAAAAAAACCAGAAAAAAATATTGAAATTAAAGATAATATAAATGAAATTAAAGAAAATATTATTTTAAATAATGATTTAGAAGAAGAAGAAGAAAATCCAGATGAAGAAGATGAACTTAAAGAAAATAATCAAATAATTAAATTACAAAATCAAATATTAAATATTTTAAATAATGATAATGAAAAAGATAAAATAGTACTAAATAATAATAATATAAACTCAACAAAAAAAACACATAAAAAACATATAAATAAAAAAAGAACAAAATCAAAAAAATTAAATCCAAAAGTACAAAATATTTATCAAAATATTAATCAAGAATTTGAATTATTTCCTGATCTTAAAAATGATAGTATGATTTTACCATCTTCTGTAAATAATTCATATATAAATTATAATAATTATGATATATCATCTTCTTCAACTATTCAATATATATATAAAAAATTAACTGCAGAAGATATTGATATATATAATCAAAAAAAATATAAAGAGATTTATTCATGTTGTCTAGTAAAACCTAATAGACATATTAAAGGATTTTTTTATTATACAGATAAATCTATAATATTTTATTCGTATTTTAATTCTAAAAACATTCAAAGTTGTAACAATTATCCACATAATTATTGTAGAGGAAATTATACAAATTTAATATATAAAAGTGATTTTAACAAAATAATAGAATTAAAATATGAAAATATTGATCTTGTTTTTAAAAGAAATTATTATTATAATGAAACAGCATTTGAAATATTTATGAAAAATGGTAAAATATATTATTTTAATTTTAATAATGAAATGGATTATATTTTGTTTATAACAAATTTATTTAAAAAAATCAAATTAAATTATATAATAAATGATATTAATGATATATTTAATAATAATATAATAGGTTATTTTTCTAAAAATTTACATAATATAAACTTCTCTTTAATTAATGATGAGCAAATTATTAAAATAAGTAATATTTTTAAAAAATGGTATATATTTAAAATAAAAAATTTTGATTTAATTATTTTGTTAAATATTTTATCAAATAGATCATATAATGATTTAACTCAATATCCAATTTTCCCTTTATTATTATATGTTAAAGAAAAAGAATTAAAAGAATTGTATTCTATTGATATGTTTGATTGTAATTTTATAAAAAGAGATTTAAAATTTTCAATTCAAACAATTAATTTAATGATTGAAGAAGAAAAAAATAAAAGTTTTTTAGATAATAATAAATTAAATGGTATTTATTATCAATTTCCAATTAATTTTAAATCAACTTATAAAAATTTAGAAAAAGTTTTTGGATATAAAGAAATTTTTTTTAATTATAACCAAAGTTTATATATTAATAATAATATAAATGATATAAATCAATCAAATAATAATATATTATTAAATGATAGTATAAGTGAAAATGAAATTTTTAACCAAAATATTAATTTATTTATAAATTCAAATTTATCAAATTTATCAGAAAATGATAATGATTTATATAATGAACTTATTCCAGAAAATTACTATTTACCTGAAATTTTTTATAATTTAAATAATTATAATGACATATCAAATAAAACAATAATAAGAAATGATTCTTTTGGTTTATCACATTTTTTATGTCGTAATATGGAATCTATAAATGTTTCAAAAAATTTAAATAATTGGATTGATTTAATATTTGGTTGTAATCAAAAAGGAGAAGGAGCAATAAAACAAAGAAATTTATACATTGAAACTAGTTTTATTGATAATTATTATAAAAATATTTACTATTTAAATCAACCTTATATATTAGATGAAATTATTAATGGATTAATTCCTAAACAATTAATAATTGAAAAAGGTTTTCCAGAAAAAAACTTAAAATTAAAAGGTAATAATCTTATATTAGATGAATATAAAAAAAAAGTAATTAACAATAATCTAAATGATATTGATAATATCAAATATAATTTTAATATGATTAAAATATTAAATGATAATTATACATATGTTCTTATAAATAAAAATGTTTTTATTATTAAATGTCGAAAAAAAAAAATAAAAAATTTTTTTAGCAGTTCTACTTTTAAAGAATATAATTTATATAATTTTAATAATAAATATTATTATGAACCTATCGAATTTAAATTTGACCTATTTAAAACAAAAACTCATTGTATTACTTTTAATAAAAAAAATAATACATTTTATTTAGGAGGTCAAAATGAACATTCAATTTCAATATTAGAAATATTTAATTTGGAAAATAATCCAAATTGTAAAATTAAAACTATAAATAAAATAAATAATTTAAGTAGCATTTTCACTGCATTGGAATTTGCTGAAAATTGTGAAAAAAAATTTTTTTTAATTGCAGGAGACCAAGAAGGAAATATTACTATATTTGAAATAAAAAATAATAATGAGTTATATACAATAAATTATATAAATTCACATTCAGAAGAAATTATAAGTATTAAATTTGATTTAGAATTAAATATATTTATAAGTGCAGGTAAGGATAAATATATTAATATATATAATTTTAATGATATTTCATTATTAAATAAAATTTATTTGAATATATATATTGAACATTTATTTTTGCTAAATGAAATATTTCCAAGTATTATTATTTATTCTGAAGAAAATAAAATATTTCAAAGTTTTTCAATTAATGGATATCTTTTATCAGAATATAAAGAAATATATATAAACAATCCAATTATATATAAAGATGAAGAAAATAGTTATAATTTATTATATATATGTGAAAGAAGGACAATAAAATCAATAAAAGTTCCTTTTTTTAAAGAAGAAGAAATTAAATTATATGATTTTAATATAGATTTAGGAATATTTGATATTAGTTTAGATAATTTATCTATATATGCTACTGGATTAAATGGAGATAAAATGCAAATTTTATATAATAAAAAAAAGTCTAAAAATAAAGAAAGTAAAGAATGTGAAGAATTTGAATTAGAATATTAAATAAAATCAAAATATTTTTAAAAAAATAAATAATTTAATATTGTATCTATATATAAGATATAAATAAGTATATTTAAATATAAATTATTTATTATTTATTTATTTAATTTAATAAAAAAAATAAAATTAATTTAATAAATTTTTAAATTTTTTAATAATCAAAATTTAAATTTCTATTAATATCTTATTTAAAAAATATTAATCATAATTTTAAATATCTAATTGAAGAATTTTTGGATCAGTATTAGGAACAATAGGAATTAACATAGGTTCAATATAATAAAAATCTTTATTCATTTTATCAAAAGAATCATATAATAAATCTTTTATATCCTTTACATTAAAATTATCATTCTCATTGTTTTTATTATTATTTTTTATTACATTTTCATTTTTTTTTTCATTACTAATTACCATATTTCCAAATTGTCTACTCATATTTCCAAGTGTATCTTCTGGTTTATCACTAATTCCTCTATTATCTCCTGAATTACCATTTTGTGCATTTTCATTAATCATAAGAGGATCAATATCATCTATAGAACCTTCATTAATTTCGAAAATAGAAAGAACAGATTGAGTAATATTTTTTGTATTCATTGTTAAATCATTATTGGAAAATCTTTGTTGTACTTTTTTCAAACTAAGAGGGGTAAATTCACTAGCATTTAATGTCAAAAATTTATGTTTAGCTAATTGATTAATATCTAATCTTTGTTTTGGGTCATATTTTAACATTGCATTTAAAAATGAAACTGCTTCAACAGATAATTGTAAATTATTTGGAATTTTATAATTTCCTCTTTGAATTTTACTTGTTAATTCTTCATAACTTGTAGCGTCAAAAGGAGGAGTACCAATTAATATTTCATAACAAATTGTTCCTAATGACCATATATCTGCTTTTTGATCATATCCAAATGATTGATTATTATCTATTTTTCTCATTTTCATTAAAATTTGAGGATCCATATTAATAGGACTTCCCAAAACACTTTGAGCTAATGTATCATTTTCTAAATATCTAGCAAATCCAAAATCTATTATTTTAACTACACATTTTAATAAATCAAAATTTTTTTTATCTTCATCTCTTTCAAAATTTACTAAAACATTATCTGATTTTAAATCTCTATGTAATATTTTATTTTTATGCAAATATTGAAGTCCTGAAACTAATTGTCTCATAATATGTTGAACAATTTCTTGAGAAAATGGCTTATTTCCATTATTTTTCATATATTTTTCTAAACAATTTGATAAACCACCTCCATTACATAAATCAAAAACTAAATAAAAATTATTTAAAGTTTGTTTGATCTCATAAAGTTTAATTATATTTGGATGATTGACATTACGAAGAATAAATATTTCATTATTAAAATATTTTTTAACTTTTTCTTGAAGAACAACACTTTTTTGAACTTTTTTAGTTGCAAATTGTTGTTGAGTTCCTCGTTTAGTTGTAAGAAAAACCTCACCAAATGCACCTTTTCCAATGCTTTTTATTAAAACTAAATCTTCTATCTGCATTTTTATTTATTTAAATATATATTTTATATAAATATAGATTAAAAAATATGATATAAAAATTAATTTTATATAATAATTTATTTTTAAATAAAAATTAAATTATCTATTTTATAAAATTTATATTTTATTTATATAAAATATTCATATTTTTATTTATATCTATAATAATTAAACATTCTCCATATAATTTATTTAAATTTTTAAACAATAAATTATTATTTGAATGTGTTTTTATTTTTTTTATATTTTTATTTTCTAAATTTATTAAATAAATTATTTCATTTGAACTACTTGCAAATAAATAATTAATATTCCATAATTCTAAATTATTAATTAATATTTCTTTTAAACAAATTTCTTTAATTAAATCTCCCTTATGAAAATCAAATATTTTTATTTTTTCCCTCATATTAATAAATAATTGAATAATATTTAAATTATTATCTTCAAATATTAAACAGTTTTTATTATCAAAATCTAGACAATATTTTTTATATAATTTTCCATCTTCAAATGAAAAACTTGAAGTATTGAAATTACCACAAGTTATTATAAAATTTTTATTAAGTTTTTTATCATAATAATTTGTAATAAATTTTACATTATTTTCACAATTAATATAATCTTTTATAAATTTTCCTTTAATATTATATAATTTTAAATTTTTTTCCCAATAATTTGAAATTAAAATATAATATTTATAATTATCTAAAATTAAATTAACAGATAAAATACTTATAATTTTATTTAATTTATATATATTTTGTATTTCAACAATAATTGATTGTGTATTATAATTATATAAAATTATTGAATTATTATTTGTTGATAATAATATTGTATCAGTTAAATTATATATAAAATGTTTTAAACATAAAATTTTAATTTTATTATTTTCAAATATAATAAATTTATTTATTAATTGGAAAGTATTTAAATTAAAAGTTTCTAAATAATTATCATTATTATGATATATAATTAAAATATTTTCTATTTTATCAATGGTTATGAAATTTAATAATAATAATTTTCTATCATTATAATTATTATTTAAGATATTATTTTGATGAATATTTTTATTATTTATATTAACAATTTTAATATTATTTAATAAATTTGGATTTGAATCAAAAAATTTTATAGGTGAATAATATGGAATATTTTTAATTTTTTTTATTGTTTTTGATTTTAAAATAAAGATTTTTTTAAAATAATTTATGAATTCTATAGCTAAAATTTTATTATTAAATTTAGGAATATTTAATTCTTTAATTTTAAATATTTTAAAAATATTGTATAATATTTCTTCACTTATATTTTCATGAAATTTTTCAATAATATTTAATAAATAAAAAATTAATTTTTTTTCATTTTCTATTTTATTAAATAAATCATTAAATTCTTTATCAATATTTATATATTCTAAATTAAATTCTCTAATTTTTTCTTTTTTATTAAAAATATTTTTAATCATATTATTATTTAATTCAATATTTATTTTAATCCTATCTAATAATTGTTTAATATTGTTTTTATCTTTATTAAAAAATTTTTTATTTTCATAAATTTTAACATTATCATAAATTTTATTTACAATAATAATCTTATTATTATGATTAAATTTTATATTATGAATTTTTTTTAAACAATTTTCACATATATATATTTCACATATAAAACAAAAAATTAAATTATTTTTTAATTTACAAAAATTACAAATTTTATTTTTTATATTTAATTCATTAATATTTTTAAAAAAATTATTTATATCATCTTTTCTATAATGATTATTTATACAAAGATACTCAACATATATTTCATTATTTTCATGAACAATTCCAATTTTTGGAACTAAAGGACATTCTTTACAATGATAGATTAAATCATTATATTTATGAAGCATATTTTTTATATTAATAATAAAATTTTTTAATAATAATACATTATTATTTATATTATTATATAAAATGCATTTATATTTTTATTACAACAAAAATTATTTATTTTATTTTTTTTTTACAACTTCTCAAATGAACAACTAATCTATCTGGTAAAAAAGTTCTTCCACAATTTTTACATGGAACTAAAGCTAATTCATTATAAGTTTTAAAAGCTTCCTCGTTTAAATTATCAATATCATATTTACCTTTTCCGCTTATTGTAGTTTTTTGTTGAAAATTTTTTATTACTTCATCAGCATTTCTTCTTTCATTTTTTGGTAAAATACTTTGCATTAAATTAAAATCTTCTTTACATTTTCTTTGATGAATAGGCAAACTTAATGAACCATATTCTTTTCCACATAATGCACATATTAACATTCTTGGTCTTTCACCTGGCATTCTTCTTGGTAAATTAGGATTAATTTTGGGTTTATTTATACTTTTTTGAAGTGCATTTAATTTTTTCTTTTCTTCTTTTTGTTTTTTTATTTTTGTTGATATTAAATTATTAAATTGAATTATTTCTTCTGAATTTAATGATAATTTAGCTTTATTTGTTTTTAAAAGTAAATAATATTCTTCTGGGCAATTAAATGGAGTTTTATTATTAACTGTCCAATTTAATTTTTCTTGTTTTAAATGTGTTTGAAGTTGAGACGGAGGTATAAATTTTTCACACATAAAACATAATATATTTTGTGATTCCATTTTTTTATATAACTATATTAAAATTATTTCAAAAATTATTATTGTATAAGAAATGATATAATTTATAAAATTCAAATATACAATATTAATAATTATATTTATATTATTTATATATATATTCATTATTTTTTTCTAAAACAAAAATGATTAAAATATATAATCAAACCAAAAAATTTACAATATTATTTTTTTGATTCTATTTTCATTTTCCATTCTTTTTTAATTAATTGTTTCATATATTTTTCAAAAAATTTATCTAAATAAATTTTAATATTTTTTTCTTTAGCCATTTTATATTTTTTTCCTTCAAAATATTTTCTCCCATCTTCTAAATTTTCACCATGAATTAAAAAATCTGTTTTATTACTAACACAAGTAGTAACTTTAGCTCCTAATTTTTCTAATAATTTTTTTAGATATTCTTTAGATATTAACATTTCTCCACTAAGAACAATAATTTTTCCTTTCAAAGGTTTATGTTTATCGAATTTCTCAAATTTTTCTTTTTCAGTAGTTTTTTCATTTTTTTTATTTATTGAATATTCTTGATAATCACTATTATCTGATAAATTTTTTTCAGAAAAATCATTATCTTCCAAAAAATTAGTTAATGAATCAATTGAATCTGTATCTAATTTAATATCTATAAATAACTGATTAATTTTTTGATCTTTTCTTTTTAGTTCTAAATATTCACTCAATGGACGATTATTTTTTTCAGAATCATAATATATAGCCATAAAATGAAGTTTTTTTCTTGTAGAATTTTTTTTATATTTTTCTTGTTTTGATTCTTTTTTATCTTTCAATTTATGTTTTTTTATTTTTAATGTTTTTTCTATTTTTTTGGATTTTTTAACCATTTATTATTTAATTTTTATATAAAAATATAAATATTATTTATAATATTCAATTGTTATAAAATGAATGATAATAAAATTTCATTAACTGAAAAAGAAACATTCAAAAGTATTGAAATTCCAAAAATATTTGATAAATTATATAATAAAAAATATAATAAACAATATTTTATTCCTAATAAAATTAAAAATGAAAATAAAAATATACGAAATTTATTAATTTCTTCAATAGATAGAAATTTATTTTTTGAAAAACCTCTAACTTTAAAAAATTTTGAAACTTCTTTAAAAACATTTTTTTTTGGAAAAAATGGAAAATTTACAAAATTTATTCCAAATTTGAATAAAGAATATAAAGAAATGGTTAATTTAAAAGAAAAACAAAAGAAAAATAATTTAAATATAAAAACTCAAAATAATGAATCAATAAATAATATAAGTGATATTAAAAAAGATATTTTCAATCATGATTCAAATAAAAAAAGAAATAAAAAAATTTTATCAAAATTCAGAATATATCATTCAATTTCCCCACCTTCAAAAATATTATTATCTGAATATACAAGAAATAATGATGAAAATAAAAATAAAAAAAAAGATGTTAAATTTTTTATAAGCAGTTTAAACAACACTAGCTATTCTTTATATCAAAAACAAACATCAAATATGAATAGTATTTCAAATAATAATACTTTTTATCATCAAAAAAATAATTTTTCTGATAATTTAAGACAAAATTCCTTTTTCTCAAATAATAATTCTTTTTATAATGATATAACAAATGTAACTAATTTATCAAATACAATTAAAAATAATTCTACAAATAAAAAAAATAAATCTTTTTATAGAAATATTTTAATTAAAAGAAATTTAGAAAAAAACAAAATAAATTTTTTAAATAATATGAAAAAATCAAATTTTAATTTAAAAAATAAATTAGATATTATTTATAATAAAGAACAATTATTATCTGATAATATATTAAAAATTATAGATAACAATAAAACATCAGAAAGGTCAAATAGAGGACTTTCATTTGATTATAATAATTTATATAATTTAGAGGAATTGAATAATGATTTAGGTTCAGATTATGATTTAAAGAAAGTAAATGAAAAAAAAAAAATTATTAATACAATAAAAGAAAATATAGATGATAAAGATGTATTAAAAATTGTTAAAAGAAAAGATATTCAAGCTGGAAAAAATTTTGATGATCATGTTATAATAAAATTAAAAAGATATTTAATATTAAAAGAACAAATGAATAATTATAAAATTAATAGAAGAATTAATAATAATTTAATAGATATGAAAAAAATTGCTTATAAAATTGAACAAATAAGAGATAAGATAAAAAAGAAAGAAGAAGATAAAAGAATAAAAAATTTAATGAAACAAATAAAAAGTATTGAATAAATTATAAATAATTTTTTTTGAAAATTTTACAATATTATTTTATAATTTTTTAAAATATTATTAATTAATATTTAAATAAAATATATATAAAAATAAAAAATATAATTAAAAAAATATTTACAATGTTTTAGGTTCTTCATTATTTTCTCCTTTATCTAAATTATTTTCTTCATTTTCTTGAATTATATTCATAACTTTGTTGATATCATTATATAATGTTTTAACATCTAAAGCTTTTAATTCTTCATTAACACAATATTTGTTAAAAAGACATGATAATTGAATATCAGTTAAAAAAATATTTTCTTTATTTAATTCAGTATTTAAACTATCTATTGTAATTATTTCATAATTTTGAGGTTTTGAAATTGTAACAATTGAATCTTTAAATAATTCATATAATGTTTTGTTTTTGTTGGTTAATAGATTTTTAATTAATAATAAAATATTATTTAATATTTTTTCATATTCAGTTTTTGAAATTTCTTCATATGAAGAATCATCAAAATTATTTTTTTCTTTTGATATTGATTCAATATTTTTTATATCATTATTAAATATATCTTTATTATTGTTATCATCTTTTTTATCATTATTATCTTGAATTTTAATTTCTAAAATTTCTTTTAATTTTAAGGTTTGTAAATTAAAAATAGATGAATTTTTTTCATTTTCATTATTTTCATACTTTTTCATATAATAAAATAAAAATTCAATGTATTTATCTTTAATATCAATATTAATATCCAAAATATTTTTAATGTCATTTATTGAAATATAATCTGAATTAATATTATGTTCTTTTTTATAATTTTCAATTTTATTTTGAATTTCTAAAAATTCTTTTGAAAATTTAGTCTGAATTTTTTCAATAAAAAACTTTTCTTCCTCTTCAGTATAAATATGTATTAATTCTAAGTAATTTTGAAAATAATTTTTTATGTTTTCAATATTATTTTCATTTATAAATAAAATTGTATTAATAAATTTATTAATTGAATTTAAATCATTTTCATTAACAATATTTAATAATTTAATTAATTTATTTTTAAATTCATTTATATCAAATTCATTATTTTTACTATCAAATAAATTATCAAAATTTTTTATTGTAATTTTTTTTGCTTCAAAATTTTTTAATAAAATATAACTTAATTGATTAAAATCATTTTGATTTAAAAAATCTGGATTATCTATATCATTTAAATTTGAACTTAAATTTTCATCAAAAGTTTGTATTTCTTTATTAATTTCATTTATTTTTTCTTCAATATTAATTGAATTATCACCATTTAAATATTTATTTACTATTTCTTGAATTTCATACATTTTATTTTCTAAAAAATTTTCATATAATTTATTTTTTTCATATAAATCTTTTAATTGCTTTAATTCATCATTATTATTTTTTTTATTTTCTTTTTTATTATCATCAATATTTTGATTGTTTATAATTTTATTTTGTATATCTTTATTGTTATTTAAATTATCTTTGTCTGGTAAAGTTGAAATAAATTTTTTAATATCTTCAATTTTTGATTTTAATTTATTATTTTCATTTTTAAAAAAATTTAAATCTATTTTTAATTTTGTTTTTTCTTCATAATATTTTTCTAGATCTAATTCTTTATAATTATAGGTATCATTTTTTTTTTCTTCATTATATTTATCAATATTAATTTGTTGTTTTTTTTGACTTTCTTTTAGATTATTAATTTTTTTATTTTGAAATTTAATTGTATTTTGTAAAATTTTTATTTGTTCTAAATAATTTTTTTCTTCATTTAAATTTTTATTTAATTGCTCATTTAATTGAGTAATAATATTATTTTGATTAGAAATATTTTTTTGAAGAATTAAATGTTCATTTAATTTTTGATTTTGATATGAATTTACTGATTGAGAATTTTCAATTAATTTTGAAATTAAATTTATTTGTTCATCTAATAATTTATTTTCAATAATATATTCTTTTTCTTTTGTTAATGAAATATCTTTTTTTAAATTTAAATAATTTTCTTCCTCTTTTTCTAAACTATTTGATATTTGATTTATAGATTTTTTTATTTTATTTTTTAATAAAATTTTATTATTATTATTAGAATTATTATTATTTGTTTCATTAGTTGTATTTTCTATATTAGAATTAATATTTAAAATTTTTTGAATTTGATCATTTAATTTCATTAATGTATTTGATTTTAAATTAAATTCATTTTTTGTTCTTTTTAATTGATTATTCAAATTTTTATATATAATTTTATATTCATTTAATTCTTCATATAATTTTTCAACTTCTTTATTTCCATAACTAATTGAATTGTTATTATTGTTATTTATATTAATTGAATTATTTAATGATGGTAAATTATAACTATTATTTAAAAAATTTTTTTTTAAAGTTGATTTATTTATACTTGAAAAAGGTCTAAAACGATTTTTAATTTTTATTGTATTTAAAATTTCTAAATTTAAATTATCCATTTATTATTTATTTTTCAATTAAAATTTTTTATTAAATTTTTAAATTTTGAATAATTTCAATTTATAAAAATAATTTTTATAATTTTAATAAAATATTATATATATATATATATATATATATATATATAATATTTATTATAAAT
>JAEEGL013254241.1_pt1 | contig 18013 bp, 16 predicted proteins | sample 9134231 | NCBI WGS metagenome assembly JAEEGL01 (sample SAMN16246548, study PRJNA631951) | gut metagenome | biome: gut microbiome; feature: rumen; material: fiber-attached | host: Bos | place: Iran: Karaj | collected 2018-10 | reverse complement strand
TTGCGTTTTGACAGAGCTCATCCCCCAAAGAATCAAACGGGATGTGCTTGTCATATCCGCCCACAATAATGATGGGTTTCTTCTTCAGAGCATGCAGCCCGGCGATCGTCCTTGTGGGGCTGGTCCCAATGGAATCGTTGATAAAGGTAACGCCGTTCAGCTCCCTGACGTGCTCCAGGCGGTGCGCAACGCCGCCAAAGCGCATCGCTACCTCCCTGCAGATCTCGGCGCTCACGAAGCCTCTGACGGCCTCAAACGCGGCGAGATAATTGAGCAGATTGTGCCTCCCGGGCAAACGGATCTCATCCACGCGCATGATCGCTTCTCTGATGTCACCGTCAACCCGGCAGATCAGCCCATCCTCCGCGACCGTGCCCACTTCCACAGAGACGGTATCCGAGAAAAACGCGACCCGGCCGTTGGCAGTGGAAAGATAATACGGCGTATGTTCATCATCATAATTCAAAACCAGCTTGTCTTCCGAAGTCTGGTTTGCGTAAATGGAGCGCTTGGCGTCGATATAATCCTGATAGTCCTTATGCTTATCCAAATGATTTGGGGAAATATTGGTAATGACCGCCACATCCGGTCTGCAATTCATGCTGTGCAGCTGAAAAGAGCTGAGCTCCAGCACGACAATATCCGTTTCCCGAATCTCCGTAACTTCGCACAGAAGCGGATGGCCGATATTTCCACCAAGATGTACCGTGTATCCAGCGGCTTTCAAAAGCTCAGAAATGATAGTCGTAGTCGTTGTCTTGCCATCGCTGCCGGTCACGGAGAAAACCCGGCAAGGGCATAAGGAGAAGAACACTTCCATCTCCGAGGTAAGAATAGCCCCGCGCGCTTTGGCCGCTTCCAGTTGGGAATCAAAGGGCATAAGACCAGGCGTCCGGAAGATCAAATCCTGATCCAGGCCAACCAGATAGTCTTCGCCCAATTTTAGTTTGGCGCCCAAGGCCAGAAGCCTTTCGCCTTCCCCCTCCATTTGGGCCAGACTGCGCTTATCACAGGCTGTAATATCGCAGCCGTTGGCGCAAAGCAGCTCGATCAGCGGCGTATTGCTGACGCCGATCCCTATCACTGCGATTCGTTTATCTTTAATGGAATCCACATACTGCTGCAGAGTCAAACTGATCGCCTCGATTCACAAACTTAGCTGCACTATTATATAGCGCTTTTGATTTCTTTACAAGAAATTTGTTGACTTGTGATTTGAAAATGGATAGAATACAAAAACATGAGCAGGCCGAACGACCGCGGGCACAAGGCGAAAGCCTGTGCGTGAGGAAAGTCCGGGCTCCACAGGGCAAGGATAACGGGTAACGCCCGCCAGGGGTGACCCTCGGACAAGTGCAACAGAAATAGACTACCTCGACTTTGCCGGGGCAAAGGTGGAAAGGTGGGGTAAGAGCCCACCCGTCGCGTGGAGACACGTTGATGCTGTAAACTCTATCCGGAGCAACACCGTGGTACGAGGACATACAGGCCGGCCCGGCCGTCCTCAGGAGGTGGCTTGAGCCTGGCGGCAACGGCAGGCCACAGATAGATGGTCGTTTAAGACAGAACCCGGCTTACAGACCTGCTCATATGAAAAAGACACGCTTTTCAGGAAAGTGTGTCTTTTTTTCATTGCTGTTTTATTACTTGGCTGGATCCTGTTCAGCCTTTTCATGTCGCAGCATAGGCGCAGGGCCGAGAAGAAGTTCCTGCGCTGCTTTATCATCCGTCAAATAGGCCCTCACCTGATCCCGATCAAGGATGACCGGCATACGGTTATGGATCTGTTTCATGCTTTCATTGGCTTCCCTGGTCAGAATCACAAAGCGGCGCTGCCCATCTATTTCCCGATATAGCCCGCATAGATACATGGCTTTACGGGACGTCGTCTCGAATAAATACTTGGTCTTCGTCTGGTCATGGCTCCACTCAAAAAAGCCATTTGCGGGAATAATGGCACGGGTCTCACGTAAAGCCTGTGAAAAAGTTTTCTTCTGAGCCGCGGTCTCGGCCCTGGCATTGAAGAGCAGTTTTCCCTCCTCAAATCCGGGAAAGCCAAACACCGCCGGAACAGGAACGATCTTTCCATGGAGCAAAATGATCACAGGCGCTGCATCACCCGGAAAGATCTCCCCTGTTTTATATTCTCCGGAATACGATCGCTCCATCAGTTCCACGATGGACGCGATCATATCATCCTCACCATTATCGATAAAATTATATCTTCCGCACATAAGAGCAGCCTCTTTCTGCATGTGACATGTGCTGTTGCAAAGATCCATTAAGCGATGGCATAGATCCTCGCAACAGGTATAAAAAAGACCTCACGGCAGGGTGAGGTCTTTTGCTTCTTTTCGAGCTTCCGCAATGCTTATTCCGCGTCTTCCCAGTTGTGCCAGACGTTCTGCACGTCGTCGAAATCTTCCAGCATATCAAGCATCTTCTGGAACTTCCTGGCGTTTTCTTCATCGAGCTTGATATAGCCGTTCTGGGGGATCATCTCAACCTGGGCGGAGAGCAGCTTATAGCCGGCGGCAGTCAGCGCGTCGGAAACGGCGGCGACATCGTCCACACCGGTATATACCGTCATCACTTCGCGTTCGGCCTCAAAATCCTCAGCGCCGGCGTCCAGCGCATCCATCATAACGGTATCTTCGTCAAGTTCCTCATCCTCGTTATCGATGACGATAACGCCCTTCTTGTCAAAGGACCAGGACACGCAGTTGGCGGCGCCCATATTTCCGCCGTACTTATCAAAATAGTGGCGGATCTCACCGGCGGTGCGGTTTCTGTTGTCGGTCATAGTCTCCACGATGACGGCGACCCCCTGAGGACCGTAGCCCTCATATACGATCTTCTCGTAGTTTTCGGTGTTGCCGGCGCCCAAAGCCTTATCAATGGTGCGCTTGATGTTATCGTTGGGCATGTTGGCAGCTTTTGCTTTCGCAATCACCGCAGCCAGTTTGGAGTTGCTGCGCGGGTCACCGCCGCCGCCTTCTTTGACGGCCACGATCATTTCACGCGCGATCTTGGTAAAAGCCTGCGCGCGCTTGGCGTCAGCGGCTCCCTTTGTTTTTTGTATATTGTGCCACTTGGAATGTCCGGACATAACAACGACTCCTCTTTTGCGTATATTTAACGGCAAATATTTTAGCACAAATACACAAATATGACAAGTAGCAAATACCGAAATGTTTTAGATCTGCTTGGGGATCAGCAGGATCCTCCCCTTCGACTGTTCTGCCATTTCATTCATTTCTTCGATCGCCATGATGCTGGAATGATACTCCTTTGCCAGCTCCCACAGGGATTCCTCCTCCGTCCTTACCAGGGAAAAGGTCGGAAATGCTTCCATATCGAATGCTTCTTCCAAATCCAAGTCCACACTTGTGATCATGGATATTTGTTTTTCTGTGATGTTCTCCAAAAACAGTTCAATGCTGAGCCGAGCCTCCACATTCCCTTCATTCTGCCGAATCGTCAAGTCATTGATCTCTATCTGCAGGATCCGGTCCGCCGGTTTCGTCAATTCTTTCGACAGCTGCAATACCCTTCTCACACTGGCAAGCGTCCCTGTCTTTGTTGCATAGAGGATCTCCAGCGGAACGCTTACGCTTAAGGCTCCGCTTGTACAGAAGACCTGTTTGATCTGTGAGAATACAGTATAAATCTCAGCGCAATCATCTACAAACGGAAGCATTTCAGAGCTGTTGATGTATTCGGAAAAGGAATGCATATCCCGGCTCAGGTTCCGGTCACACGCTTCGAACTTGACAGGCGCACGGTTGCTGTATACATCGGAGATATACTCCACATTTTCTGCCCGGTAACCTGTCGTCTGTGCAAGAACATGCAGTTCCATTTCCAGCGCTTTGTCACCGCTGATGGTATCCACAAGATCAAAATAGGAAGACGTCAAGGTGAATCCTGTCCGGCTGTATTCATATGCCGTATCACCGGCGTCAAGGATCTGTGAAAAAGGCTCCTTGAAACGGGCTTTCAGGGGATAAGCGATACCGTCCGCCAAGTACCATACCTGGATGTCTGCTATTCCTTTCACGATGAGCCTGCTGCCGACCTGCTGTGTTTCTGTGCACATCAGATTTACCCTCTGTGAAAGCAGCTGCTGCGGTGTCGGTTGGCTGCTGTCAAAGGCAAATTGTTCCGTTACCGCAAAGGTCTTTTCCTGGACAAGATCCGCGAAGAACGCTTTGACCGAATCTTCTTTTACATGTAAACCATCCGGAGAATCCTTGGTAAGGGACGTTTTAACAAGCGCTTTAGCCTGCCTGTAGGCGGTCAGTTCCCCTGCCAGTTCTGTCGTCACCGCGACTTTTCGTGGATTGAGGATCCGTGCCTCGTTGTTCAGGAGCGTCAGCTCGATCTGGCCGAGCGTGTCCGGGCTGAATTCCTCATTTTCATATTCCAGGTCAAAAGGCTTGGATAACTTAACGCCAGAGACTTTCTCATCTCCTTCGGTAATATACAGCAAGACAGCGTGTACTTCGCCGCTGATACAAATGCGTTTGCTGTAGGCCTCTTTGCTCTTTAGAAGCACGGAGCTTTGTACCGAAATAATACGGCCGATATCGTCATTCACATCCGGGACGACCGCCTCCATCACAAGCTGGGTCCTTTTGGTCTGGCTGTAAAGATTTTGATATGTATTTATATATTGGTTTTCAAATTGGATCTGCATATGGCACGCTCCTTACTGTAGGCATTTGTACAGCTTATGCCGGCAGTCTGAACCATATTACTTGTCAATTCTCCGGCCAAACAGGCGCGACAGGAAACGCGGCAGCTTGAATACGTATATCTTCATTCCATCTCCCTCCCCTCAGCAACAGCGAATATAACATATCCCCGCCGCAATCAATCCAATAGCGATCAAGAACCACCAGAACTCGGTGGGAAGGATCAAGGCCAAAATGATCAGGATCCCAGCAATGATTGCAGCACAGCCCCATAGATTTCGGTGTCCCCTGCGCAAAAAACCGCCCCCCGCGTCATGTATTTCCATACACATTACGCGAAGGGCGGAAGATTTAGAACTTAATTCTGCTTATTTTCCCAGAATTTGTGCTGGGCGCTCAACTCGTACAGGCGAAGATAGGAGCGATATCTGCTTTCTGATATCTCGCCGTTTCGCACTGCCTGTGTCACCGCACAATCCGGCTCTTTCAGGTGCATACAATCCTGAAATCTGCATTGTCCTATGTAAGGCCTGAATTCCACCATATCAAATTGAAGCTCTTCCTTGGGGATAACTTTGATCATTTCCACCTCAAAGGAAGCAAAGCCGGGCGTGTCTGCAATATAGCCGTGATCCCCGATGGCAAAAAGCTCGACGTGGCGTGTGGTGTGTTTGCCGCGCCCGAGTTTTTCGCTGACCTCGCCAGTCCGTACCTGCAGTCCCGGCATCAGGCGATTCAGAATGCTGGACTTTCCAACGCCGGAATTCCCCGTAAACGCGCTGACTTTACCGCTGAGGGCCTGCCGCAGTTCATCGATCCCTTCCCCGGTCTCCGCACTGGTCCTCAAAACCGTAAAGCCGGCTTTCCGGTAGATCCATGCCAGTTCGCTCCCCGGGTCGATATCCGTTTTGTTGACGCACACGATAAACTCACAGTCAGCGTCTGCAGCGATCACGGATACACGATCGATCAGAAAAGGATCTGTGACAGGATTGGTATTGGCGGCGACAAAAACGAGCGCGTCAACATTCGCAACAGACGGGCGGACAAACCAGTTCCTGCGAGGCTCCACCAAATCTACGCGTCCCATCCCGTTGGCGTCGACACTGCATGTGACTCTGTCTCCCACCAGGGGCGAAGTACCGTCCAGGCGAAATTTTCCCCGCGCCTTGCAGGTCAACAATCCATCGTCTGTCTGAACGTAATAGAAGCCGCTCAGCGCTTTGACAATCGTTCCTTTGATCATTAAGCCTCCGGTCCGGTAGACACCCGCAGAATGATTTTGCTGTGCTCCTCGATCTCGGTAAAAGCTTCCACGCTTTGGCCGACCACAGTCCCCGCCGGCAGATCGCTTTGCGCGTAGGTCGAGCCGCCAAAGCTCAAGTCACTGTTTTCCAGCTGCGTGACCGCAGCGCTTTCCGAGAGGCCGATCAGATTGGGCATAGACACATTGGAGATCTGCGGGCCGCTGCTTACCACAAGATAGACAGTGGAACCGGTACCCAGTTCCTCTCCGGCAACCGGATTGGTGCTGATCACAAAATCCTTGGTATACGTGTCAGAGATGGAATTTTCGATTTCCACATAGAAGCCGGATTGCCGCATGATGCTGCTGGCAGACCGATAGTCCATGTTGATCACGTCGGGCACCTGCGCCATAACGTCGCCGGTGCTGACTGTCAGTTCAACGTCGATCCCCTCCGGGGTGACCATCATGCTTCTGCCCTGATTGGGAGACTGGGAGAGGATCAATCCGGGCTCCGTCTCCTTATCAACGACAAAGGTAACCTTGAAATTATACAGGGTGTTCAACTGCGGATCATTCACCAGATCGTTATAGCTGCCGCCGGTGAAGTTAGGCAAATCGATCCTTTCCGCCGGAGAGAAGATATCTTCCAGCCAAAACCGCCACAGGAACACCAACAGCGCGACCGCGATCAGCAAGATACCGAAGGTTCCCGCCAGATAACTCACCCGGCCGGATCGGCGGCGGCGGCGCTTATACTGTTCCCGGGAGAGCTCACTGACAGAGCGGACGGGAACGACTGCCGGGCTTTCAATGGTCTCCTCTTCCGGTTTCATCTGACTCTGCGTGAAGGAATCCAAATCAGCCAGCAAATCCGCAGCGCTTTGATATCTCGTCTCGATATTGGCGTCCATAGCTTTGAGGGTTATGCGCTCCAATTCGGGAGGAATGTCCTCTGCCAGCTCGTGAGGCGGGACGGGATCGGCGTTCATATGCTTGATGGCGATCTCACCCAGGGTATCCCCGGTATACGGTTTCTCCCCCGTAAGCATCTCATACATGACGACGCCAAGGGAATAAATATCGCTACGGGTGTCCGGGCTTTCACCCCTCGCCTGCTCAGGCGCGATATAGTGGATAGAACCGATGGCCTGCCCGTTGTTCTCATGTACTTCATTGTCCAGAGCGGCGATACCAAAATCTGCGACCTTTATGGTCCCGTCCCGCAAAAGCATGATGTTATGGGGCTTGATGTCCCGGTGGATGATCCCACGCTCATGGGCATGGGAGAGCGCCCTGGCAATCTGTTTTGTAAAATGGAGCGCCTCCCGCCAACTGATAGCGCCCTTTTTGTCCATATACTGCTTTAGTGTGATGCCGTCTACAAGCTCCATGACTATGTATTCCATAGCATCGCTGTGGCTCACGTCATAAACGGCAACGATATTGGGGTTGGACAGCATGGCGACAGCATGAGATTCCGCACAGAAACGGCGCTTGAACTCTTCATCCTGAGCCATTTCATCCCGCAGGATCTTCACTGCCACATTGCGGTTGAGCCGGTGATCCAAAGCCTTATAGACGATGGCCATACCGCCCTCGCCGATCAATTCCAGTATTTCATACCGTCCATCCAAAAGCTGGCCGATATACTTATCATTCGTGTTCATAGTGTTCTCCAGCATTCGCCGCTTATCGCATAACGGCAACGACTGTTACATTATCACGGGCTCCTCTGTCAAGAGCCAGTTTCATCAAAGCTCTGCACAGAGTCTCCGGGTCCGTTTTTTCCTTTGCACAGGCAAGCATCTCCGTATCGCTCACGATATTGGACAAGCCATCGGAGCACAATAACAGCACATCACCGCTGAGCAAAGTAAACTCATAATAATCCGATTCCACCTGCGCTTCGGAGCCCAGGGCCCTGGTGATCACGTTTCTCTGCGGGTGCGTTAAAGCCTGTTCACGGGTGATCGCACCGAACTCCAACAGATCTTCCACGAGGGAGTGATCTCTGGTTATCTGCACCACACTGTCGGTTTTTCTGGAAATGTGATAGGCCCGGCTGTCGCCCACATTGATAATATAACCATTGCCGTTGGATTTAATCACACCGCCGACGATCGTGGTACCCATGCCGCTGAACTCCTCGCCAAACTGAGAATACTCAAACGCAACGCCATTGGCTTCCTCGCAGGCAGACTGCAGGATCTCACGGTAATTGAATTTTTTAATGACACGGGAGGTCAGCTTGGCATAGACGTAGGAGACAAAAGCCTTGTTAGACAGCTGACTTGCCAGTCCGCCGGCCTTGGCGCCGCCCATCCCGTCGCACAAAACGGCAATGACGCAGTCTCTTGCCTTGCATTTTTCAATGATAAAACTGTCCTGATTGTCTTTTCTGACTTTTCCCTTGTCTGTGAGACCAAAGCTTTTCATCGCTGCCTCGCTTTCGCCGCTATCCGGCACTACGCATTCTGTTTCTGGATTTTTCGTCGGAGCTGTCCGCAGGAAGCGTCTACGTCACTGCCCAGTCTGCGCCGGACGGTAACATTGACCCCCTCGGATTCCAGTACCTTGATAAACGCTTTCATATGACCGGAAGTCGAAGGCTTGAAGGGCCTTTCCTCCACATAATTCAGCGGGATCAAATTCACATGAGCGCCCACATATTTGGCTCGTTCGGCCAGCAATTTCGCATGGAATTGCGTATCGTTTACGCCGTCGATCATCGCATATTCAAAGGAAATGCGCCTGCCGGTCTGCTCATAATACTTCTTGCAGCAGCGCATCAGTTCCTCCACACCGCGGCCACGGTTCGCCGGCATCAAACGAGAGCGGGTCTCATCGTCAGGCGCATGCAGGGAGACGGAAAGCGTCAGCTGCAAATCTTTCGCCGCCAGATCCTCAAATCGCTCCGTGATCCCGCAGGTGGAAAGAGAGATATGCCGCATCCCGATATTCATACCGGCCGGATCGTTGACCAGCTCCAAGAATCGCATGACGTTATCGAAGTTGTCCAACGGCTCTCCGATCCCCATCAGCACGATATTGGAGATCGGTTTTCCGGAATCCTGCTGTGAAAAAAACACCTCGTCCAAAATCTCCGAAGGTTCAAGAGATCTCACCAAACCGCCAATGGTAGATGCGCAGAAAGCACATCCCTGTCTGCATCCGACCTGACAGGAAACACAAACCGTGTTGCCATGTTTATAGCTCATCACGACCGTTTCGACCGCATTGCCGTCGTACAGTTCCCACAGGTATTTGATGGTCCCGTCCAGTTGAGACACTTGTTTGCTCAAAACCTTTGGCGCGTATAGTCTGAATTCATTTTTAAGCGTACTGCGCAGGTCCTTTGGGAGATTGGTCATCTCATCAAAATCCCGAACGCCATGCATCAACCAGTCATAGATCTGCCTGCCGCGATATTTCGGATACCCAAGGGAGAGCAATTCCCCCTCGATCTCTCCGCAGTTCAAGGACAAAATATCTTTCTTCATTGTTCCTTCAGTTTCTTTCTTAATTTGGCAGCAAAGAATCCATCCGTACCATCGATCTGCGGCCAAAAGGCATAGGCGCCTTTTGTGGAATGCAGCGCGCCAATCTCAAAGTCCTCAGGGACAAAATCCATATGATCTGCCAGAAAGCCCTCAATGAGACCGCAGTTTTCGGCGTTGAGAATCGTGCAGGTGGAATACAGCAAAATACCGCCGGGTTTAACGAAACCTGCCAGATTATTCAGGATCGCCAGTTGGATCTCAGGAAGTCCGGCGATCTCCTTCTCCGATTTATACCGGATCTCCGGACGCTTCCGGATCACGCCAAGACCTGAGCACGGCACGTCCGCTATGACCAGGTCGTAAGCTTCCCGGTATTCCGCCCGGTCCTCTCTTGCATCTCTGGCCTCGGTCTCCACACAGCCGATCCCCATACGCTGGACATTGTCATGAACCAGGGAGAGCTTCTTGGCGTGGATATCGCAGCTGCGTATGCTGCCCTGATCCTCCATGGAGAACGCAGCCGCCAGGGTCTTCCCCCCAGGCGCAGCGCAGGCATCAAGGACGCGCATCCCTTTTTCAGGGGCGGCAGCCAGCACTGCAATACGAGCGGCGGCATCCTGCACATAGAACAGGCCCTCCGCGTAACCGGGGAGATCGGTCACTGCGCCGCCATGGATCATAAAGCTGTCGGGCAGGTTGGGAACATCGTCAAAGGACACGCCCGTCCTGACCAGCGCACGGCGAAAATCTGCCGCGGAGATCTTCAAAGTGTTGACATGGACACAAAAACCGCATGGCTCATTGTTTGCGGCGAGAAAGCCCTCAACAAAGGAATACTCCCGTTCCGCCAGTAAACGGTTGACGATCCATTCCGGGTGACTGTACCGCGTTGCAAGATATGCAGCTGTTCCCTTCCCGGGAATCTCCGGCAAATGATCCCGATTCTCAGCGAGTCTGCGAAGAACAGCATTTACAAGTCCGGCCGCCCGGCTGAAGCCATTGCTCCGACATAAAGTAACGCTCTCATTGACGGCAGCACTGGCTGGGATCTTGTCCAGAAACAGAAGCTGATAAGCGCCGAGACGCAGGATATTCAGCAATTTCGGTTGAAGAGAATCGATTTTTCTGGAACAGTATACCCCAATGTAATAGTCGCAATAGTTCGAATTTTGTAAAACGCCCAGAAAAAGCCTGGCCGCGAGTGCGGCTTCCCGTTTTTCCAGGGAATATTTTCTGTTCAGACTGTCGATCAGCGGGCCGGACCATGCCTTATCTTTGCGAAAACGCTCCAGCGCTTCCAATGCCACTTCACGGGCGGATATGTTCTCACTCATGTCAGCTGCAGCGGGTGTCCCCGCAGATAGTCAGCTGCGGCCATACGACGTTTTCCGGGGACCTGCAGCTCTTTGATCATCAATGTCTGCCCATCTGCGCAAGCCACCAGGATCCCAGCCTCTCCGGCATCCACGACACTGCCCGGCGCTTTATCGGTTTTCATATCGCTGTATGCCGCAGAAAACACGCGGCAATTGACTCCGCCGATCTCAGCTGTGGCCACAGGCCAGGGCTGGAGTCCATAAATCCACTTCAAGATAGACCGAGGTGACTGATTCCAGCAGATCGGAGACATGGATTTATCCAACTTCTTCGTATAACTGGCCTGTGTGTGATCTTGCGGATGCCTTGGCGCAGTCCCGCTTTCAATATCGTGAAGGGTTCTGACCAGGAGCTTCGCCCCCATATCCATGAGCCGGTCGAACAGTTCACCGGAGGTCTCATACTCCCCGATCTCGGTCGCTTCGGAATAGATCACATCACCGGCATCCATCTCATGGGAAAGATACATGGTGCTTACGCCGGTCACCCGGTCACCGTTCAGAACAGCCCACTGGATTGGCGCAGAGCCGCGATATTGGGGAAGAAGTGAACCATGTACGTTCACTGCGCCAAAACGCGGAATCTCAAGGATCGAATCAGGCAGGATCTTCCCATATGCGACCACGACAAGGATATCCGGCGCAAGAGACCGGAGCAGATCGGCGACCTGAGCATCGCGCATGTTCTCCGGCTGAAAAACAGGAATCCCCGCGTCCAACGCAGTCACCTTGACCGGGGAGAAGGACAAAGCCATGCCCCTGCCCCGCATTCGGTCCGGCTGCGTAAAAACACCGGCGATTTGAAATTGTTCTTTTATCAGTTCTTTCAGGGAAGCATCCGCGAAGTCCGGCGTTCCCATAAAAACTACGCGCATAGCCAAACCTCTGTTCAGTATTCTCCGCTTTGGAGTTCCTCTTCCGTAAGCATACGCTCACATTTTGAGGTGAAAACAATGCCGTTGAGATGATCAATCTCATGGCAGAAGCAGCGAGCTGTCAAGCCCTCGCCTTCCACTTCGAACCAATTCCCGTTTCGATCCTGCGCTTTGACCTTGACATGCTCGGGACGTTTTACAAGTCCATATTCTCCGGGGACGCTCAGACAGCCCTCCGGACCGTCCTGTTCCCCGGAGGTCTCAAGGATCTCCGGATTGATGAGTTCAATAATATATTCATCCTCGCCTTCCGGAACATTCGTCTCAATGACCAGAACCGCGCGGCGCAGCACCCCTACCTGGGGGGCGGCCAAACCGACACCGTTTGCCTTCTGCAGCGTCTCCGCCATGTCATCTAAAAGCTGGTGGAGGCGGGGATTGAAATCTTTGACCGGCCGGCACTTTTTATATAAAGTTGGTTCTTCCTTCGTCAAAATATTGCGCAGTGCCATTTCTTTCTCCTTCCCAAAAACGGGTATTCTCAATCAAGCGGGCCACTGTCGGCAAAGACGGCGACGCCCTTGAACCGTTTATCTGTATTGCAATCGATCACCGTCTGGGATACCGCGCTGCGAACCGCGGCATCTGACATGCAGTTGAGCTGCACGCGATAACGGTATCTGTTATTGACTTTCACGACCGACAGCGGCGTCGGTCCCAAAAAGCGAATCTCATTTCTCCCGGACAGAAGCTGTTCAAGCCTCTGTCTGGCAAAGCGGCAGGCACGAACTACCTGCGCCTCCTCCTGACCGGAGGCCGTAATGGTCAAAATATCACAGAAGGGCGGCGTATTCTGTATCTCCCGCAGCGACAATTCCGAAATGAAAAAGGCCTCATAATCCTGCTGCGCAGCCAAACGGATCGTCTCATTATCCGGCGTATAGGTCTGGATCACCGCTCTTCCCGGTTTCGCGCCGCGCCCCCCCCGGCCCACAACCTGTGTGATCAGGGAAAAGGTGCGTTCACCCGCCCGATAATCTCCGGCATATAAACTCTGATCGGCAGAAATGACGCCGACCAGGGTCACATTTTCGAAATTCAGCCCCTTTGTCACCATCTGTGTACCGACCATGATCGGTATGTTCTCGTTTTTGAATTTTTCAAAAAGAGCTTCATGGGAGCCGACAGGGGTGACCGAATCGGTATCCATACGAAGGATGGGAGCGTCCGGGAACAACTGCTGCAGTTCCTCCACGATCAGCTGTGTTCCCGCGCCAATATGATTCAAGGTACCGCCGCAGTCCGGACATACCGGATCGATCCGGGTCGAATACCCGCAATAGTGGCACATCAGCCTGTTGTTGGCGCTGTGATACGTCAGCGAAACGCTGCAGCGCGGACATTTATAAGTAAAACCGCAGGCGCCGCAAGTGATCAGCTTATGCGCCCCGCGGCGGTTGATGAACAGGATGCTCTGTTCTGATCGTTCCAGATTGGACGCGATCTCTTCCTGGAGGACGCTGCTGATATTTCCGCCGTTTCCCCGGCGAAGCTCACGCTTCATATCAACGATCCTGACAGTCGGCATCTGTTGTTCGTTGAAACGGCTGTGAAGGGCAAAATAGGCATATCGCCCGGTCTTTGCATAATAGCGGCTTACGATGTCCGGTGTCGCTGAACCGAGCAAAAGCATACAGTCGGATCTTGCGCAGCGGAATTTAGCGATCTCCCTGGCATGATAGCGGGGCGAATTCTCAGACTTATAAGTCTCTTCCTGCTCTTCGTCGATGATGATGATGCCAAGGTTTTCCACAGGAGCAAATACCGCGCTCCGCGTACCGATCACCAACCTTGCCTTTCCGCTTTTGACCCTTTTCCACTCATCATAGCGCTCACCGGAAGTTAAGCTGCTGTGCAGCACAGCGATCTGCTCCCCGAAATGGGAAGAAAAGGTCGCCAGCATCTGAGGCGTAAGAGCGATCTCCGGCACCAGGAGGATCGCTGTTTTCCCACATGTCAGCTGCTCCTGGATCAAGTGGATATACACACTGGTTTTCCCGCTTCCGGTCACACCAAACAACAGTGCTGCGGACGCTTTCCCGGAGCGGGCCAATTCAGACAGACCGGCGAAAGCAGCGGCCTGCTCGGCATTCAGGACCGGCAGAGACTCCGCCTCCTCGGCGTGGATCTGCGGCCTCCTGTACACCTCTCTTTGATATAGCTCTACCAGTTCCGCGGTGCAAAGAGATTTCAGCGACTGGCGTGAAGCGCCTGTAAAACGCATCAGTTCATGACTGGGGAGCGCTTCAAAGCTGCACAGCAAATCCAGCAGATTGGCTTGCTGCGGCGATCTTCGGCGTTTGTTTTCGGCGATGACGGCAGCGTCTTCCGGTGATATGGCAAGCCGCGCCATTTCAACCATCTTATCGTTGACTCTGCGTTTGCCGTCACTGTCGAACCATAGTCCGGCGGGAAGCATAGCTTTAACCGCATCATATACCGTGCAGAAGAAACGATCCCGCATGAACAAAGCGAGCCGGATCTGCTCTTCACTTAAAACCGGTTCCTCATCTAAAACAGAAAGAATGGCTTTCAATCTGTCATAGCCGCTGCTATCGGACAGAGCAAGCACGATCCCCTCGCTTCTGCGATTTCCCTGTGAAAATGGCACATATACCCGCACACCGGGTCTTACCAGATCCGCCAGTTCCCGTGGAATGAGATAATCATAGGGCTTGTCGATCCAATATGTTGCGGCAGAGACCGCGATTTTCGCCACTCTTTCCGGCATTCAGATTTTTCCTCTCTGCGGATGATCTTATTTTATCGTGAGTTTTCCGGTATATACCTCGTCAATAGCAGTAGAAACAGGCTTCTTTTCCAGGGAGATCTGGTTCTCTTCCGCCTCGGCGGAGATTGTCCGCGCCCGACGGGCAACAAGATTTACAAGCTGATAACGGCTGCCGATCTTCTCGACCAGCTCTGCAACGGGGGGATAAAGCATCATAACAATAAACTCCATTCTGCCATATGGCAATTGATATAGTAAAAAAAGAAAAAAATCAAGCCTGCTGCAGGATCGCAGCGCGGTTTTCAAACCGGCATCCCTCGGCTGTAATGATGGCATCCAGTTCCCTGGCCGCCTGTTCCGCGTCATCATTGACGATCAGATACTGGTAGAAATCCGCTTCCCGGTATTCCTGACGGGCACGGATCAGCCGCGCCTCGATCGCACGTGCGGTATCGGTCCCACGACCCTCCAGGCGGCGCTTCAGCTCGTCCATCGACGGAGGAACGATAAAGACCATGACCGCCTCGGGCATTTTTTCATGGACCTGCCTCGCCCCCTGGACCTCAATATCCAGGATCACATTCAACCCGGCATCCAATTGTTTTTCCACATAGGCCCTTGGAGTGCCGTAAGAGTTGGCCACATACTCCGCATGCTCCAGCAGTTCGTCATTATCGACCATTTCCTGAAACCGCTCAAGATCAACAAAGAAATATTCTTTTCCATCCACTTCCCCCGCCCGCGGTTTTCGGGTCGTAACAGAAGTAGAAAAGCACACATCCTTTCTGTTCTCCACGGCTTTGAAAACCACAGTGCTTTTTCCCGCACCGGATGGGCCGGAGATCACGATCAAATTTCCTTTCTTTGTCATCTGCCTATTCATCCTCCAAATCATATTTCTCATCCACACGTGCCGCAATGATATCGGGCGGCAGAGCGGAAAGGATCACATTCCCACTGTCCATGATCAGCACAGATTTTGTGCTTCGCCCAAAAGAAGCGTCCACCAGACCGCCCCGCTCCCTCACATCCTGTATCATCCGCTTGATCGGTGCGGATTCAGGACTGACAACAGAGACGATGCGCTCGGCAGAAACCAGATTGCCGAAGCCGATCCCGATCAGTTTCACAGCCCGGCCTCCTTATTCGATGTTCTGGATCTGTTCCCGGATCTTCTCAATCTCGGATTTCAGATCCACGACCACATGAGCGATCTGGGAATTCTGACACTTGGACCCGATGGTGTTGGCCTCACGATTGAATTCCTGGATCAGAAAATCGATCTTGCGCCCAATGGGCGAAACGCCATTGATCATGGACCGCAGCTGAGCCATATGACTGCGAAGGCGCACAGTCTCCTCATCCACGGCGATATGGTCGGCAAAGATGGCCGCCTCTGCAAGAATGCGGTTCTCATCGATCCCCGCAGTTCCCAGGACCTCCGACATTTTCTGCTCAAGGCGTTTGCGGTAATCTGCCACTGTCTGAGGGGCCTGCTCCTCTACGCAGGAAACCAGCTTGTCTATGGTCTCAAGCCTTGACAGCACGTCATCGCGCAGCTTCTCTCCTTCTCGAAGCCGCATGGAGTCGAAATCTGTAAGCGCTGCTTCCGCAATCTCGGCCATACCGGCGGAAATCGCCTCCGCGTCCAGATCCTTTTTGGCAACTGTAAGCACATCCGGATACCTGCTTACGCTCTGAGCAGTCAGATCATTGGGCAGGCCGCTGATCTCCGCGATCTGCCGGATGGCTTCCACATAGCCCTTCAACAGCGGTTCATTCACCTTTACGACCATTTCATCCGCCATGCTGGAGTCTACACTCACGAAGACGTCCACTTTCCCGCGGCTGATATGAGACTGCACCTTGGATTTGATCAGCTCCTCAGCAAACAGGAAGCTGCGCGGCAGCCGAACGGAGGTGTCCAGATAACGATTGTTCACGCTTTTCAGTTCAATGCTGATCTCCAAGTCGTCCACAATGCCCTTGGCACTGCCATAACCGGTCATACTCTTAACCATAATGCGAACTGTCCTCTTATCTGATGATGTCAAAGGTGATCTGGTTTTTATCTTTTCTCAGCCGCTGGCTTAAGACCATGATCGCAGCCCCCAAGGCAAGGCCGAGGAAACTGACGGCGATGCAGATCCCCTCTCGCGCGCCGGAGACATAAGCGAGTGCGTAAGCCGCGATGAACAATACCAAAGGCATGATGTAGACTAGGAGTGCGGCTCCATAGATTTTGGAGGATTTGCTCTCAATGACCACCTTTTGTCCGATGCGGGCGCCGATCGTATTGCGGGCAAGGGTTTTTAACTCACTTTGGAAGATGCAGCTTTCACAGCTGCCGCAGTTGCCGCCGCAGGCTGTGGTCCTGGCAACGGCCACCTCCGCCATATCGTTGGGCAGCACTTTCGTTACGATTGCGTCTTGGGTCATGATTACGCCTTTCTGATCTCTACAGAGATCGTGTTTTCGCCGATGGCACCCACATCGGTAACGCCATCCACATAAATCTTCACGGTGGGCATATACGCCCCGGTGGAATCCTTGAAATCGGACAGGTCGGCAACCGCACGGATACTTTCGCCCTTTACCTGCTCCAAGGCCTCCGCCGTGCCGCGCAGGGTCACTTCGATGCTTTCAGACAGGATATCCACATCGGAACCCTCCGCCGCGTTGATATAAGAAATATTTTTAACGTCATAGGTTTTGGTCTCAAGCCCCACGATCTCAATGGTCACGGTAGCCTCTTTGGTACCGGTCACGTTGGTCAGATCATTGTTGATCGGAATCGCGTAGACTTCAGTCTTGGACACGGCAAAGTCTGTCAGGTCGACTGTATCCAGAATGATACGGTTGAGCCCGCCCAATATGGCAGAGTCGCCGGCAAGCGTAATGGATGCCGGTTCGATGCTGATCTTTGTGTTGGCCTGCGTGGCGCCGGCGCCCTCGATCACATCGATGCCCAAGGTGATCTCCTTGCTTTCGAGGATGGGCAGCGAAGCCGTCACGGTATCCGTTGAGACGGTCAGGTTTTCTGTAGAAACAGCCTGTCCGTCTTCATTCATCAAAGTAAAGCCTGTCTCGACCGAATAGGTGCTGTTCGCCGTTACATCCTTGCCAAAGGTGACCCATGCGTAAGACACATCTTTGATGTAAACTTCCGGGCCGGTAATTGTAATTGTGGCGGGTTCAAATACAGGTGTTTCCGCCATAAACCCTTCCGAGAGTTCTCCTTCGTAGCCGCCCCGCACCGGGATCGATGTGCTTGCGATCTTGGAGACGACGAAATTGATGCTCTCCGGCCGCAAAGTCACTTCGGTGATATTTCGGGTGTCCGTCCCGGAAGGATAAACGATCTCATACTTCATGGACATTTCCCCCGTCTGGGTCAGACGGCTCACATCCACCTGCGCGACCAGGTCGGTACTGTCCATAACACCAATGATCCGTCGGGGACCGAGCACTTCAACCGTGACCGTATTGGTGTCAATATCGGTGATCACATACTCACGGGAGCGG
>JAEEGL012647016.1_pt1 | contig 18013 bp, 12 predicted proteins | sample 9134231 | NCBI WGS metagenome assembly JAEEGL01 (sample SAMN16246548, study PRJNA631951) | gut metagenome | biome: gut microbiome; feature: rumen; material: fiber-attached | host: Bos | place: Iran: Karaj | collected 2018-10 | reverse complement strand
GGTTGCAGGGGAAGTCAAGGATCTCAAGGCCTTTGTCCTTGAACTCGTCGTAGATCTTCTGGAGGTCCTCGTACTGGGGTGTGAAACCGCAGCCCGTTGCCGTGTTGACGATCATGACGACCTTGCCTTTGTAATCTGAGAGGGGGACCATGGATCCGTCCCTTGCCTTCACTTCAAAATCGTAGATGCTCATTCTTTCATCTCCTTGCTCTATGTCCAGTATAATAATTGTGTACTATTTAATTGTATGCAATCTATTATCACCGAGAGAATTATCTTATCAGATGACACTCACGGACTCATGTCGAAGATCGTAGCTATCAACGGAAGCCCCCGTTCCGGATGGAACACGGATATGCTCATTACCGAAGCCGCCAAAGGAGCGGAATCCAAAGGATACAAAGTGGAGAAGTACGACCTTTACAAACTCGACAGGTTCACCGGATGCATCTCATGCTTCGGATGCAAGAGAAAGGCCCACGAGGGAGAATGCGTCGTCAAGGACGGTCTGAAACCAGTCCTGGATTCGATCAAGGATGCCGACGGACTGATCATGGGTGCCCCCAACTATTTCAGCGACCTCTGTGCCGAATTCAAACTGTTCTATGAGAGACTGATATTCCCTTATCTTACATACAATAAGGAGAAGCCCTGCTGCAACGAGCGCAGGATCCCCGTCCTGCTGATAATGACATCCAATGCCCCGTCTGACATGTACATGAACCTTCTGGATAATTACAAAGGTGTCCTTGAGAGATTCATAGGACCGACCAAGGTCTTCGTTTCCGGAGAGACCATGCAGGTCAAGGACTACAGCAAGTTCGACTGGACGGTCTTCGACGGCCCCCAGAGGGTGGAGAGAAGGGAGAAGGTGTTCCCGCAGGAGATGAAGGAAGCCTACAAACTCGGTGCTTCGCTGCTGGATTGATCCCCAATGGTTCAGAATTACATAGTTACATGTAATTGTCACTTTAATAGTGGAACAAAACGAACCCTTATCCATGAAGCCTAAAAGCATTCATGGAACAACGGGAAAAGCATTGAGAAAGAACAGGAAGGGCGGGATAGAAGGTCTTCCCCTTCAGCTGATGATAATCATCATGGTCGCCACCCTCGGTACGGCGATCATCATCGGGTGGATGGGAAACATCGAGGAACCGTCGACCATCGACAAAGTCGTGGTACAGAACGATGACATCGACCTGACCAAAGTCAATTCCACATACGGATCCAACTCAGGCAGCTTCGGTTCACTCTATCGTACCAGTGAAGATGTCGTCATCACAGTCTACGACCAGAAAGGAAACCCTCTGTCCGGAGCGACAGTTATACTGACAGGATTGGGAGTGACCGATTCTGAAGGAAAAACGGTACACGGAAACACCGATGACAACGGAACGGTCGTGTTCAAGGACCTCACGCTCAGGATGAACTCACACGTCGGATACATCGATGTGGATGTCTCAAAAGCGGGTTACGGGGAGAACTCATCATGCAGGATCACCGTGGTCGCCTGAGTAAGGACAGAAGGGGGATTATGAGTCTCCCGATCAAACTGATGGTGACGGCCTTGGTCATCACCATCTCCCTTCCCTTGCTTACCAACGTCATGGACGACAGCGAACGCGGCATGGCGGACGCGGAGATGGAACAGGAAATCGGAAAGTTCATGAAGGCAGCAGAGCTGGCACATCGTTCAGGCAACGGTTCTTCGAGGACCGTTTCGATCAGTCTTCCCGCAGGCTGCGAGATGTGTGTGGGAGGGAACGGGAGCGATATGTTCTGCGTCAGATCCGTATACAACGGCGAGACGGTATCGAAGCATTACTTCGAGACACCGGCCCTGAAGATCGCCGAACAAATGACGTTCACTGGGAAGGTGACACTGAAACTAACCAGCAATGAGACGGGCGATGTACCTGAGATAGAGGTGACCGTGCTGTGATGGAATATACCCTTGCCAGAGTGGTGACCATCTTCTGCAGTGTGGCGCTGATAACTTCGATACTGCCGCCGGTCCAGTCTATGTTCGATGACAGCGAATCATCGGAGATACAGGCACAGTCGCAGAACATCGGCAGGATGATCGATTCATTCTACGACTCTGAAGCGGATGAATTGGTCATCTCTCTGAATTCCCTAATACCGTCGGACTCCTACGTGACAATGGACGGGTACCTGGTCACGATATGTGATGGAGATGAAGAACACAGGTACGACACCAGATACCAGCTGGTCTCTGACAGCGACCATTACGATGCCAACGATATCCTGAGATTCACAAGGGATGACGGCAAGATAATGATCGAGAACCTCTGATCATCCAGAGAATGTATTGGACAGTTTCTTCAGAGCGGTGATGAAACGCTCTATGTCGCTGTCATCGTTATAGAGATATACCGAAGCTCTGGCACTTCCGTCGATTCCCCTTGATACGAAGAACGGATGTGCACAGTGCATGCCCGACCTTATCATGATGCCGTCCATGTTGTCGAGCATCATGGAGATGTCGTGTGAGCTCAGTCCTTTGATGTTGAACGAGAACACACCTCCTCTCTTATCAGGATCCTCAGGACCCACGATCGAAAGCCCATCGATATCCTTGATACCGTCCTGTATCTTCCTCTGAAGATGCTTCTCATGCTCGGAGATGTTCTTCATCCCGATCTTCGTGAGATAATCCAATGCGGCACCTGCTCCTATGATACCGGAATAGTTCTCGAGGCCTGCCTCGAACTTCTCGGGTGCGGGCGAGATCTTGACGGTATCGTATGTGGTGAGACCGACGATGCCTCCGCCGTAGATCAAAGGCTTCAGTTCCTTGAGTCTCTCCGCCTTCCCGTACATGAATCCCACTCCGGTAGGACCGAGCATCTTGTGCAGTGAGGCACAGAAGAAATCCACATCAAGGTCCTTCAGGTCTATGGGCATGTGCGGAGCCGACTGGGCACCGTCTATCGCCACAGCCGCACCGTAGTCGTGAGCAATCTCGACGATCTCCTTCACGGGTATTGAACATCCGGTGACGTTGCTGGTCTGTCCCATGGACACCAGTTTCACATCTTTGTCCATGACCTTCTTGAAGTTCTCTATATCGAACTCGCCTTCGAAGGATGTCTTGCAGTATCTCCTCTTGATCCCTGCATCCTCAGCGAGCTGCAGCCACTGGACATGATTTGAATTGTGCTCCACATCGGTGGTCACGACGACATCGCCTTTCTTCAGACCGAATCCCCTGGCGATGGTGTTCATGCCTTCGGTGGTGTTCTTTGTGAAGACGAACTCATTGGGATCGTCGCATCCGAAGAATCTTGCCAGTTTCTCCCTTGTCTCGTCCATCTCCATGGATACACGGGTACCCATGCTGTGGACGCTCCTTCCACCGCATGCAGGATACTCGTTGTAGTATTCCGTAATCTTCTGGATCACACAGTCGGGCTTCAGGCTCTGGCATGCACTGTCCAAGTACACACCTTTACCGTTCCTGACCGTCGGGAAATCCTTCCTGATGGAAACTACATCCATGACCCGTCCATGTCCTCATCTATATTAATAAATAGAGTCCATTGAGGGGCGATGGCCGAGCAGAAGACCAATGCCATGCGCATCCTAGATCAGATGAAGATCAAGTACGGGACCATCTACTACGAGGTCGAAGGGGAGTTCACCAGCGGCACCGATGTGGCACATAAGACAGGAGTGCCAGAGGAGTGGGATTTCAAGACCCTCATAGCTCAGGGTAAGAGCGAGAAGTACTCCGTTTTCGTGCTTCCCGTCTCTTGCGAGATGGACATGAAGAAGGCAGCTAGAGCGGTTGGTGAGAAATCAGTAGACCTCATCCCCGTGAAGGACATCAACCGCATCACAGGGTACGTGAGAGGGGGATGCAGTCCTCTCGGCATCAAGAGACAATGCAGGATCGTGATACACGAATCGGCCAAGGATCTTGAGAACATATACATCAGCGGCGGCAAACTCGGATGCACCATATTCCTGAATCCGTACGACCTCGCCAAGGCCGCCAAGGCGGAATTCGCCGACATCATCCTTCAATAAAGGTTAATTAATGTCATCCCGATGGGGAGCGCATGAGTTCCCTCAGGACCAGGGTCGGCAGTCTGGAGTTCGAGAATCCCAGCATGGTGGCGTCAGGCATCATGGATGAGACAGGACTGTCGATGGTCAGAATCCTCCAGTCAGGCGCAGGAGCGGCTGTATCCAAATCAGTCGGCAGCAACCCCAACCCCGGACACGCCAATCCCAACTTCATCGAAGTCAATGCGGGATGCATAAACGCAATGGGTCTTCCGAATCCCGGAATCGAAGCGTTCGCAGAGGAGATGGAGATAGCGACGAAGGAAGGGAAGATCATAGGTTCCATCTACGGCAGTAACGCGGATGAGTTCGCCAAACTTGCAGGCAGGATGGAGGATTTCGGTGCCTGTGCGGTGGAACTCAATCTCTCGTGCCCCCATGCAAAAGGATACGGGATAGAGGTAGGGACCGACCCCAAGCTCGTGAAGACCATAGTATCGGCAGTCAAAGCGGCGGTGGAGATTCCCGTGTGGGCGAAACTTACGCCCAACACGCACATCCTCACCGACATAGGCAAGGCTGTGGAGGACGGAGGCGGTGATACGATAGTCGCAATCAACACGCTCAAGGCGATGATCATCGCACCCGAGTTCGCGAGACCGGTCCTGAGCAACAAAGTCGGAGGACTCTCAGGCAACGCGATCAAACCTATCGGTGTGCGTGCAGTCTACGATCTCAAAAAGGCGGTTTCCATACCCATCGTGGGTGTCGGTGGCATATCCAATTACAGGGATGCCCTGGAATACATCATGGCAGGCGCATCCGCATTCCAGATAGGTACCGCAGTCATGGATTACGGTCCGGAGATCTTCAGCACCGTCTGCAAGGGCATAACGAAATTCATGAAGCGCTACGGTTACCGTACGATCGAGGATATGGTGGGGATAGTCCATGAGTGACATCGTCATGATCAAGGAGAACAAGAAGCTCAACGACACCACCAGAAGAATTTCTTTTGAATGGGACGCCGAAGCGAAACCCGGACAGTTCATCATGGTCTGGGCACCGGGAATGGAAGAGATCCCCATCTCACTGTCGGGTGTGAAACACGACAAGAGCATCACGTTCAAGATAATCGGCAAGGACACCGAGTTCCTCGGGAACCTGAAATCCGGAGACAGGATGCAGATCAGAGGTCCCTACGGAAGAGGATACGCCCTCGACATGAACGACAAGAAGAAGATACTCATTGTCGGCGGAGGTATCGGTATGGCGCCTCTGATACCCGTGATGAAGAGCAGGTCTGTCGATGCGGTCGTAGCGGCAAGGACATCCGACGAAATAGAATGCTACATACCCACGGTCAAGAACTTCGCGATGAAATACTGGGTCTCCACCGATGACGGCAGCATGGGATTCCACGGAAACGCCGTGGACCTGGTGAAACAGCTCGTCAAGGAAGAGGAATACGACGAGATCATCGCCTGCGGTCCGGAGATAATGCTTTACTTCCTGCACCAGTTCCTCAACAAGGTGCACATAGAGCACCAGATGTCGCTGGAGAGGTACATGAAGTGCGGATGCGGCGTCTGCGGTGCTTGCATGATCGACGGAAAACGTGTATGCAAGGACGGACCCGTCTTCAACAATTATGAGATCGACAAACTGAAGGAGTTCGGCACGTCCAAGAGGGACGTGGACGGTTCCTTGATCGTATTCAGGAAATCATGACAGTACCTTCAGATTGCATCGAGGTCGCCCACGGCAAGATGTTGCTGGCCGTTCCAAAGGATATGTTCATCGGCAGGGACGCGGTCATCGACGAGGAGAAAGCGAAGCAATTCGCTGACAAGACCAAGAGACGCTATCCGTGGATCACGGACAATGCGATGGATGTCATCCTCAGGAATGCCCGCAAGGAGATGCTCCGCCTGAATGACGAGAGGACCGGCGGTAGATCGACCAGCCAGAGACTGGAATCCGAAGGGAAGACGGAGATGGCGATCCTCCATCTGGAGAAGCATCTGGAGGAACACCCTGACGATGCGGATTCATGGTATGCGCTCGGTGAACTTCTGTGCAAGGCCGGCAGGGTCGAAGAGGGCCACCGCGCGATAAACAAGGGAAGGTCACTGAACTGAGAACAGGTCCTTGATCGCATCCACGATCTCGGGTACAGTAGCTCCCCACGGGACCTTCACCACATCGCCTTCTATGGTGTGTCCCTCTTTGACCTTGCAGCATTTCACGATTGTCTTGCCTTTGGTCCTGATGTTGTCCGCGGGACAGACGTTGATGAACTCCGGCGAGAACCTGTACAATGATTCAAATATCCTCTTCGACAGATTGCATCCGATCAATGTGACGTCATGCTTCAGTTCGGGATCGTTATCAAGGAAATAGGTCGGTCTGTCCGTGGTGATCCCTGAGACCTTGCAGGGGAACATCACACCCTCCGTCTTTACCTCGGAGACCTTGGAGCACATATCGACGGTCTCCTCATGAACGATTATCGGAAGGTCGATGAAATCGGAATCCAACGCCTTCCTGACCAATACTCCGAGCTTGGAAGGGGAAGGCGGAATGCTGTCGACGACGTTCAATATCAGGGGCTGAAGATCTTTTATGTAAACGATGTGAGAGAACATCCCCTCGATGACGACGGCACGTCCCGGGTGCTCTGACTGTATAAGTGCCAGACTCGGAATATTCAATACATCGATCGTCTCATCGTGAACGTAATCCGTATCCTCAGGCAAGGACAGGATCTCGTAATCCGTGACCTTCTTGAACAGACCTACGGCGTTCTCCTTCATCACTCTGAGCACTGCGAACGAATCATCCTTCCTCAGAACCAGGTATTCGCATTTCGCGTATGCCTTCCAGCAGTCCATCTCCGATGCTATCGCATCTGGTGTGAGGCCGAAATCCACCTCACGTACGGAGACATCCTTGCAGTGCATGGGGGTGCCAAAGCAGTCCAGCGATAATAGGCTATCTGAAACATGCAACAAATTTTTTATATCCTGTAAATATAGACGGGGACGCAAGTCGGAGTAGCACAGCGGCTATGCAGGGGACTGCAGATCCTCAGATGGGAGTTCGACCCTCCTCTCCGACTCCATACCCATTTATCATTGTTGACTGTTATAGATTACCGTGGGGGACGAATTGGAATTCATTGCATTCGATATCGAATGCAGCATCAATGTCAATGATCACTGTGAGATCTGTCTTTTCGGATACGTGAGGACGGACTGCGATCTGAATGAGATCGATCATGGGGAGTTCTACGTCAATGCCAAGAAACCCTATGGGAGACTGAAGCAATTACTGAAGAATGTCGATTTCGAGAAAGTGAGAACGGCACCTGATTACAGGGAACAGTATCAGAAGATCATGGATATCCTGAACACGGAAAATGCCATTTTGGTCGCCCATTCCGCCGACAGCGATCTCAGATTCCTCTATCTGCAGAATGAGAGGTTCGGGATGGAGAACTTTTCAGGACATGTGTTCGACACTCTGAGCATGGCCATCAAACACAGCCCCGAACTGAATAACCACAGTGTGATCGAATTATGCAAGACATGGGGTATCGAGCACACGATCGAACACGAGGCCCTGTCGGATGCCTATTCCTGTATCGATTTCATCAGACACATCAGCGATGCGGATGGGATAACCCCTCTGGAAGTATTCGACCGGTATAAGGAAGGATCTTACATAGATTCCGAGGATGTATACCGCCAGATCATCGAGAGACGTAACAGGGAGAAACTCAGAAAACTTGCCGTGAAAGAGAAAAACCCGAATAAGACCTGTTTCTGTTTCGACGAACCCTTCGAAACGGAAAATGTGGAACGGACGGAAGAATTAGCCCGGATGATCATCGATTCAGGGTGCGTTATCTCATTCCGCCCGATAATCAGCGACTTCTTCATCGCCGACGAAGGCAGCATGTCGAAGAGACATCAATACGCAGTCCAGACAGATATGAAGATAATAACTCCCGATGAAGTGGAATATTACATCATGTTCAACAGGAAGGATATCAAAATCACCTTCAAATGACATAACGCAAATTCACGAAATCATAACGATTTTCACCGCTCAATCAAAAGCCTTTTAAATACGTTTTATATAGCGGGGCTAGGTGAATAGATGGGCAGAATGAACATCGAGAATGTTGTCGCATCCACATCGCTCGGTCAGGAACTCGACCTCAACGCGATCGAGGATGCACTCGACGGTGCCGAGTACAACCCCCAGCAGTTCCCCGGTCTCGTTTACAGACTCAAGGAACCCAAGACAGCAACACTTCTCTTCAGGAGCGGAAAGGTAGTATGTACCGGAGCCAAGAGTCTTGATGATGTCAAGGTAGCTATCGGTAAGGTCAAAGAGGACCTCAAGAAGGCAAAGATCGAGATTCAGATCGACCCCAAGATCGAGGTGCAGAACATCGTCGCATCCTCAGACCTTGAGCAGGAGATCAACCTCAACACAGTCGCAATCACACTCGGTCTTGAGAAGGTCGAGTACGAACCCGAGCAGTTCCCCGGTCTCGTTTACAGGCTTGACTCACCCAAGGTAGTCGTTCTCCTGTTCGGATCCGGTAAGATGGTCTGCACCGGTGCGAAGGTCCCTGAGGACGTCGTCCGCGCTGTCGAGAAGATCGCAGCAGAGCTCAGATCAGCAAGCCTGATGTCGTAAGACATCATGCCAAACCCTTTAACATAAACCCTTATTTTATCATCTGGGTCATTAGAAAAATAAGAGACGGGCATAAGCCCGTCTGCTGTTTTATTGTTTGGATTCGGGTTTGTCCCCTTCCCTCTTCTTCTTCACATAGATCGCGATTCCTGCAACAACGATCAGGATGATGATACCGATGATGATGAACGGTATGATGTTGAATCCGTTTCCGTCACTGTTGGAATACGTCACAACGATCTCTATGTCATCGGTGACACTATCGATGTGAACGTTACCTGAAGTATCGCTCTCACGGTTGAATGCATCGATCTCCGTTCCACCCATCTTCACGACAACGTCGATGCGCTTGACATCGACCTTGGCTTTGATCTTCAGATCGAACGGCGCACCGTCAGCGATCATTCCGCCGGTGTATCCTTCGATATCGATCACGTCCTTGTCATAGGTTGCGGATGAACCGTTGGTTATGTCCACGTTGCGTCCGAGAACTATCTTAAGGATTCCTGCAACAAGATCGGTCCTGTAACAGTTGGTCACGTCCACATTTCCGTGTGTGATGCTGTAGAAACTGATTGAGTTATAGGATTCTCCGATTCCAATCTGCTTTCCGTTGACCTTGACCGTGAGCACATCTCCGGGGATCAGGATTCCCTGCGTGAATTCGTATCCACTGTCTGTAAGGATGGTGTCATCATTACCCGGTATCGTAGCGCTGTTGGTGGTGATGGTGATCAGTGTGTTGATCCTGTTGACCTTCAGCATCGTTCCGTTGAGGTTGATGTTGTAGTTGTTCGAACTCACTCCTGCAGGCATCACCCAGTAGTTACCCACCTTGCTTCCGACTTCATAGTTGCAATCGAAGTAGAGTGTACCGATGAGATCCGATTCATCCTCACCAGGTATGAACCCGGTGTAGGACACCATGAAGTCGGGCCTCTGTTCACCGTATGTGATCTCGTAGTCACCCATAATAGAGATATCCAGCAGGATCTTGGTGATCGTTGCACTGACGACAGGCTGTGATACGAGCTGATAGTTGCCTGCGGATGTTCCGCCAAGACCGTATCCTGTGAACACTATCTGGTGGGTGCCTGCATCCTTTGTGGGGAATGCTCCGGTACCGAACACTATTGAGAGGTCGTCGCCTGAGATCAATCCGCTGATGACGGCTCCGCTCGTGTCAAGGCCGACTGCAGTGGTCCCGTCATACGGTTTGTTGGCCGCTGTGATGCCTGTTATCTCTACAGTCTTGGGTTCGATCTTCAGTGTCCTTGACAGCGGTGCCGGTACATTGTAGTTCACGGAAGTCGTAGCGAATGTTGCTGTCACTGTATATGTGCCAGCATCGGTAGAACCTCCGGTGTAGTTAACGGTGACCTGTATGCCGTCCTTACCAGTGGGGAGCGTCCCTGTAACGGTTATCGTATGGTATTCCCTATCGTATACAAGTGTCAGCTCGGACATCGAGACCGCACTCATATCGTAGTTACCCTTGATGATGGTATAAGGTCTCGTGACCACTGCAGGAAGCCTGTAGTTACTGTTGCTCAGAGCTACAGCCGTAGCGGTGTGGTTGCCTGCATCGGATGCAGCTCCGCTGACTGTGACAGTACACGAATCTCCGCTCTCTAGACCCAATGCGTTCGCTGTCGGGGCCTGATTCTGTCCGTTGTATGGGAATTCGCTCCATCCCCATGACAGAACGACTTCCTTGGGCGCGATGATCAGCTGTCCCGTAAGTGTTCCTTCCAGGATGTAGTTGCTGTTGCTGAGACCGATTGCCGTCACCGTGTGGCTTCCGGCGCTGATGTAGTCATCGCACTGGAAATACACGGAACATGTATCGCCTGACAGCAGACCAACTGGTGTGGCCACGATGTTGTCATGCTTCTGCTTGTTGTAGACGTTGCCTGTGAGGCCGTCCCAGTTGAGCTCCGTTATGTGCTTCGGGGTGACATTCAGCTTTCCGTCCACGTAAGTTATGGCATAATTGTCCGATTCCAATCCGCTGACGCGGATATCGTATCTCATGCAGCCGGATCCTACGACATAGTCTGATGTTTTGGAAATCGACCCGCCGAGATCACTCGATGACTCTCCGGGGACGAATCCGCTGTACTCGACAGTGTATATCGGCGGGGATTGTCCGTACTCGATCTCCTTGTCGTCTGCCGTGACGGTGAGGACCTTCTTGGCAATCGACCACAGGATTGCTTTGTTCGTTATGGTCTCATCGGACCACTTGTGATTTCCGTCGACCGCAACGATCGCCTCGTAGTTGCCGGGTGTGGTCTCGGTGTTACCGGATACAATGCTGTATCCGGTGCCTGCGGCGACTCCGTTCTGTGCGGAACCGTTGTAGACCAGCCCCTGCGCAGGCACAGGTATAGCGACGGGTGCACGTGTGATGACCACATGTTTGCTGCCCGCACCGATCTCATCTCCGCGGAGCGTAACCTTATAGAATGTCTCATAGTCGCCCACATCGGTGTACGAACTGGGCGTATCGGTGTATATGCCGTCCACAGTATCGCTGTATGTCACAGTGACCAGTGTCGATTTGTCAACGACGATCGTATGAGCCGCACCATCATAGACTGCGTTGTAATCCGAGACGGAATACCACAATGCTACGACCGTGAAGTCCTCGGCGGGCATCGACAGCGGGAATATGACACTCCATCCTGCGAATATGTATCCGTTCTTCGTCGGCGATGCAGGTGCAACAACGGTCGTCCCGTAGTTCTGCGTGATGCTTGCGACCGGGGTTCCTCCATCGGTATCGAATGAGATGGTGAACTGGGCGATCGTCCACAGGGCCTTGATGGTCATATCCTCTGCAGGCATCTTCTCAGGAATTGCCTGGTCCCATCCGCTGAAGGTGTATCCTTCCTTGGTCGGGTTGCCCGGCGCGGTGATGCCTGTGTTGTAGTCCTGTGTTATGGGCGGGATGGCGGTTCCGCCGTCGGTATCGAAGGTTATGGTGAACTGTTTGACATCCCATCCTGCGTAGAATGTCAGATCGCCAGTGGATGAGGTCGGAATCTGAGTGCATACAGAACCTGTGCGCCCGTCGTTGTCATACCATCCTTCGAAAGTGTATCCGTCAGGGACGATTGTGACGACCGTCGGCAGATCCACCGCGATACCTGCAGTGTAACTGTCGAATGCACCCACGATCGTGTAACTGTCTATGACTATCTCATCATCGACCACGAATGTCACACTGAATACCGTTGCAGTGGTCGTACCTGTATACTCAAGATCCTCATCCGGCATCGTTGCAGGGAATGTGGAAGGGGTCCATCCTGAGAAGTCAAATCCCGAAGGAGGTTCATATGTGTAAGGCACAACAGTCTCACCGTATGCGAACGAATCCGTCTTGGCCACGTTTCCATTCACATAGTAGGTTATAGTGTGAATCCTAGGCGTGTAGCTCTGAGTGATATTCAATGTTCCTTCAACGGTCACTGTGGATTGCGTATAAGGCGAACCGTTCACGGTTATGATATTATCATTACCTGCAAGCTCGGGCGACACAAGCGTAAGCACTGTACCGTAATCGATCAGATCGCCGGATGTTATGGCCACATTGCCGTTCTTGACGGTAAGGTCCGTTCCGGAGAATGTGACTGCATATGACCTCAGTACAGGCGTGAATGTGGCAGTGTATGTGGCATCTCCTGTGACCGCAACTATTGCAGGAGTCCAATCTGCGAAGGTGTATGTGTACTGTGCAGTGGATTCCTTCACAGGTGTCGCTTCTGTATACACTGGCACATCACCGTAAAGCACGGTGAGGTTCTGCAGTGCGGTTCCGTCCTCGTTCTGGAAACTGATGGCATACGACCTCAGTACAGGTGTGAATGTGGCAGTGTATGTGGCATCTCCTGTGACAGCAACGAGTGCGGGATCCCAGCCTGCGAAGGTGTATGTGTACTGTACAGTGGATTCCTTCACGGCATCTGCATGTGTCGGAACTACACCGTAGTTCACAATCGTCGTGTCGATGAGGGTATCGTCATCGTTCTTCCATGTTATGGTGTACGACTTGACGTTCCAGTGTGCGACATATGAACGGTCTCCGTGCTGACCTGCGGGTATGGTGACCTCCATCGTCGGAACGGCGACGTCCGTACCAGTCCATCCTGCGAAGTCGTAGCCCGTCTTCTCAGGGTTGATCAGGGTGATCGCTCCTGATTCGATGTTATAACTATCGGGGTTGCCGGTGACCGTTCCTCCATCCAGATCGTATGTTATATCGAACGGTGTGGGGGTGTATGTCACGGTTATCGTGGTATCCTCAGTTATCCTTCCGTATACCCTTGCTTTATCAACGTCATACCAGTCGAACAGACGGCTGTTGACATCGTATGAGTTGTTGTAATTGATCACCTCAACATAATCGTCGATAGGCTCGGGACATCCCACATACTTTATGGTAAGGGTGAACTTCTTCACTTCCCACTTCGCAAACAGAATGATGCTGTCACCATCATCGGTACAGAGGTTGATCACAGTAGCTCCGAGGGAATAATTGGTGCCTGCACCGGATGCCAAGGTATTCCATCCGATGAGCTCGAATCCTGTGCGTGTCAAGCCCTCGTCTGTGGGCAGGTTCGCGCTCTTATCATACTTGGCATCTATGTTCGTCACAGTGCCCGTTCCGCCGTTCAGATCGAATATTATGGTGTAACTGTTGGCGATCAGATTCGCTCTCAGCATGATATCCGCGGCAGGCATGGTCTCGGTGTTCGACAGGACAGTTCCGTCAGCCTTCAGCCACTTGTCGGACGAGAGTGTGTAACCCGTATATCCGGTAGGCACGGTGGACCCTATGGCGTCCATGATGGTGGCGCCGTACTCCACTGTGATCTCTACCTTCTCCTGACCGGAGAAGTTTCCGTGGAGCGTCGTCAGAGTAAGCTTGTAACTCTTCTTCTCGAATGTAGCGGTTATTGTGACGGCATCCAGCGAGTAATCGCTGTTGCCGTCCTGCGTCACTTTATCGAAGACATACCTGTTGCCGTCGAGCGGGACTGAATCGACCATCCATATGAGTCTGTAACCTTCCTTCACCAGTTCGGGAAGGATGACCTCCTCGCCGTAGCTGACGGTCTTGGTCATGCTCTGCCAGTCCAAGGCGGGTGTCCATCCCTCGGGGACGCTTGATGCCGCAACACCGCCGAATGAGACTTCCTGATCTCCGGTTGCGATGTCGAAGTAGATGCTGATGGTCCTCTCGGTCGCGACCACGTTCTTGTAGTCGGCGGGATCCGAAGATGCATATCTGTAGCCGAGTACACTGACGGCTTTGAATTCCTTTCCTTCTACCACGGATTCATCGTACTCATTGGTCTTCACATATCCCGATGCGGGACTGTCCCTCTGATAGATGGCAACTGTGTAGTGGACATCGGTCTTGCTGGTAATGTATGCGAACAGTTCGGTGTTACCGCTGACGGTGACCGGGCTGGTTATCTTATCGGTGTTGTGTTCGGCGGTGGGATACCATCCGATAAGGACGTAATCTGAATCACTGGCCTCACCCCTTCCCCTGATCACATTACCATCGGCATCCTTTACCGTCACAGGCAATCCGACCGTGCTGCCATACTCTGCCTGGACTTCATACGGGGCGTCTTCGTCGCCTGAGCCGAAATCGAAGTAGAACGTCTCTGATGAGAACTCGCCTGTCACTTTGTATTCAACATCATATTCCTTCGGTGCGAATGAACCTGTGATTGTTATCTGGCCTTCTGATGCGGATGTGATGCTGTAGACGTTGCCGGAGATCAGGATGCTTATCGTCTCACCGCTCTGCATGGCGGTTATGCTGACGTCCTTGTAGTGCTCATTGACCTCGAATTCGAACGTCGCACCGGCGCCGACATACTGAGGCACCGGTCTGATGAGATGCTCCTTGTTCTGCAGTCCTGATACATTGATGGATACCGCATCGATAGCACCGGGTCTTCCGTCCACGGTGACCTCGAAGGTTCCGACTACATATCTCCTGCTCTGATCGCCGCCGATGGCAACATCGAAAGTGGTGACATTGGATGTGAAGATATATCTGGCATATTCTTTTCCGCCGTAGTTGTACTCGCCATCCTTGACCAGTTCCTTGATGTTTCCGTTGCGGACCAGATATACAGGAAGATCGTCGGCAGCAGGCAGACCATCGACACGCAGCCACAGCGTTGACTGGACCAGTCCGGCAAGTTTCGCATAGATCGCTGCACTTCCTTCTACCACGAAGGATGAAGAGACGTTCTCGATACGGTCGAAGATCGCCTCACCGTTGGTCGACCAGTTGTTGAACTGATATCCTGAATCGCCTGCTGCATAATTGACTGTGAACACATCGCCGTAGTATGCGATGAACGTCACATCACCTGCATCTGTATTGCCGATGACCGTGTTATCCTTGATCACCGTCACGGTACCGCCGTTGGGTTTGACGACTGTGATCGTGTACTCGATCTTCTCCCAGATGGCATAGAGTGTGATCGGCGTGCCGCTCGGAGTCGTGAGCGGGAATGTCCATTCGCTGCTGGTGTCCACGAATCTCGCTCCATCATCATCGATGTGCGGCATGGTACACCATCCTATGAGCGTGTAACCGTTGGATCTGGTGGCGTTGTTGCTGAAGAACCTGTATTCGTCCCCTGTGGGGAAAATGAGCTGGTGGACGGGTGCCTCTATAGTCACGTACTGCTCATCGCCGTCCGCATTCTTGTCCAGGTCGATCTGTATAGCGTATTCTGAGAAGTGGGCAACCAGGTGGACAGTGTTATCTCCGTGGTCAAGGTACGTGGATATGTTGATCGGGACCTCAGTGTCATCATAGACGGAGAATATGAGAGTACCGTCGGCCATCTGGAGTTCCCAGCGGACGAATTCAAGATCCGATCCTGGAGGTATCTTGCCCTTCATTACCGTTGTAGCGTAGGTAATGAGATCATCGATGACATCGCCATCTCCGAAAGTACCCCCTACTTCGACGGCATCGGTGACAGGTCCGGAAGCGTCCTCGAGCTGGACCATGTGCTCCGCACCCTCGCCGAACGTATCGTCATAGAAGAACGATATCATGGCCGGGTTACCGATCCATTTGGCGATGATCTCCGTGTCCTTGTTGACGACATCCGCTTCAACGGTGTGGGCGAGGACATCGGCATCATTGTCGAAGTGCCACTTGACCAGATTGCCTGCCTCGTTATACCAGTACCAGTTATCGAATTCATGACCGAGCCAAGTAGGTGCAGGGCTCGGTCTGCTGATGGTCGATCCCTGGGAGACATAGACATTGGACATCGAACCGTTCATGTTATTGAATGTTACCTTGAACGCGTACTTCGAATACAGATCGAAGTCGGATATGAGCAAGGTGTTGTAGTTGTACGGGTTGTTGAAATCCGCGTCGATATACCATCCGACGAAGTTCTCCGCAGTGACGGGGCACATCGCCTCCGATATCGAGGTACCGTACGGATAGGAGATCGTTATAGTACCCTCGGTGATGTGTTCGTCGTGGAATGTGATATCGACGTTGATGGCCAGACTGATAGTCACGTTCACCGTGAAGGTCTTGCTCTTGCCTTCGCCGTTGTCCACTTTCATTGAGAATGTGTACAACTGCGAATCCTCACCGATGAATCTGTCCACCGAGAACCTGATGGTGGCCGAATAACCTCCCTGGGTGGCACCCAGCGATACCGGCAGTTTCACCAGCGATCCAGGTTTGTTAAATGCATACTGGTGGTGGATACCGTTGGCCCATCCGTCCGAGTTGGAGGTGTTCTTGGCACTCTCGACCTTCAGCGGGATTTTCTCCGATGCGGAAGGCGATGTGACAGAGAGGATATTGACATCGTAGTTAACAAGACCCTGAGGTATGATCACCTCTCCGTATCCGGGTGCAGTGGTGGTGGCCGATATCTCGATGTCGATCACATCAGGGATGTTGGGCTTGTCGCCGTCCAAGGCGTTTCCTGAAGTATACAGGTCGATCCTCACATCGCATCTATTCTGCACGATGTACAGGTCATTGACCACTCCGCTCGAATCGGTGTATTTTGCGACGGTAAACTCCTGCAGGTAGATCATCAGATAACCGACGTTCAGATCCACTCCTTTGGTCGTACCCTTCACGACCAGACTGATCTCGGAAAGACCTCCGAACGTCTGGCCCGCTATGAACTTGTCATCCATGAACGGTACCGCCAGACTGATGTCCTGTTTGAGGACTGCACCGTTCTCTGAATTGAATGTTGTGTTGTATGTGTCGTCTCCTCCGAGGACCGCATTGAAACGGCCCTCCTCAGTGACACCTTCGATCGTATCGACGAGACTGAACTCATCAGAAGCGGGGATGAAATACGCACCTGCATACCTCATTCCGGTGTAGTTAGCCACTTTGGGGATGGACAGGACCGCCGATGATTCCCCGGTGTCTTTGTCCGTCGTCACGGACTGCGAGAGCTGGATGGCTCCTGTGACGAACCAGCATCTGCAGTCATCCGAATAGATGGAATCGGCGACCTTGTATGTACCTCCGCTCTGGATGACGAATCCTCCGATGGATTCCACATCACCCATAGCGTATGCTCCGTAGTACGTCTCGGTGTTGATCAGCGATAGCATCGTGTAACCAAGTACCCTGCCGTAGTTCATTCCGCCGGTACTGTTCCTTTTCTGGACTGCAAACAGCGTTCCGTCGCAGATGACGATACTGTTGGACGGGGATGATGCCACTGTAAGATTGTCTCTCTGTCCTACGCTGGCATATTCATCGATATCCATCATAAGAGAGTAGAGATAGACTGTGGTGGAATCCTTGAACCTGAGGTTGTTGATCTTGTAGAAACTGTATTTCGTATTGGTACCGTCAGATCCTTCCCTTCCGTTGAATTTGAGGTTGGATCCCCAGACGGTCACATAATCGGCGCGGTGGATCGATTCCATGTGATCCTCGAGAACAAGGTCCTTGACCTCGATGGTGGCCGTACTGGTCTCGGGGATGATACATGAGTTACCGCTTCCGAATATACTTCCTGTGAATGTAATGTCGATTCCGCTTCCGGATACCTTCACATTGGTGTTTCCTGTGAAGATTATCCTCTCGGGATCGAACGGCATCTCACCGTCACCCAGATCTCCGACGTCTCCTCCTCCGTAGATGGATTGTCCGATCGTCAGTGACTTCCTTACGCCGGAATATTCAGTGGTTCCGTCATACTGATAGCCGACGAATATG
>JAEEGL012614849.1_pt1 | contig 18013 bp, 19 predicted proteins | sample 9134231 | NCBI WGS metagenome assembly JAEEGL01 (sample SAMN16246548, study PRJNA631951) | gut metagenome | biome: gut microbiome; feature: rumen; material: fiber-attached | host: Bos | place: Iran: Karaj | collected 2018-10 | reverse complement strand
GAAATCTGTGCCTCGTGTTCTGTAGAGACACGGGCATATATAACGACTCTACGTTTCACACGTTAACCTCATGTCTTTCCAGATGCCATATACGGATTTCGTATATAACATCATTATAAATCCATAGTTACTCTTTATCAATGGGAACATTATGTTTTTTGGCTATATACTCTAGTTCGTTCTTTGTTATCTTCCCGTCATCGCAAAGCTGCTTCATAATGTCAAAAGCAGCAAGTTTGATAGCCATTTCCTCGACCTCGGGAGGAAATGTAATCTCAGGTATATCTTTCATACCGATTTCCTCCTATATTTTGTCGATGAAGTAGTCAGTCATATCGTCAATGAAGTCCTTATGGATACGACTTGCCTTTTTTCGCAAAGCGTCTAAGGATATCCCTGTCTCATCAGAAAGCTGATTGTAATCCTTACTGTGGTTAAGAAGTGGGATTATAATCTTCTGTTCCTCCGGCATAAGCGTATAAAGATGCTTGTCAAAGGCTTCAAATTCCTCACGCATTACAACAAGAACACGATGCTTCTTCTGTAATCGTTCCTGCGTTTCCTTGGGAATCAGATTACTGAGATTAATGGTCCCTTTTCCATCAATGCTTTCTTCCAACATGACATTGCTTATTGCCTGTTGCGCTGTCTGATCGCTATGGTGGCCCAAGTTCTGAATGCGGACTCCCAACTCGTCCCTGTGCTGACTACGACTGAACTGCTCTTCAGCCTGAATTTCATAAATAAGCTTTGTCTTACAGTCATCCAAAATGCCTGTAAAGGAACAGTAGTGGGAATAAATAAGCTCCGCACGGTCTTTCGCAGACCCTTCACCATATGAATCTAAAATGTTGATTGTCTTGGCCATGCTCCCACCTCTCTTACTGAAACTTTTTCATGAAATACCATTCGAGGTATCTTTTGCGTTCCTGAAAGTCGGGAGTTGATACCAAAAGACCGATATCAACACGCTGAAGGTGGTCAATAGCCTCAATCTGCTGAGTAGTAAGATAAGGTCGAATACTGGTACCAGGCTTAAGGCCATGCTCTTCACGTACCTGTTTAGCAGTCTTTCCAAGTACAATTCTGTTTAAAAGATCCGCTTCATTACTAAAGTGATAATGCATAGGCTTCTCATGAAGTAGCTGAATATTGTCGGTGAGAAGCGGAAACTCAGTTCGCGCCTCCAAAAGATATTTGATGAACTGCTCCATTTCATTAAAGCGCTTGATATAAGCCTCTTTGAAGGAAGCAGCTTTCTTTCCACGATATCCCATGACCAGAAAAACAAATCCGTCACGAGTCATGTTGAAGCAAGGCTGTCTGTGACCCTGAGCATTGATGTAGCTCGACTGCTCAAAATTGAGCTGTCGGAACTCTTCTGAACAGTCAAGATTTCTTATGTCTCTGATTACGTTACGGTGATCCTTATTAAAGGCATCCGCTACCGCAAGACTGTCAACCCTAGCAATTCCGCTGTTGTCTGCATACATTCCGTACTCGTTCTTTGCAACTAAATTCTTCATGTTTTTTCCTTTCTACTGGAGACCGGTAGTCAGGATGCAAAAAGGAGCCGATGCTCTCCACCGACTCCTTGAACCCTGAAATAAGCGCAACAAAGAATGGTGGATGCTACGGAGACAAGTTTGGATTGCTCCAAACTTTTTATCTCCTTATGCATCCCGCCACCCTATGGCCATCTCAGGTTTTGAGATTGTTTATATGTATCTATTAAAGAAAAGAACTTATTGCTTCGTATTACTTCTTAGCAGAAGTTCTTTTGCTTTCCGGTATTCCGAAAGCATGTATGATGCTTTCCAACGTTTTAATGTCCGCTTCTGACTTCATCTGCGGTAAAAGTCTTTTTAGAAGATTCTCTTGCTCCTTATTTAAATAGGAGCTTGAGGCATACCAGCCAGGAGAAGCATATATACCTCCGCCCCTGCCAGAAACAGTTATAAAGGATGTTGTCGGCGTGATAATCTCCAAGTCATGCAATATTGTGTTTTTGCTAACATTGAACCTGGACATAAGCTCAGCGACAGAAGTCTCACGCTTAAACGATATGAAATTGCGAATCTCTTCACGTCTGTCGCTTGCAGTCACGCCATACACCTCCTTTCTGCTTCTGATATCTACATTTAAGTGCTTAAAGGTGCAGGTTTTTTGCACCTTTTACAAATAAATCGAAAGTTTATTTTCAATAAAAAAAGCCTGACAAGTAACTTGTTTTAAGTCACTTGCCAGGCTCATATGTCATAATCGCATTGTGCTCTGTGCTAAGTCTTCTATGAAACTTTTTTAATTCCTATCTGTTTTCCGCATTTGTGGCATTTCTGATAATAATCAGGTAACCATCCCGCTCTCATTTTCTCAACAGCTATAACTTCCGATTCTATATCTACCCCCGAATCTATAAGCCTCGGGCAACCACATGCCGGACACTTCAATTGTTTCTTTTTAATTTCCTGATTCATAGAAACTCCCTCCTTCCCGTTTTAGTTCATTCCGTATAACTTAAACAACTGCATAGGTGTCACATCAATACCAGCTTCTTTTAAGGCGTCTTTATGCTTTAAATACAGTTGCATTAGTAGTTCTTGTTTCTCGGCATCTGATGCATGTTCGAGCCTCGCATGACAATTTGGGCAAACACAACACATATTTGCACCTATCTCAAGTGAACTCTTAAAAGCATCTTGGCTTGAATATGGAATTAACATATGACCTTCCATGTATTGTTTTCCTGTGGTTCGATCTATGAACGTTTCATGTTTAGGATTAAGCTCGCATTTATAGTCAGCCCTCGTGAAAGCTGCATTTTTTGCTCTCATCCTAAGCGAGTAACGTCCTCTTGGCGCAACTTCAATAGGTAATATCCTATCCAAGTCCATTTTTTCAAATGTACCATCAGTCTGATCAGGTCGTTCCTTTCTGTCATATGCTCGTCTGCTCTGGTAAATATTCTCATAAGTTTCCTGAACGCGTTTTGTCGCAGCGTCTAGAAGTTGAAGATATGCATCATAAACTTCTCTCAAATCCTCTTTGAGCCTTTCTTCGTCATAGAGTTCATCGAGATTATATTTAATGCAACATATCGTTCCGAAATTTAGCATTCTGGTTTCTCTACTATCGCCATCCAAATACATTCTGTCTTCGTAACCAGACCAAGGGCCAGCTGGAACAAACAATCTGAAATACTCCCTCATATCCTGTAATGCAACAGGCGAAACTGTTCCAGGCGTTCCCCTCTTCATATAATGAATGGTCAGATATGCATTCATCCCGTTTTTTGTAAACCAATAGCCTACAGTAAGCTGATTGGCAAAAAGCTGTCCTTCTCTTCTATCCGTAATTAAGACCCTCGGATTTTCAATTAACGAACCCCCGTCTGTCTTTATTCTTCGATATTTGACGTAAGAACTAATGCTTTTTCCTGCATCTTTAATACTAAGGTACTGACTCATAGTATTGGGAAGTTCATTTTCTAGCAGGTCTACATACTCTTCCTCATTAATACGCCCGTCTCTTGCTTTATCAAAAATTATGTCTAAAGGCATAGCAGCTTTACCTATCGGCTCCACATCGCTCATATTCTGAGAAATGAGTATCGCCGGATTAGTTCCGATTGCCAATGCTATAACAATAAGGTCATCAGTAGTTATTTTCTGATCCCCATTCAAAATCTTAGTTATTTTAGAAGCCGGCCAGTCACACTTTGCAGCAAGGTCACTGAGTTTCATCCCTCGCTGCTCCATGAGCATTTTGATTCGATCCTTTACATTAATCTCAGCCATAGCTTGCTCCTTTCACATTTTTCTCGTTGCCTCTTGGGCAATTTTAATATTACCACCGCCCAGCTTGTATTGTCAACCCTTAATTTTCTATTTTAGAAAGTTTTATTTTTCTCATAAAAAAAGACAGGTCGCTAAATGCAATCTGTCTCCTTCTTATATATTGATTATCCAAAGCCCTTCTTAATTCGAGCTCTATTTCTTTAGTTTGGTTCAATTATTATCCCTTGTATTGATTCGCGGATTCTATCGACATTGTCCTTCGTAGGACTCATATCTAGTAATGTACAAGCAAACTGCCAAAGAATCTTCCTCTCAGAGTTATCAAAGTACTTCTCAACAGATAAATGCTCTACTCCTCTAAGTGAAGCGCCCTTCCAATCATCGTCAAATACAAATCTTCCATAATGGATTGGAGCATCTTCATACGTAGAGTTAATTACCGGTCTCTCAAGTGGTTCATCTAAGTATAAGGGAGAGAAATGAGAATTACCATAGATTCCTATGTCAAACACGTGCTCATTAATCTCAAGCCACGCATGGTATAGTTCATGTGTGCCATTGCTACACAAGCCATAACAAAGCTTTGCATCGTATCCGCAGTACTTTGCACACGCAAGCAGAAGCGCACTATTAGACATGCATCCATCTGGTTCCCTTGCATCCACCATTCTTCCAAAGAGTTTAACAACAGCTGAAGTAAACCTGTCGTCATACTCCTGCATGTTTCTCCTGATATACTTTATCATTTCATAGTCTCTAGCCACTATATATTATCCTTCCATCTCCAAAAGTTCTAAAAACCTATCAAAATTGTATGGGAACTTATTGCTGCCCCAGTAATGCTTAGCCTTTATTCCGTTATCGTACTTAATATCAACAGACCACTGAGTTCCATCTAAGACATTAGGATTATCATACTTTGATCTCCATTCACCCATATGGATATTGGATAGTTCCTCCATGAGATCTTTCCACCCCATGCCGTCATACAACGGTCCCTTCGGGTCTTTTGCTCTGCAGGACATCCTCTCAACAATAATTCTATTGCCGTCACGAGTTAAAGTCCTTCTTTCAGAGCCGCCAAAATATCCACCATAAGTCACAACTATAGATGAGATATGTTCTATGTTTGAATCAAATACTGCAGCTTTCTTTTCTAACACACTCGGTTCGTATTCCCCACCGAGAGAAATGTAGTACTTCTTTGCTGCCTCTACATAGTCTCTCAGCACATCAACCTGGACCTGTGGCGATGGACAAATAATGTCACAAGTTCCATTCTCATTTATATTCTTGATATAGGACATCTCTCGCTGAAGTCCGCGTATCTTTTTCAGAACCTTATCAGCAGATTTTCCTTGAAGTTCATTCTCAACATAACTTTCCGGACAGATCATCATAAAGCCACACCGCCCTTCTCAACAGTCTTAACGAACGATTTATACACTTCTTTCATATCATTTTCGATACGTGCCAACGTCTCTATCTTATATTCTCCAGGCACACCATAAAAAGCCTCTGCTATTCCTGCCGCTATGCAAGTAAGCGTGTCACAATCTCCCCCAAGAGAAACTGCACATCTTACAACATCCTCGAAATCATTGCCTTCCACGAACGCAGTGAGGGCTTCAGGAACTGTCTGCTGACAACTTTCTACATGAAAATAATCCGGTCTGATATCATCGAGAGTCCTGGAAAGGTCATATCCAAACTCATCAATGATGTATTGCTTAATCTCGTCCTTAGATTTACCAGTCCGAGCCATATAGATAGCTGAAGCCGTCGCTTCGGCGCCTTTAATGCCTTCAGGATGATTATGCGTTACTTCAGCAGTAAGTCTAGCCACTTCTCGGGTTCGTTCCAATGTGCCATAAAGCCAACCAGCAGAAGAAACTCTCATGGCAGAACCATTTCCCCAGCTCCCATATGGTTGCTCATCCTCAAGCATCAGCCACCATATAAACCGCTGACCGTATCCGGCATCTATATACTTTCGTCCCCATTCTTTCAGAGACTTTACAACTGATTTCTTTATCGTTTCAGCATCCGCATCAAGCCCCGCTTTCATGAGTCCGTCTGCTACAGCTATAGTCATTACAGAATCATCGGTGTACTCTGATGCATCAATGAACAACGGTCCAAAATCCTTTATCTTCTTCCCTCTGTCGAACTCATAAGGGCTTCCGACAATGTCGCCAAGAATTGCTCCGATCATTATCTCGCCCTCCTTCCGTTCTTCTTACCACGTTTCTCGTAATCGCGGTCAATATCCTCTTTCCATGCACCGCCTGTAAAAGCCATAGCCATATCAGCGCTACTCTTGCACTTTCTCACACGGGTAACCGCTGCTTCAAGAACTTGATAATTAAGCAAAGTACCTTCTTCGTCGCAATTGTAATTAGCGGCTCTATCTCTGCTGATTCCCATGTTCCCGGCTACTTCGATAGCATCAATATTTGCTCCAAGGAAAAGGAACTCCCAGTTATACTTCTCCTTCTGACGTTCAATCATTTTCTTCACATCCTTGAAAGAGTAGTTTTTGCTGGCATTTTCAAGACCGTCGGTAGTGATTACGAATAAAGTTTTCGCTGGTCTATCCTCTTCCCTTGCATATTTGTGAACATTACCGATATGATGTATGGCCCCACCCACTGCATCAAGAAGGGCTGTGCAACCACGAACGAAGTAATCTTCCTCCGTAAGTTTCTTTACGTCTCCAATCCGAACCCTATCATGAATCACATCAGTCACATCATCAAAGAGGACTGTAGATACAATCGCTTCCCCTTCTTCTTTCTGCTGTTTTGTGATCATTGAATTAAAACCGCCGATAGTATCGGATTCCAATCCGCTCATAGAACCGCTTCTGTCAAGGATAAATACAAGTTCAGTCAAGTTTTCTTTCATAATGAATACCTCCGTAAAAGCTTATTTGCTTGTTTCTGAGGTAATCATATCGAAAAGGGTATTTCTATCGGTCACTTGTCAGGCGACATTTAAGAAACCTGAGTTCCAAGTAGTTGCTCTCCGTGTTCAAAGAGTGCCACATTAATCTCGTATATGTCATATGCTTCTCTCTCAATGAAATACTGCACGATGACATCCTGCTTACTACATGGCGATAACGCAAGACCGGCCCGGGAAAGAAGATCCCTTGTATCATCAAGACTAAGCTCCAATGCAACAGCAAGTGCAAGAGCTGTTGATTTACTCGGATTCTTTGTTGTTCCGCATTTCAGTTTTGAGAATGCTTTTCTGTCAAGATTCGCCTTCTTCTGCACTTCGACATCTGTCATGCCTCTTTCATCCGCAAAAGAAAAGACAAGCTCCATGAAAGTCTTATCAAGATTCTTTACTACATCATCGAGGCTTTTCTCCGCCAATGGAGCAGCACAGATCATCTCACATGCATCTGCTCCCTCAAAATCGGCATATGCTTCTGCTTCTTTTGCTGTGCCCTTTCTCTTTCTTCCCTTTTCGGACTCCTTCCTAAAGGAACTACCGGTAAATGACGGAGCTGACAATAACGGTCTTTCATCACGTACCTGATAAGAAGACGGATATTCCTCTGATGTTTTCTCTTCTACATAATTGTCATTGATGTACTCATCGATATCACCATATAGCTCTGAGGATAAAGAGAACGACTTCTCATCAAACACAACCAGATAGAGTTCTAGGTCGTGATTAGTCATAAATACTTCTATCTCGGACAGAGCGATACGCAAAGCTATTCCTTTGGGAAATCCGTAACTACCGGAAGCCAAAAGCGGAATTGCCAGGCTCTCAATATCATTCTCTACAGCAACTCGGAACACACTTCTATAACAGTTCCTGATAATATCTTCCTCGCCGTAAGAACCGCCTTGCCATGCTGTTCCGACTGTGTGAATAATAAACTTTGCGGGGAGCTTATATCCATCGGTGATTACCGAATGTCCGCGCTCGATCATACCAATTTCATGACGCTTCGTCATAAGTTCCTTTACTCCCGCAGCTTCATATACGGCAGTATCAATGCCTGCACCATATCCCGGCATGGGGTTCGCAGTATTCACTATGGCATCAACATGCATTTTTGTAATGTCATTACGTAATATCTGAAATGGCATAATCTCACCGTTCCTTACTCATTTATATCCAAATGCACCCCGGGAGCTTCCGGCGGATTCTGATCATAGCCCCATTCCTTCAGGATGCGCTCAGCTTCCTCGTCTGATATAAAATCCAAGTCTTCCCAACATCCCTGCCCCAGGTACACCGCACGAACATACAGATCATCAGGATTATCGTGATATGCGACAAGAAGATTCCATTGTTTATCGCCTTTATGAAGTATCTCCGGGAAATAATCTTTACCCTGATTTCTGATCAATACATTTTTCCGATATGAATCATATTCGTAGCTCAATAACGAAACCCTCTATGCTTTCTTATTCTTATAATCTTTCCGCATTTTCTCAATTTCGTGTACAGGTTTTATCCTATTTTCGGATGCCACATCCTTATCAAGCTCCAACAGCATGTTCACCCTCATATGCCTGTTATTATGGCTGTCTCGCTTACTTGCAGAATCCCAAGGTGCTTTCCCCGGGCCATTATAAATCTCGTAAACATTGCCATTTTTATTGAGATATAGAGCTATCAAGTATTCCGGTTCATGGTTAATAACAATATCTTCCTGCTGAGTGATTTTGATCTGAACCTTCATTCCATCAATCTCGCCATCATGAGCCACTGCAGAGGCGGCATACAATTCGATGCCATAGTAGTAGCTTGCCATGACCTCACCTATACTACCTACTAGATGCCCATCAAGTGTGAAATGTCTTCCGGGGAAATCCGCTTCTAATTCCTTTACTATTCCTATCAGCTGCTGAACCTTGTCCTTGATTCCATCCATCTTTTCAGCCGTATAAATAATTCTTCCTGCCTCTTCCATATTGGCTCCCTTACTCTGATGACTAGTCAAGTCCTTTCCAAGTTATGGATAACTTGTATTCATCCAGATTGCATCTATTGATTATTGCCGTCGGATCATCTTCATTATCACGCATAACCCAATATTGCCTTCCATCAAGGAAGATATACTTATTCGGATGATTCCAAAAAAACATAGTTATCCCGTTGTTAAGGATGTAATCCACAGCAGCCATAAACTCAGAATCCTCTCCAACATGCCTGTGTCTGACGATGTATTCGTGCGGAGCCTTCTGCGCGTATGTCTTGGCAAAGGTCCAAGTTTGCTTATCGAAAAACTCTTTTACATCCTCAATCCTCATCCAATCTCCTTCACTATTCAAAATGAGTTTTAGCTATATCGTCCAACTGACCACGAATCTTTTCAAAATCAACGCTTAGGTCTATCGTGTGAACCCCAATCTTATTCCCACTCATTTTGTAATCATTATTTGGATATGTTTCTTCATCTGTCTTAGCATAGAGAAGCATACCTGATATCGGTTCATGAGGTTTGTCTTTCAGTTCCACTTCCTTATTCTTCACATAAGTAAAGATTTGATAAAGGTTGCTAGAATATATGGACATTCGATCATAGTGTTGCTGCAGTGTGCTCGAATAATACTTTGCATCAATTATCAGAGTTTTTTCACCCTGAGTTAACATGATATCTGTCTGCATCACAGGCAACATAGAATCAACACCATCATCTAATCCCCAAGGAATCTGCGACGCACTGGCATCCAATTCTTTGTGTTCTTGATTGTAATATTCCAGGATAAACTTCTCATATAGTTTGCTCATGAGCTCAGGCTTGATAAATGTTGCCAGCCTATAATCTCCCTTATCGGTCGTAAGCAGCATTCCTTCTATTACCAGCTGGCAGATACCTATCAGCATCCGATAAGTATTGTTATTCCTCTGGAAGCGAACCCGCGACCATTGTATTGTTGTCGGATCAATATCATCCACATTTGAGAAAAACAACATCTCTTTCTTCAGATCCGACTTGTGGCTTGCACTTACATTCTTTTGCCGAAGCAACAGCATTACCGTTGTCTTTATGATCTGATTCAACAGATTATTCTCTGATAGTTCATCAAACTCGCAGGAGATCAGTTTCTGTTTTGCAAGCTTGTTTTTTACTGTTCCATTGATTTCGATTTTTCCACGCAAAGTAGGAAGGCTTTCCGTTTTTTCTACATATTCCCGGTAAAGCCCCTGCTTCAACTGCCTGCCAATTCCTTTGGCAAGTATGGCTGCAAAAAGGTTATGAATGTTCTCAAACTCTTCCTTCTCGACATTCTCATAACCACCCTGTGTCAACGGAGTATAGGCATAAGACAGCATATAATATATGTTCTTTATAAGAATCGTCTTATCCTTTATCATTGAAATACTCCCTGAAGGATATTATCCCAGCGTGTAACTTTATCCGGCTCATCGAACCAATACTCTCTCAGCATCGGAAGAATGTCATAATTTACGACCTCATGAAGCCACTCATCCGTGCACACATCTTTTCCACAGAAATAACTGTGTCCGATACAGAATCCGGAGCCCAACGACTTATCCTTCTTTATCTCATTATTCAGATCCTTCACCTTCAGGATCAACTCATTCAACGTATCGCTGTTCAGATTCTTCTGATACTGAATGAATCCGTCAGAATCAAATCCCGGCTCCATATCAAAGAAACTGAATCGGCGGCGCAATGCATAGTCAATCATGGCAAGGCTCCTGTCTGCAGTATTCATCATTCCGATAATATATAGATTCTCCGGTACTGTGAATGAAAGCCCATTGTATGCCAACGTGATCTTCTTTCCACGATAGTCCTTCTCTATCAGCATAAGAAGCTCTCCAAAGATCTTACTAAGATTTCCACGGTTTATCTCATCGATAATGAAGAAGTAATCTTTGTCCGGATGGTTTGCTGCCTTCTGACAGAAACGATAGAATACACCATATTTTAGCTCGAAACCATCCTCAACCGGCTTATATCCCATCACGAAATCTTCGTATGAATAATTCTGATGGAACTGTACGAACTCGATCCTGTCATCATCTTTTTCTTTCATCATTGCATACGCCAGCCTGTTGGCAGAAAAAGTCTTTCCAACACCCGGTGCTCCCTGCAGGATGATATTCTTTTTATTTCTGAGAACAGCCACTAATTCCTCATACTTCGTTTCCTTCATATAGACTTCATCAAGGAACTCTTCCTTGGAGTATGAATCAATAGCAGCCTCGCTGCGCAGAGGATTATCTTCACGGATCAGGTCAATGATAAAATCGTATTCTCCTCTGGTCAGTTTAAAGAGGCTTCCGTTTGGATTGACGAAGAACTCCATCTTATCCAATTCCGGATAACTCTTTAATACCTGATAATCTATCGGAGTGCTCAGTCCTTCGAGTTTTTCGAAGAAAATCTTCTCACCGTCCTGTGCTGTGCTGACCCTGCAAATTGATACAATCTGCTTTACCGGATTCGACTCATAGCCGATTACCATGTCACCGGCTTTGGCATCAAGGAAGTTCTGGAATATACGCCTCTTGTTTCCGGCATCATTATAAAGTGTATAAGACTGTGATTCGCCGACAGCAAGATTAGACAGACTCCATATTTTGGGATTGGCATTAAGCCACCAATATCCGTGATCTTCTTCTCCCGGTTCTGCCTGAACATAAAGATTTATTTCGCTAAGATCAATCTGATCTAAAGCCTTTGAGAGCTCATCTCTAAGTTTCCAAATATAGCTTCCCTCTTCGTCTTTGTTCGCAGATCGACCCAAATAGAGGACCGGCCACCACTTCGAATTCTCAGTGTCGTTTTGAAGCACCGGACATCCAGTCTTCTCTACAATTCGCTTTGCCAGAGAAGACGAACCTGCGTTATAAAAATTCTTTGTTTCGCCATATTTAACTGCGAGCTGAGTACAACTAGCCTCTCCGCCATAATCTTTCATGCGCTTCATTATTTCGAGGCTTCCGATTGTAAATACATCTTTATCGCTCAATAAAGCAATCCAATCCTCCACTGAGAATCCCGGATCATAATCAGCCGGGAACCACTCAGCCTGCCCGTTTGAATTTCCGTTTTGTGAGTAAAAGCGACTGATATAGAATCCGACATCAAAAGTTAAAGTACGAAGCTGAGGGTCTGGATAGCAAGAGTCCGTCAGTTGTCCTTTGAAGAGGTTTACAAGTTCTGTATCCTGCTTTATCTCTTCACATAATTCATCATATAACTTGTAAAAATTTCTGATATTGTCTGCATAGGAACCCTTTTTAAAGCGGTAATCACTATCCAACTCATCTGCTACGGTTTTTATCTCACCGTACTTATAGATATAATATTTATCCGGATAACGAAGCCAAAGATATGTACTTATGGCATTCTCATATTGATAATGCTGTCCAGCGCCATTTCCATACTTTTCAAGAAGAGTTGTAGACTGATTCTTAAACGTCTCAATTCTTTCGTACACATCCTTGGTTTCATCAAAAAGAGCTATAAACATAGACCGAACTTCTTCCGGTGCTGTTCTGGCAAATCCCGTAATCATTCGCGCCGGGAAATTATTCATTGAAGCAAGCAAATTGAATGTCTTTGCCAGCGAACGATTCAGCATATCTGCGAAGTCTTCTGCATTAACATCCCAGTTTTCTTGAAAGCATTTTATAGCTTCCCACTTGTACTTCTCATTTCCCCATTGTGTCGTAACAAAATCTTTTTTGTACTGTACAAGTACGTCCTTTAATCGGAACTTGTCAAACATCGTTTATACCTCCTATGCGTTTCTTAAGCTCTTATATATCTCTTCAGTAAAAATACCGAGAACCTGCTTTTTAATCTCATCATTCGATAAAAGCAACGAAAAGAAATCTTGATTCTGAGATAATCCTTCAATCAATGCATCATCTATGTCATCGAAATATGAGAATTCAAAATCCTTTACTGAATTATTCTTAGCGCTAGTCTTCAGCTTTTCTGATTTCATTAGGATATCTCGGATTTGCAGCATAGCCTTTACCGCAACATCATTATCATATGCCTTTCCGGTACGGCTATTTATTTCCGCAATAATTTGAGAAAGTCTTTCTTCTTTCGCCTCTGTGAGTCCAAAACTCTCAGCAATAGGTAGCTTAACAATGGGATCTGCCACCAAGTCTGGCTTAACATGTTCTTCTACCATTTTCTGTACAAAATTAGTAGCCTTAATCTTTCCATCAAGATTAAATCCGCCTCCCGGATGCTTTATATTTATATAGGCTATGAGATAAGTTATAAAGTTGTATTTCTTATGCAAGTCTGTATCTTCAAAGCATGATACCTGAAGAACGAATTCATAAAAGCGAACAAAATGGCGCATCAAAGCAACTATTTCATGCTGTTTTATAAGTTCATACGCCTCTATCATGTTTTTTGAACGCTTGAAGAAGAATGTGAGCTTCTGCTTATCTTTGGGAGATATATTCTGCTTATATAAAAGCTCATTAGCCTTTTCTATATCATCGGGATCCAAAACCGCATAAGCATCAATCTTAGCTTCCAAATCATATATTGCTGTAGGCGTAACTGAATTTGATAATAATGTTGTAGTAAAATATGGTGCAAACGCATCTTTGATTTCATCGTATGTATTAACGAAATCCAAGACAAATGTTTTCTTTTCAAACGGTGGACAAATACGATTTAGTCTCGAAAGTGTCTGCACTGCCGAAACTCCCTTGAGTTTTTTCAACACGTACATCGCACACAACTTTGGTTGATCAAATCCTGTCTGATATTTGTTAGCTACCAATAATACCTGATAATCATCTTTATCAAATTCTTTTGCTAAACGATCCTCTGAAAAACCATTCATTGAAGCTTCAGTATATTCGGTTTCATCGTCCGGCAGCGTGACCTTACCAGAAAATGCTACCAAAGCTTTTATATCGTCATATCCTTTTTTCTTAGTATAATCTTCGAAAGCCTTTCGATACTTTACGGCACCTTGCCTTGATGCTGTAACTACCATAGCTTTAGCCATTCCACCAAGCTCTGGTAATACTGTCGTTCTAAAATGCTCTACAATAACCTCAACTCTTTGAGCAATGTTGGTTTCATGTAACTCAACGAATCTAGCAATTTGGCGTTTTGCTTCAATAGTCTTACATCTAGGATCTTCCTCAATCTCTTTGTTGATCTGGTAAAATGTATCATAGGTTGTATAATTCTGAAGTACATCGAGAATAAATCCTTCTTCTATTGCTTGCTTCATAGAATAGACATGAAACGCTTCCCTCTGACCTTTAGTATTAATACGCCCAAACAACTGCATCGTTGTCGGTTTTGGCGTGGCAGTAAAAGCAAACATCGAAACATTTGCCTGTTTTCCACTTCGCTTAATCTCATCAGTAATAATATCTTCTACATCACCATAATCCTGGTCGCCCCCACCTAGAGACTGTGTTACCGCAGCCATATCTTTACCTGCCGTAGATGAATGAGCCTCATCTATGATTACAGCAAAGTTCTTTTTCTTTAATCCTGAAACGCTATCCACAATGTATGGAAATTTTTGAATAGTGGTAGCAATAATCTTAGTATTTCCTTTAAGAGCAATCGCTAGGTCAGCTGAATTGCATTTATCATCCATTACACGAATCAAACCAGCCTTGTGTTCCATCCCCATAATGGCCTTCTGCAATTGACGATCCACTACAACACGGTCGGTAACAATAACTACATTGTCAAAAATAATTTTATTATCTGCATCGTGGAGAGAGGTCAATCTATGCGCCAGCCATGCAATAGAATTAGTCTTTCCAGATCCTGCGCTGTGCTGAATCAAATAATTCTGTGCCGTTCTGTTCTCGCTAACATCTGCAAGTACTTTTCTTATTACATCTAACTGATGATACCTAGGAAAAATAATATTCTCCGACTTCTTTATTTTTCCGGTTAACTCATCTTCGGTTTCCTTTGTTTCAATGAAGATAAACTTGCTTATAAGATCAAGAACAGTATCTTTCTTAAGAATGTCTTCCCACATGTACGATACGCTGTACTTATCCTTGAACGTCTGATTACCAGCTCCAGCTTCTACGCCTTCTCCGTTACCCATATTAAAAGGCAAGAAAAAGGTCGCATCTTTCGCTAGTTTTGTAGTCATATATACTTCTTCCAAATCCATAGCAAAGTTGACAAGACATCCAGCCTTGAACCAAAACAATCTTGTCTTGGGATTCCGATCAACTCTAAACTGATATATTGCATCCTGGTATGACTGTCCAGCAGCATTGCACTTCAGTTCAAAAGACATGATTGCAAGTCCATTCAAAAAGATAACAAGATCTATTCTCTCATCATCACTCGCCCATACCTCTTCCATAACTGAAAAAATATTCTTTTCATATTTTGCAAGCAGATCCTTATTGAAAGTTGTAGCCGGCTTAGTGTACATCAATTCCAACTTCATGTTAGACATTTCTATTCCGTGCTTAAGAACATCCAATAGGCTTCCTCGAGCTTTGGTAGTTTCTGAATTAATAAAACTAACAATTGTGTCTTCTAAATCATTCTTATAGATTTTTCGGAGTGCATCCATCTGCTCTGGCTGAGTATCGTTCAAAAACTTGAAAAGCATCTCTCGATCAACCGCAAATAATCGGTCATAATTCACAGCCTTTCGCACTACATAACCATTGTCCTTTTCAAGTCTCTCCATGATAAAATGTTGATATTCCTTCTCAGAGAGGACAGCGCCATGAATAAAGTGTTCAGCATATGCAGCCACACGTTTCGCTTGCTCTTCAGTTTTATTCTGATTATCTATATCAACCATTGATTGACCCTCCTATCCACTCTCCAGTTTCAAGATTCACAAAACTGGCAAGCTTTATGTCGGACTGAAATTCTTCCCCATACTGTCCGTTTAAAGTTTGAGTATCTAACTTAAAAGAAATGTTATACAGTTTCCCTGCTTTCGTTTTCCTTATTAATCCGTTTTCCAGAAAATATGTAATCACACGTTTGTGAGCTTCCAAATCATCACAATTTAAATAAAAACAACACACACCATCAGGCGCATTGCTATGTTTTGCTTCAGCTACCACTCCATTTTCAACAGCTTCTTTACATATTTTTTCTGCGAACTCCACGTCTCCGAAAAAATACATCCACTTTCCTACTTTATCTTCCTCAAACTCGGATGCACCTTCCATGTCAACATAGAACACCCATGCCGGATTAGTAACGACTTTTATCATGCAGACGGAACCTCTTTCTTCCCTGTAACATATTCATATATTAGCGTCTTCTTATAGTCCTCAAGAATAGCCAATTGTTCCTCCTTTGAAGACAGTATGCTATTAATCTTCTCTAATTCATCATCAATGTACGAAACTATAGCATTCTGCTCTTCAATTGGTGGTACAGGATAAATTAATTCAGCAAGTTTATTCCAACGCAAATCACATGTCCTAACTCGTATACCAGTCGCCAAAGCTAGAAAAACATCACTGTATGCCATACTGCGTAAGTAATACATGATATATCTCTTGTTCTGTTTTGTTTCCAGCACATTTAAAACCGGTGATGCTTTTCCACGTGAATCTGAAATACCAATTGATCCAGCAAAACCATCCATACCATGAACAACAAGATCTCCCACATCTATGCCCTGGTATCCAATTTCTTTGTCAGACATTGTAAAACCTTCTTCGCGACGATTACTCCGAAGTGTAACCTCACCATCGCGAAAACAGGTTATAACTCCATCATCTTCTCGCACTGGCTTTTGAACGTATTGTAAAATGTATTTTCCACGAATTGTTGTCCAATGAGCTGGCATTGTTCCTATCCATTGAACATTACTCTCTTTATACTGGCATTCCTTATTCAAACCCTTGGTTACCCCTTCTGTAATAACAGATTTCTTAGTAGCCTCAAGTATATCTATTTGTTCCTGAATCTCTTTAAGAAGGACATCTATTTTCTCGCACTTCTTTTCCAGAAAATCAGAAATTTTCTTTTGCTCTTCAGATGATGCAATCGGGATGTACAAATCCCCAAATTTTTCCATAGGAATTCTCATTCGAATTGTATTCAACTTTCCGTTTCCGGATTCTTTCATAAGAATTCCATTGCCAAGTCCAAATAAACTTCGCTGAAACACCGTAGTTTGGAAAATGAAGTTATAATACCTTACGTCATGTTCCTTATCATAAGGTCTAAGCATGTAATACACTGGACTTACACAACCAAAATACTTTGATAGGCCAACAGAACCAGAAAGAATATTCATGCTATTCATGACAATATCTCCTGGATAGGCTAACCTATATGCCGAAACATCTTCTTTAGGCTTATTGCCGCCTCCCTCTTTTTCATCATAAGGAATGACGCCCTGCTTAGCTGTCAAAGATAGAATATCCGTAGTTTGAACTGGATTGTTTTTTTCTATACGCTCCTTCAGCGTATATTTTATTTTCTTCAACTCCCAATGAGCAGGAATCTCACCAAGCCATTGGATGTCGCTTTTTTTCATCTCTCGCATGGCATACTCCTCTTATTTGAATAATTCAGCTATTTTTTCATTTACCGTTTTTTCAATATCGATAAACCTATTCTCAAGGGATTCACTTGATTCCGGTTCCACATATCGATAAAAAGTTCTTGTAAATGGTATCTCCGCTCCTGTTTTAATCACCGGTTTTTTAGCAGACAAGTTTTCTTCAAAAAATGCTTTTCCATCAGGAATGTATGGAAGGACCTCCCTCTCCATATAATCTGCTATATCTTCTTCAAAACGAACTATCTCTGTATCTTTAGTATCTTTATCATAGATGATGTTCCCCTTCTTATCGCGCTGAATTTCAGCCGACTTATCCATCGCTGATAAACCTTCCGCAATCTTGTCAAGCAATTTCTTATCTGACGTAACAGAAGCCAATACCTTTGTCAGTATAGGCATAAACTCTGAAACGGATAGGTATACTTCTTCGGAAATTGATTGACCGAGGACTTCAACTATATCGTCATAAATTGGTTTGTTATTCTGAAAAGTTTCTAGCTTTTTCTCATCCTTTCCCGATAATTCTTCCGCTGTTTCAAGTTCATTAACCTTTGCCTCATCGTAAAGCGAAGCCAAAGAACCAGATGCAAGCATCTTCTTTATCCGTTCTTCGGTAATAGCATAGCTTCTCTGCAGAGGCTGCATCACAGAATACTCACGATACATAAAATCCTCATTTTTGAAGATTTT
>JAEEGL011844309.1_pt1 | contig 18013 bp, 15 predicted proteins | sample 9134231 | NCBI WGS metagenome assembly JAEEGL01 (sample SAMN16246548, study PRJNA631951) | gut metagenome | biome: gut microbiome; feature: rumen; material: fiber-attached | host: Bos | place: Iran: Karaj | collected 2018-10 | reverse complement strand
GTTCATGAAGTCTACGCAGTGTTTAAAAGCTGGAGTGGCAATGTCGTGAAAGAGCCCGGAAAGAGTTTGCTTTTTGTCGTGAGTAAAATGCCAGACGATGAGTGCTACGCCGATGGAATGATCGAGGCTAGAATAAAAAGTTCTTTCCTCGTTGCTAAATAGATCAGTATAAATAGTACCACAGGTAACACTAATATGCTTTTGGGTTTGGAGTTCTACCGTATTGATATATTCGTCCAACCATTCTGGATAGTCTGGGCAAAGAATTTTGTAGTAGCGGGCGGTTTTTGCGGTTTTCATTTATTGTCCCCAAGCCAAGTTTTAATTTTATTCACAAAGAATTCGCGCTCTTTTTCTTCGCGGTCGCGGTAAGTGCCAATGGTAAACATTGGGTGAGCGGCGCGGCGGATAGAAACTTTTTTACGAAGAGTGTCATCTGCACTGTAGGCGTCTAGCGCGTCACTAATCAATTTGTCGTCTTCTATATTCATAAAGTCGGCCGCTTCGTCCAAGTAGCCGCCCTCGCTAAAATCAATCACGCCAAGTTTGCCGGCAGTATCTACAAAAATATTGCCAAGACAAAAATCGCCGTGAGAGAATACTGGTTTTTCGCCAAGAGCTTTGAGTTCGTTTGGCGCGGTGGCATTAACGAATTCTTCCATCCTAGCAATTTCTTCTTCAGAAAAATAGTTAAAAAGAACGTCCTTGGAACGAGAAAAGCGATCTGTCCAAACGGCAAACTCTTTTTCTAAAGGTGAAGACTTGGCGTCTTTAAAATTTACTGCGTGGAGCTTCTTTAAAAACTTTCCAATTTGCTCACCAAATCCAGAAGGGTTAGGTTTAATAGTATTTCCAACAATGCCGTAGAGCCCAAGATACTCGTCTTTTTTTGAAGTCCAGCCTACGCTTTGCAAAGATGCATCAAGGTCTAGGGAACTAATAAAGTTTAGGACTTTGATTTCATTTGTGTAGCTAATTTCTGGCCATCTTTTGAATTTAAAAACAATCCGGCCGCCGTCTATAATATAGCCACGGTTAAGAAACCCGTCGTCGCTATACTCGATTTTTTCTGGCGCGACGCCGGTAAGTGAAGAAACAATCTTTTGTTCCTCGTCTATCATATTTATTATTCTATCACAGAGCATCCTATTTGACTAAAATGCTACTATATTATGTAATGAAGCTGGCGTGTTCAGCGGAAAATGGCCGTTTTAGACATCATCTTAAACCCAGCCTGAAAAAGCTGGGTTTTTTTCTGTAAAAAAATCACTAATACCCCTTGACAAAACCGCTTATGCGTGCTATAATTAAATCACGCCTAACTTAAGGGAGGCGCTTTTATTATGATATCAATAAAATCTTCAAAAATGAGATTGGTTAAAGCCATTTTTGGGTGTTTTTTTGGTATTTTAGGACTTATTTTGCCAATTTTTGCAAATAATGCAGTATATGCAGATGAAATTGATGGCAATACCCCTGCAGTGACGGAAACTGTTACCGAGACTGAAACTACAACTGAAACTACAACTGAAGACACTGCTGACACTACGAAAGAACTAAAAGAGCCTAAAAAATGTAATGATAGTCTTGGCTCGATCGGTTGGCTCGTATGTCCTACTACTGGTAAAATTACTGAAGCGGTAGACTGGCTTTATGAGAAAAACAGAGATTTTCTAGAAATTAATCCAGTTAGAGCCGAAGAAGGTACCGCCATCTTTGAGGTGTGGAATTATTTCCTAGGTGTGGCAAATATTGCCTTTGTAATTTTCCTCCTAATTGTTATTTATTCCCAGATTACAGGTGTTGGAATTTCTAACTATGGCATCAAAAAGGCATTGCCGAAGCTAATTATCGCTGCAATTATGGTAAACCTAAGCTTTACACTTTGTTCTCTTGCGGTAGATGCATCGAATATTATTGGTAATGGTCTTCGCGGTGTATTTAATGGCATCTCCGAAAATGTTGCCTTAACAGAAAACATCAACATGCTAAACCCAGATTCTCCTGAAGCAAAGATTGCGATGGGTGATCTTTATGGCGTGCTTGGTGATACCGTCTCTACTGGTGGACTTGCTGCAGTCTTTGCATTTGAAGGCGGTGAAATTTGGATGCTTATTCCAGCTGCACTTGCTGCATTAGTGGCGGTAGTGGTTGGTTTGATTACGATCGCACTTCGTCAGGTAGTAGTAATTCTCCTTATTATGATTGCGCCTCTTGCAATTGTGGCCTACATTTTGCCGAATACAGAAAAGTGGTTTACTAAATGGAAAGATTTACTCATAAAGATGTTGGTATTTTATCCAATGTATTCACTTTTGTTTGGTGCGGCCAGCCTTGCGGGTTGGGCAATTATTGCCAGTGCACATGATGGTTTTGGCCTTACTGTAGGTATACTCGTACAAATTCTCCCACTATTCTTCTCTTGGTCACTCATGAAAATGTCTGGCACCTTCCTTGGTACGGTCAACGCAAAACTTACTGGCCTGTTCTCGGCTCCTCTTGCAGCGAACCGTGCTTGGGCAGAATCTCATCGCGAGCTTACAAGGCAAAAATTCCTTGCGTCAGAAAACGTATATACTCCTACACTTAAGCTTCGCCAATTCTTAAGTGATCGCAAGATTGCTCGTGAAGAGGAAATTAAAGAAAATGCTGGCCTCGTAAAACAACGCGGTTTGTACTATGCGACTAAGTTAAACTATAAGCCAGACGGTAGTATCTCTAAAGAAGGTAGAGAAGCATACAGCAGGCTTATTAGAAATAGAAAATACCAGAACTTTATCGACAACAGCAAGGCTGACTTTGATAAAGGTCTTGGTAGTATTGAGGCAACTAGACGTAGCAAGGATCTAAGAATGCGTTCTGAGCTTGAAGCTCTAGATGTTGAGGCAATGAATGCATTTGATGAAGCTGAAATTGTTTCTGCTCGTGCTGAAATGATTGACTACAACAACAAGAAGTCTCGCCAAGAGAGATTTAATGCTGCTATGAACGCACATATGGACGACGTGAATGGTTCATATCTAGCTAGAAACTCTGCTGGCCAGATTAGTGCACGTAACCGTGCTGACTATAAGTTCCATATGCAAAAGGGCTCAGCCGAATATAATGACGCAATTGCTAGATACAATAGGATGGCTTCAATTATGGAGGGCGACGTACATGATACTCAATATGCACTTGCTTCTGCTACAAATTCTTATGATGTAGCTAAGAAGGTTTATGATTCTAAATTCCAGAAGCTATTTGACTATACTGTACCTACAAGGGATGTGGAATATCGCTTGAGTGAGCTTTCAAAACATGCAGATGCGCTCAAGAATGTAGATGCGATTATTGCAGGTATGAGAGTACTAAATCAACGTGGCGATACCGACCTCGTGAAGGCGCAACTTGATAATGTGCTAGAACATGGCGTGCAGCTTGGTACGCACGTGTCTCAGGCACTTGCAAGCTTCCTTATGTTTGAGGTGAAGGATAACGACCCATTCTTACGTAGATTTGGTAAATATATTAATCTTGAGACGGCAAATGTTTACAATAAGAATAACCGCCAAGAAATGAACGTTACTTACGATGAGTATGTAAAGGGTTATCATGTAGAACCAGATGGACAGAAGATGTATGCTAAAAAAGACATGAACAAGCTCGTAGAAGGTACTTCTCTTGATAATGTCGAGCGTACAGCATTTTCTAACCTTGATGATAGCCTTAAGAAGGCATATGGTTGGAACGGCCATGAATGGACTACTGGTGAAGAAGGCTTTAAGGCATATCTAAATAAGCGTTCGACGCTTCAAACTGCAATGGAGCCAGCCTTCCTTTCTGCAAGCTTGAAGTGGCTATCTGGAAGCGAACAGATGAACAGTGCTGTTAAATTCTGGACTGGTTATGAATTGAAGCAGAAAAAAGATGAGAATGGTAATAATATGGTAGACGAGCATAATGAACCTATTTATGAGTTATCTTCTGTTTGGGATAACGACGACGCCTTTAAGGGGCATGCAGATGATGCTAAAAAGTACTTCCAGGATAAGTCTATGGCCTACATTAGAGACCAGACAACTAGCCAAATTCTTAATATGCGTACAGACTATCGCGATCCGTTGGTAAAGCATTTGGTCGAAGAATATTGTGATAAGCATGATGGCTTTAAGGCTGAATATGACGCTAAAATTAAAGAACTCAACGCAGCACATTATGATGATGACGCCAAGAAGAATAACGAGGCAAGACAGAAGGCTGTGTCTAAGTATGAACGTATGGTTGCTGGTAAACAGCTTCGTGATATTCTTGGTAAGACTGGTAAGCTTGAGCAAATCTTTAATATGAAGCGTTCTGGTGCTACAGCAAATATGAAAGACTGGCTACGCTCTATGACACTTCTTGATGATCCGGATGCTATGAAGATAGAAGTAGATAAATATAGCAAGATTCGTAAAGAAGAAAACAAGGATGATGGTGATCGCGGTGACGATGTTCCACATGGCAACCCTGCATATGATGAAGCAACTAGATCATACTTTGCGAACGAAATAGACAAGCTTTGGGATGATAATCGTGATAATGACGACTATTATGATTTGTCGGTAGAAAAACTCAACCAACTACTTGGTCCTGGCGATCACATCATTAAGAGAAAGTATGAAGAGTACAGAAATTCTCATCCAGGTGCTGACAATCATGACCTAAGAGAGTTCTTGCAAGACCTTCTAAAAGACCCGTCTAACTATTAAAATTTGACTAAAGCATAAATATATACTATAATCATCTTTGTGCTCGAGAAAAGGGAGGTGGTAGTTTGGGCAAGATCTTTGGTATATGTGGCAACTACAAGGTTGACGGAAAATGGAAAAGAGACAATGTTTCTTTTAAGGGTTGGTTTGTACTAAATGAGGATAATACGTTTGTGGGCTTTTGTGTTGAAGATTTTGATGATGATAAGCTTCAACGAAGAAGAATCGATTATGTCCGCAAAATGAATGCACGGACGCCAAGGGTGCTGGTAGGGTTTTTAAAGAAAAGGCCCGATGGGCACGATTATCAAATCGTATTCTATATGATGAGCAATAACGCAGGTATTTCACCACTTAGATACACGATTCCGGACCTTGGCACGGAGCATCCCGAAGAAAAGGGATATTGGGAATGGGCTACGTGTGATGGATTCCAGGTGCACGGAGAAGCTAGGGTGAGTATTCAACCATATGGTAGAGACTCTAAAATAGCGGAGAATTTTATCCGCAAACAATTTAAACAGCTAAGAGACGTGAACGGAAATAAAAAATACGTAGATTCGGTTTTGTGTAGTTAGATTTAGTGTTGCCAATTTCTATTTTATGCGGCCTGCCGTTTTTCGCGACGGTAAGCTAGTCGCCGAAAGAGCCCGGGTGTCGATCGAACCGGGCTTTTTTCTTGCTCTTTTATTGACGTTTTGTCAAATTCGTGGTATTATCAAATGTAATATTAATGTGGTGGGCATCAGGGAAGAGTGATGCCAAAAAAAGCAAAAATCTACGAGGGGTTTAAATTCTGTTTCGATTTTGTTGTTGCCGGCGTGGCACTTATTTTACTTTCGCCCTCTTTTCTAATCATTGCTCTTATTATTAAAATCGATAGCCCAGGACCAGTGTTTTTTAAGCAGCTTAGGACTGGCAAAAATGGCAAGCCATTTTATATGTATAAGTTCCGCTCGATGGCGGCAGATAATGATATGTTTGATACGTCTTGTGGCGATCGCTATACGCGTGTAGGTTCTGGCCTTCGCAAGACTTCTGTGGATGAACTCGCGCAACTTATTAACATTGTGCGTGGCGAGATGGCGATTATTGGGCCCCGTCCTTGGGTGGTAGAATACTATGAAAATATGACCGAGGAGGAGAGACATCGCTCCGATGTGCGCCCTGGGATTACTGGCCTTGCTGCTGCAAAGGGCAGAAATGGTCTTTCGATCTTTGAAAAGATTAATTTGGATCTTGAATATGTGAAGAATTTTGGTTTGATGCAAGATATAAAGATTGTATTTTGGACGATTAAGACTGTGCTCACGCGTGAGGGTGTGTCTTCTAATAAAGAAGTAATTCGCGACGAACTTGACTCTTTGAAGTGCCACAAACGTGGGCAGAAAATTGTGACGATTAACAGAGTATAAAAGCTTACCTTTTTATTGACTTTTTTAGGGTTTTATAGTATAATTATAGTAATAATTTTAATTTTATTATATGGTGGGCAAAATGTTTATTTATGATCAGCAAAAAACCTTTAGTAAGTATTGTGATACCCGCATATAATTGCGAGAGGTTTGTTGCTGAAACGATAAATTCTGTAAAGAACCAGACCTTTAAGGATTGGGAACTTATCATTGTAAATGATAAATCTAGTGACAAGACTGCCGAGGTAGTAAAGAAACTCTGTTCAAAAAAGATTAAGCTGATCAATCTTAAAGAGAATAGTGGTGCAGCTAAAGCTAGAAATGTTGGTATTGATGCGGCTCGCGGTAGATTTCTTTGCTTTCTTGATGCGGATGATTTGTGGGCGCCAGAAAAACTCGAAAAACAAATCGAGTTTATGAAAGAAAAGAATTCTGCTTTTTCATTTACCGGCTATGAGTTTGCTGACGAGAATGCAAAGCCAAATGGCAAGGTAGTAAAAGTACCAGCCAGAATCACTTACAAAAAGGCGCTTAGAAATACAACCATTTGGACGAGCACAGTGATGTTTGATCTAAATAAGATTTACAAGAACTATGTATATATGCCAGAAATCAAAAGCGAAGATACCGCTACTTGGTGGAACGTACTTAAAGTAACTGGACATGCAGATGGACTTAATGAAGTCCTTAGTATTTATCGTCGTAGTGAAAACACTTTGTCTTCAAATAAAGTTGAAGCAATTGCCAGAATCTGGAACCTTTATCGTAAACACGAGAAGCTAAACGTAGCCAAGAGCTCTGTATGCTTTGTGGGCTATGCCTTTAATGCAGTGAAGAGGAGAGTGTAATGAGAATTCAAACTCTTATTTCTACGATGCATTTAAAGAATGCAAAAAAGCTCGTTTCCGAGATGAACGTTGCTGGTGATTATGTAATTGTAAATCAATGTGATGTTAAAGATGAACGTAAAAATGAGGATAAAAAGCATCTTGTCGTTGATACTAATGAAAGAGGGTTAAGTAAAAGTAGAAATATGGCGCTAAAAAATTGTAGTGCAGATGTTGCTCTAATTGCTGATGATGATATTGAATATGTTGATGATTATGAAAAAATAATTGAAGATGGTTTTAAGAAATATCCTAAAGCTGATGTCATTGCGTTTTATTTGGATTCTGATGACGAGAAGAATAAGAAGAAAAAGTTAAAACCAGGCAGAATTCGTGGAATTAAGATTTTTAAAATCGCCTCATGTCAATTAGTAATAAGAAAAGATAGTATTAGTAAAAAACATATTAGCTTTGATGAAGATTTTGGATCTGGTTCAAGGTATATTATGGGAGAAGAAAATATATTGCTTTCTGACATGAAACATAAAGGATTAAAAATTTATTCTTATCCCGTGAAAATTGGCACAGTTCGTAAAAAAAGGGAATCAACCTGGTTCAAGAAATTCGATAAGGAATATTTCGTAAGTCGTGGAGCTGGGTATTATAGAATTTCGAAGCTATTTTATCCATTTTATATTATTCAATTTGCTATTCGTAAAAAGAGTTTATATTCAAAAGATATGAGTTTTTCGAAGGCTCTTAAAACAATGTTTAAGGGTGCTTCTGAATATAAAGCCATAGCTAAATATGGCAAAATTGATTTTGTTGTTCTTTGGGTTGATGATACGGATGAGAAGTGGAAAGAAAACCGTGCGATAGTTGCGAAAGAAAATGGTGTTTCTTTGAGCGATAATGGAGCTGCGCGTTTTAGGGATTGGGGATTGTTTCAATATTGGTTTAGGGGCGTAGAGGAGTTTGCTCCTTGGGTTAATAGGGTTTTTCTTGTTACGGAAGGTCATTTACCTAAATGGATAAACATCAATAACCCAAAATTAAAGATTATAAAACATGAAGATTTCATGCCGAAGGAAGCATTACCGACATTTAATTCTAATTCAATAGAATTGTGTTTAAACAGAATTGAAGATTTGGGCGAACGTTTTGTTTTATTTAATGATGACATGTTTTTAATCCGTAATACTTCGCCAAAGGATTTCTTTGACGGAAAAAAACCAAAGAATACTTTAGCATTGAGTCCAGTGTTTCCTTCATCAGATATGGCATTTTATAAAACTGTTTATAATAATGTAAACATTATCAACAAACACTTTTCTTTTAATGATTTTAAAAAGAAAAATCTATCAAAACTTTTATCAAAAAAACAAGGCAAATATTTGTTATGGACTTTAGCCGGAATGCCGTATAGGTATTTTACTGGTTTTGCAAATCTTCATATGCCATATAGCTACAAGAAAAGCACTTTTGATCAAGTATGGAGAGAAGAAGAAGCCGTTTTGAAAGGTACTGTAAATAGTAGGTTTCGTGATTATGAAAAAAATATAAGTAACTGGGTATTTAATTATTGGCAATTTGCAAAAGGTGATTTTTCTCAGAGAAGCGTCAAGTTTGGTTATAACTTATCAATTGACGATCAAAAAGCCGAAAGTATTATACGTAGACAGTCGGCTAAATGTGTCTGCTTGAATGATAATGATGATGTTAAAAATACTGTACTGGTTCAAAAGGGAATTAAACGAAGCTTTGATGATATCTTATCTGATAAAAGTGGGTATGAGGTATAGCCATGAAGAAGATAAGTATCATAATTCCTTTTTGCAATACAAATAAAACCTATATTTCTGAATGTGCTGACTCTATATTAATGCAGGCATATGATAATTTTGAAGCGATTTTTGTAAACGACGGATCTGTTAACGGTTGCGATGATATTCTTAAAGAGTATGCAAAAAAAGACAATAGAATCATACTTATTAATACCGCTCATGAAGGAGCGGCTAGAGCTAGACAAATTGGTATTGAGAATAGCACCGGTGATTTGATTATGTTTTTGGATTCTGATGACAAAATAAGGAGTGATGCATTTGAGAAAATTGCTGGTAGTTTTGATAACGTAGAGGTTGATGCTGTTAGGTTTAATGGCGTGACATTTCCGTCTGGAAAAATAAAAAACGAAATTGTCTTTGATGGAAAAAAACAGATTATCGATAAAGAAGAGATTGAAAGACTATTGTGTACGACTGATAACCTGAGTAGTTTATGTTTTCAAGCTTACAGGTCAAAGCAGTTGAAAAATCTAAAGTTTGCACATAGGCAGCGTTCTTATTGTGAAGATTATGCTGCCAATCTAGTAATTCATAAAAAAACAGAGCATATACTTTTAATAAAAGATATTCTATATGAGTATCGCGATAATGATGCCTCCACGACCAAAACTAGTGATAAGAGTGTCTTACTAAAGAATATTAAAGATAGGATTGCAACTTGTACTGAAACGGTAGATTATATTAAGAATAGTACACTAACTGAGCATGAAAAAAATACTGCGATTGGTTTTCAGTTTGAGAGAATACGTGGTGATATAGCCAAACTATTTCGAAACGGCAAAATGGTTACGTATGCAGAAATAGAATCTGTTTTTAAATCTACTGAGTTTAGTAGCTTAGTAAATAATTCATCAAAAAAACAGATTTCAGAGTATTTGTCGACTATTACTTTTCGAAAGAAACTTAAGACAAAGGCGATTCTTAATTGGATTTACGATTCGAAAATCAATAGAATTATCATGCTTGGACGAATGTATGAAATGTTTGGAAGAGGGGGTAAGTAATGGGCGGTGATTTTTATATACTAGTATTCCTAATAGTTTTTGTTATTAATCTTGTTGCTGTACATTTTAAAAGGTTTAGAAAACCATTAATAATACTTGGCTTTTTGATCCTTCTGGCATTAATAGGTTTTAGATATAACGTAGGAACCGATTATCAAACTTATCTCGATTATTATGCGTCAACAAAAGATATGTCTGTTGAAAGAATGCTAGCTCAACGTACTGAACCATTTGTTGTTTTTATGTCACATTTCTTCTCTAATTTAATAGAAAATAAATTCTTTATATTCTTTATTTATGGTTTCTTAACCCTATTGCCGCTCTATTTAACTAATAGACTTTATGGATATAGATATCTTCCTTATTCTGTACTATTATTCTGTGTTTTGTATTTGCCATTTTGTTTAAACGGTATGAGACAAGGGGTATCAATTAGTTTTATTCTGTTAGCTTTTGCATATATGGCTAACAATAAAGGACGCAAGTGTATTTTAAGTTTAATATGTGCATTCCTGTTTCATTATTCTACGCTAGTGGCAATTCCTTTCTTTGTCGTCTATTATTTATGTAAAAAATATAAGAAAAAAACTATTGTTCCTATGGTAATTACAACAATAGTAATATCAGTAATTGTATTGTTCTTCCTTGGAGATGTTTTATTGGATTATGGCTTTAGGTCATATAATTATTTGTTAAGTGACGTTTCGACGGATAATATTAATGCATCATATCTTTATACGTATTTGCCAATACTATTGATTCCTCTTATTCCGAATATTTTTAAGGATAAATGGGCTAAAGAAGAAAAAGACAAAATAGTCTTCTATAGACAACTAATGTATGCCGGTTTCTTATTCTTTATTGTTGGTACAGCTGCGACCTATTTGAATAGATTTTCTTTATACTTTACTTCAATATCTGTTTTGTTACTACCAATGATTTTGCAAAATATTAAAAGTAAAAAAATACGTGTGATTTTCGGTGTGCTGCTGGTCTTGTATCTGTCGTTATTCTTTGTGCAGCAACATGTATTTTGGGGAAGGCATGATATTGTGCCATATCAGACATGGATAACGGAGGTGTAATAAAATGAAAGTATTTACTCTAAACGGTTACTTCAATTACGGTAATAGGCTCCAGCTTTTTGCATTGGCTAAAGTATTAAATAGAATGAATAGAAAAAAGAATTATGTTTTTTGGCCGAGAAGTTTTAGCCAGAAAATTAAAGAATTCTTAAAATTTAATACGAGACTATTTGGGGACTACAGAAAGGAAGCTAAGCTAAAAAGATTTACAAAAAAGAATATAGGTAAAAATACTGGTAATCCAAAATGTGATTATTCTATAGTTGGTTCTGACCAGGTCTGGAATCCAGACTATCTTAGAACTAGACCGTTTCTTTTGAATGTTCCTAACAATAGTATAAAGATTGCTTACGCAGCATCTATCGGTAAGGAAGAATTAAACAAAGATGAGCTTGATAGATTTAGAGAGGCACTAAAGGATTACAAGGCAATTTCTGTTCGTGAAAGATCTGCAAAGGAATTGTTGCAACCTTTAACCGACAAAAAAGTGGAAGTAGTATTGGATCCTACACTATTGCTAGATAAAACTGAATACGAAAAACTCGAAACAAAACCAGACGACATTAAGGAAAATGAAAAATATGTTTTCTGTTATATTCTTGGCGGCCGAGAGCAGATGGATGCCATTAAGGAATTTGCAGACAAAAAGGGTTATAAAGTTTTATTGTTTTCAGATAAAAGTGGTTCAAGCTATGGTATTGAAGAATTCCTTTATTTAATCCATCACGCGGAACTTATTTGTACTGATTCATTCCATGCATGTGTGTTTTCTTTTATATTCGAAAAACCATTTGTAGCATTTAGGCGTACTGGCACTGCGGATTATATGTATACACGTTTACAGAATCTAATCGAAACTTTTGAACTTAAAGGTCGCGAATTTAATGGAAAAAATATAACCAGTGAAAATGTAAAAGCAGATTATTCTGAGGCTAAAAAGATTTTGGAAAAAGAACAAAAGAAGTCTATGGAATTTTTGAAGAATGCATTGGGGGTATGTGATGAATAACAGTAAACAACGCAAAGTCGGTGCAATTCTTTCTTATATTTCTATTTTTGCAAGCACTGCTGTGCAACTTCTTTATACTCCGTTTTTGATTTCTAAACTTGGCCAAAGCGAATACGGTTTATATTCACTAGTCTCTTCAATTATTGGCTATCTTACTATTCTGGATCTTGGTTTTGGTAATGCAATTGTTGTCCATACCGCAAAGTATCGTGCACTTGGAGAGAAGAAAAAAGAACAAGTGCTCCATGGAATGTTTAGAAGAATATATACTGGGATAGGACTAATTGCGGGCATTGCCGGTGTAATTCTAGCATTGTGCTCATCTAGTATATTTGGCGCCACGATGTCGTCTTACGAGCTAGATCAGATGAAGATAATGCTATTAATACTATCATTCAACCTACTTATTACTTTTGCATTTAGTATTTATAACTCAATTATTGTTGCGAACGAAAAGTTTATTTTCCAAAAAATAATGGCCATATTTGGCACCGTGGCGAAACCTCTTTTGATGCTCCCGATTTTATTTATGGGATATAAATCTGTGGCACTATGTTTTGTTATTACTTTTATAAACATTGTGATTCTTTTGTCTAATTATGTTTTTTGCAAAAAGAAGTTGCAAGTTTCTACTAAATTTATGGGATATGATAAAAAATTGTTTAAGACTATTTTTGCATACTCATTTTGGATTTTCTTAACACAAATAGTTGATAAGATTAACTGGAGTGCCGATCAATTTATTCTTGGTGCGGTTTCCGGTACGGTAACGGTTTCTGTGTATTCGGCTGCAGCAACATTAAACACATTGTTCATTAACCTTTCAACCGCTATTTCTGGTGTGATGTTGCCTAAAATGTCTAAAATGATTTCTAAGAATGCTACCAGTAAGGAATTAACAAATGAATTTGTGAAGGTTGGTCGCATTCAATACTTTATCATTTTCTTGATGGCTAGTGGGCTTGTTATATTTGGCAGACAGTTTATTAAATTGTGGCTCGGTGATGGGTTTGAAGAAACATATCGTGTAGCATTGATCCTGATCATTCCACTTTGTTTCCCATTGGTTCAAAACCTTGGGCTTAGTATTATGCAAGCGATGAACCGATACAAATTTAAAGCGATCTCTACGTTCATTATGTCTTTGTTTAATATCGTGATGAGTGTTTTCTTAGCCAAAGCATTTGGAGCAACCGGTGCAGCAATCGGTACGGCGGTCGCATTGATAATTTGTAACATAATAATCATTAACATTTATTATTACAAAGTGATAAAACTAAATATATTTAAGTTCTGGAAGAATATTGTTGGACTAACTCTTCTTCTTGTTATTCCTGCGGTTATCGCAGCGCTAATAATGAATTATGTTAGTATTACTGGATGGGCTAGCCTGGCACTATCGATCATTTGTTATGTACTTGTTTTTGCTATTTATTCATATATACTATGTACGAATAAGTATGAAAAAGAAATTGTTAAAAAAATAATAATGAGAGCAAAGAGAGGAAAAAATGAGTATAAAAAGTAGTCTTAAAAGGATCCCTTTAGTGGAAAAAGCACATAAGAAAGTTCTTTTTGAACGTGAATACAAATACGATAAAAAGTTTTTTAAAAAGAACTTTTCTCATTCCGATGAAACCAAGAACAAACTAGGTTATAATATGCTACTTATTTCTCATTCTTTGGAAAAAGGAATGTCAAACAAGACTCCACGCCGTTTTGGCGCGGCAAAGGTTGCTGAATTGATTAAGATGATTAAACGATATACTTCGTTTAATGATTATGATAAAGACTTTGCTTTTGCAAATTCTATTAATGTATTGCGAGGGTATGTTTCTTTTTACGATCTAAAAGGATGGGGCGATGCGGAAGAATGTAAAACTGTAGCCGAATTCCTGGAATCATATAAGGCGATTGAAATGATGAACGTTGGTGGTTATGAACTGAATAAGAAAGATTTTGAAAAAGATGCAAATATTGACTATAAGAAGTTTTTGGCAAGTAGACATTCTGTGCGTGAGTTTTTGTCAAAGCCTGTAGAAGAAGCGGACATAAAAAAGGCGGTTGAAACGGCAGTTCTTTCTCCTTCTGCTTGCAACCGCCAAATGTGTAAAGTATACTATGTGTCGGATAAAGTAAAAGCAAAAAAGATTATTGAAAAAGGACAAGGGTTCGGTGGGTTTGAAAAAGACACAATTAATCCTATTGTGATCACTTTTGATGTGAATGCAAATTATTTTGTAGGTGAAAGAAACCAGGGCTGGTTCAATGCTGGACTCTTTTCTATGAACCTCGTGAACGCTTTGCACTCACAGGGAATTGGTTCTTGTTTCTGCCAGTTTGGCAATAGTAGTAAGGATGAAGAAGAAATAAAGTCTTTGCTTGGTATTCCAAAATCTGAACGCATTGCAGTACTTATTGCGGCCGGTTACTATTGCGATAAGTGTATGATCCCTTATAGCCCTAGAAAAGGGTTAGAAGACGTATTTCGAATCGTTGGATAAAAACCTCTTTTAAGGGGGGAGGGGGTTGTAATTATTGTTGAAAAGTGCCTATAATTCTCCATCTAACAGAAAGGAGAAAAATATTAGTTACAAATAATATACAACTGGAAAAACATGAGTGGGAAACAATAAAGCGCCTGCTTGGGTATGGATATCAAATTGAGCTAATTCCAAAGAGTAATTTAAAAAATGTGCATACGGCTGATTTATTACTGGATGGCGAGGAATGGGAAATGAAGTCACCTAGGGGGAAAGGAAAGTATATATATCAAAACACAATTCAACGTGGAGCAAAGCAAGCCAGAAATATCATTATAGATTTACATCGATTTGACGTTTCAAAAGAGAAGGCACTAGCTGGGTTCAGGAAAGAATTTCTGGTATCGAGAGGCCTCAAAAAGATGATAGTGATAACTAAGAAGAATGAAAGGGTTGTGTTTGAGAAGTAAATACGATATAATTCAGGTAGGTGCGACGCCCTGCATTGAAATATGCGGGTCGTCGCGAAGGGCTTTGCCCACACAAAATCCCCGTCCGTCGGGGATTTTTGTTTATATATGCATAAAATTGACTAATAATCAAAAAAGTGCTATTATTAATATAATATGACAACAGAGAAGAAGGTGACAAAAAAGCCAGCTGCAAAGAAGGTGGAGAAAAAAGCAGTAAAAGAAACTAAAAATACTAACTATGGCCGTAATTTTCGTATCGGTCTAATTGCTGTGCAGGCAATTACTTCAGCGCTATTCATTGTCTCGCTAGTGAGTATGCATATTGTAAACGGCCGTGACGTATTTCTGCTCGCTACGGCTTTTGTTGCGCTTCTTCTTCTATCTGCCATCAAACTTCTAAAAGAAAACCCATCAAAGGCTGCTAAGATTACTTGTACTACTATTTCTATTCTCTGTATCATTGGCTCTGTAGTGGCATTTCGTTTTACTGATGCCTTTAACTCTTTCCTAAACAAAATTACCCAGCGCGATCCAGAAACCAAACAATATAGCGTGCTGGTGCTTCCAGAAAGTAACATTACCCACCTAGAAACTCTAAAAAACAAAAATATTGGCTATCTAAAAACCGATCCAAAAGCTGGCACTGCCGAAACTTACCTCCAAGAAAAGGTAAAACACGAAGCTAGTTTTTATGACGACATCGACACTATCGCTGGGACTTTGAACGGCAAGATTTCTGATGCTATTGTGCTAGAGTCTGACCGCATCAATGCTATGAAGGAAGAGGCCGAAAATGCTATTAAAAATGCCACCATTATCTATACCTTTGAAATTGAGCTTGACGCCGAAGAAATTGAAATTGTAGAAAAAGATGTTTCTAGCGAACCATTTGCACTCTATATTTCTGGTAGCGATTCGCGTCATGGCGTAAAGGCTACAGCTCGTTCTGACGTAAACATCATTGCCATTGTAAATCCAAAGCAAGGTAAAATCCTTCTTGTGTCTATCCCACGTGATACCTATGTACAACTTCATGGTACTACTGGCCTTAAAGACAAACTTACCCACGCCGGTATTTACGGTATCAATATGAGCAAGACTACCATCGAAGATTTTCTTGGTACCAAGATTGATTACACTGCCAAGGTTAGTTTTGATACTGTGATTAAGATTGTGGATCAAATCGATGGTATCGAAATTGAATCTGATAAAGATTTGCATCTTAAAGCCGAAGGCAAAGACAAGTATTGTGACTTTAAGGTAGGCACCCAGCACGTGGATGGCGACTGTGCTCTTCGCTTTGCTAGGGAAAGAAAATCCTACACTACCGGTGATCGCCACCGTGGCGAAAACCAACAACAGGTGATTGCTAGCATCATTGCTAAACTATCATCCTCGCGCGATTATCTTTTGAAACTTCCTAGCATCCTAGATATCGCTGCGGATTCTTTTGAAACCTCTCTATCTCGTGATGACATCACCGACTTTATCCGTCTCCAACTCAACCAAAACATCAAGTGGGAAGTAGAGTCTATCTATGTAAACGGTGCAGGTTCTTACCAGCCTACCTATAGCATGGGAGCAAACAGACCACTTTATGTAATGATTACCTATCCAGATTCTCTAAATTCTGCTAAAGCAAAAATTGCAGAATATATGGCATTATAGTTTACAAAGCCAACAGAGTATGATATAATATAGAAAAGGTTTTATATGGAAGAAATCAACATTAAAGATTATTTTAATTATCTCAAAAAATATATCATTGCTTTTGTTGCGGCAATTATTATTGCTGTTACTGGTGTTCTCATTTATGATCTCGGCGTAAAAAAGCCAGTTTATCAAGCAAAGACTACCGTAGTAATTGCAAAATCCGATAGCACCAATAACGCGGCTGCTACCCTTAACGACATTAATGCTAGCCAGAAGCTCACTTCTACTTATTCTGAAATTGCAAAATCTGAGCTAGTTCTAAATAAAGTAATCGAAAACAAAGAACTTAGCATTTCTGCTAAAGACCTTCTTAAAAATGTTACCGTAAAACCTGTTGAAGATACTTCCATTCTTTCTATTTCTGTAAAGGACCTTGATCCTGCTAAATCTGCAGAGATCGCAAACGAGCTTGCCACGGTATTTATGGATGAGATTTCTCATATTTATAAACTCGACAACGTAAGCCAGCTTAGTATTGCGGCTGTGCCAGATGCTCCAGCCAACAATACTACTTCTCGTGATGTAATTTTGGCACTTACAATTGCTGTCTTTGGTGTAGCTGGTATTGCATTCCTAAAGTTCTACTTTGATGATACCGTAAAGCACAATGACGAGATTGAAAAGACTATTGGCCTTCCAATTGCCGGTACTGTGATTAAAAGTGACATCAAGGATAAAACTCCTACTTCCGAGATTGTAGTGCGTGATTATCCAAAGGCTATTGTTTCTGAAAATATTAAGAGTCTTCGTACTAATTTGCAGTTTACCGCTGTAGATGATGATGTAAAAACCATCCTTGTTACCAGTACCAACGCTGGCGAGGGTAAAAGCTTTGTTTCTTCTAACCTTGCAATGTCTTTTGCACAGGCAGACAAGCGTGTGCTTGTAGTAGACTGTGACCTTAGAAAGGGTAGAATCCATAAGGTGTTTGATCTTCCAAACAAAAATGGTCTTTCTAACCTTCTAACTGACAACATTAAGAACCTTGATAAATACATTCAAGGTACCCCAATGCATAATCTTGATGTAATTACTTGTGGTACTTATCCACCAAACCCAAGCGAGCTCCTCGCTTCCAAGAAGAACAAGAAAGTAATTGACGCTCTTCGCGTACTATACGACATTGTAGTATTCGATGGTGCTCCTATTGGTGGTCTCGCTGACTCTGTGATTTTGTCTAGCTTTATGGATGAAACCTTGATTGTTACCCGTGACGGTGCAACAAGCAAAAATGATCTTATCGTAACTAAAGAATCTCTTGAAAAGGTCGGCGCTAAGGTAGCTGGTATCGTATTTAACGCTGTAGACCGTAAATCTTCATCTAAGTATTACAATTATTACTACAGCAGTGAAGCTAAGAAGTAATGATTGATATTCACTCGCATTTTTTGCCAGGCATTGATGATGGTGCCAAGACGATTGAGGAC
>JAEEGL011797389.1_pt1 | contig 18013 bp, 12 predicted proteins | sample 9134231 | NCBI WGS metagenome assembly JAEEGL01 (sample SAMN16246548, study PRJNA631951) | gut metagenome | biome: gut microbiome; feature: rumen; material: fiber-attached | host: Bos | place: Iran: Karaj | collected 2018-10 | reverse complement strand
TTCCACTGCATGATGAATGTATCCATTCAAGATAGGCCCATTCAAGAATGTCTCCACTCATGAATATCGCTATTCTCGGAGGCCTGACATATTCCCATGTAATGTAGGAATCCCGTTTAAAGTAAATGTAGGTTCAAAACATCAGGTAAACCTCATAACAGGTTAGGACTATTATACTATATATAGCCTTATTATGCAATACTGTTGCCCGTATATAACTGATAATATTTCCCCTTGGCCGCGATAAGTTCGTCATGAGTTCCGCGCTCTATTATCCTGCCCTGCTCAAGCACCATTATACAGTCGGAATTGCGCACGGTTGAGAGCCTGTGGGCAATGACAAATGTGGTACGCCCCTTCATCAGGCTGTCCATTCCGCGTTGTACTATGCGCTCCGTACGGGTATCGATGCTCGATGTAGCCTCATCAAGGATAAGAACCGGCGGGTTCATGATGGCAGCTCTCGCTATGGCAAGAAGCTGTCTCTGTCCCTGGCTTAAGTTGGCCCCGTCGCCCTTAAGCATCGTATCATAGCCTTCCGGCAGTCTCCTTATAAAGCCGTCCGCATTGGCAAGCTTAGCAGCTGCGATGACCTCATCCATAGTCGCATCAGGTTTTCCGTAACGTATATTGTCTGCAACAGTTCCCGAGAACAGATGCGTATCCTGAAGCACCATGCCCAGGCTGCGTCTGAGATCAGCCTTACGGATCTTATTGATATTGATGCCGTCGTATCTGATCTTGCCGTCCTGTATGTCATAGAAACGGTTGATGAGATTGGTGATTGTCGTCTTGCCCGCACCTGTCGAGCCGACAAATGCTATCTTCTGACCCGCATTGGCAAACATCTGGATATCATGAAGCACCATCTTATCATCCGTGTATCCGAAGTCCACACCGTCAAATGTGACATCTCCGGTCCACTCCTTATATTCGACTTCGCCCGACTCCTGATGTGTATGCTTCCACATCCAGTGACCGGTATGCTCGTCGGTCTCCTTGATGACACCGTTTTCTTCCTTGACATTCACAAGCACCACATAGCCGTTATCCTGCTCGGGTTCTTCATCCATGAGCTTAAAGATCCTGTCAGCACCGGCCAGCGCCATGACTATGGAGCTGATCTGCATGCTGATCTGGTTGATCGGCATATTGAAGCTCTTGTTAAAAGTAAGGAAACTTGCAAGTGCGCCAAGCGTAAGCCCGGTCCAGCCGTTTAAGGCGAGCACTCCTCCCACTACCGCACAGATCACATAGCTGATATTGCCGATCTGCGCATTGATGGGACCTAATATATTTGAGAACTTATTGGCGTTGTTCGATGAATCCCGAAGTTTCTCGTTAAGCTCGTTAAACCCTTCTATCGACTTCTCCTCGTGCGTAAATACCTTAACAACCTTGATGCCGCTTATCATCTCTTCTATGTATCCGTTGGCCGCACCGAGGTTCTTCTGCTGGCTTACGAAGAACTTACCTGACAGTCCGCCGGCAGTCATTGAAGCAAAAAGCGTGATGCTCACCATCACAAGAGTTATGACAGTAAGCGGAATACTCAGGATAAACATGCTCACAAGGACACTCACAACAGTGAATACGGAATTGACAAGCTGTGGCAGTGTCTGGCTCACAATCTGCCTGAGCGTATCGATATCATTCGTATAGATGCTCATGATATCGCCGTGGCTGTGAGTATCGAAATACTTGATGGGCAGGGTCTCCATATGTGAGAAAGTATCATTTCTAAGGTTTCTCTGAACGCCCTGAGAGATGATGATCATAAGCCTGTTCTGGATAAAACCTGCCAGTATTCCAAGCCCGTAGAAACATGCAACCCTCATGATCGCCGCCTTTAGCGGTCCAAAATCAGGTGTATCGGTCTCTATTAGGAAAGGCGTGATATAGTCATCTATAAGGCTCTTTGTAAACATCGTACCCTGGATGTTTGCTAGTACTCCGGTTACGATCATCAGGAATACAAGTACAAACAATGCACCATAATCCTTAAAAATATATCCGAGGAGGCGCTTAATAACTTTTCCCGGATCATCTACCATCGGCTTTACACCGCGCTGTGCTCTGTTCATCGGTCCCGGCATATTAACGGCCCTCCTTTCTGTTATCATCGGTTGTTGCGTCGCTTATGGCCGCAGCCGCATCATCGGCCGGATCCTTCCGCGCATTTTCATCGAAGTCTCCTCCGCCCTGCATCTGGGACTCATAGACTTCTCTGTATATATCATTATTCTTAAGGAGATTCTCATGAGAATCAAATCCGTTGATCTTACCGTTCTCCATAACGATTATCCTGTCGGCATCCATAACGGAGCTTATCCTCTGGGCGATTATGATCTTGGTCGTATCCGGGATCTTCTCGCGGAATGTGGCTCTGATCTTAGCCTCGGTCGCAGTATCTACGGCAGAGGTTGAATCGTCTAATATCAGGACCTTCGGAGACTTAAGAAGAGCTCTTGCGATACACAGTCTCTGCTTCTGACCGCCCGAAACATTGCTTCCGCCCTGTTCGATATGTGTATTGTATCCGTCGGGGAATCTCTTGATGAACTCGTCCGCGCATGCATATTCAGCCGCCTTCTGACACTCGGCATAGGTTGCATCTTCATTGCCCCATCGTAAGTTGTCGTATATGGTGCCCGTGAAGAGCGTATTAGACTGCAGGACAACGGAAACCTTGTCGCGCAGAGTTTTTAAGTCATAATCCCGTACATCCACGCCGCCGACCCGGACACTTCCGCCTGTCACGTCATAGAGTCGGCTTATAAGATTGACAAGCGATGTCTTGGCACTTCCCGTTGATCCTATGATGCCTATGGTCTCACCGCTGTCTATATGGAGATCGATGTCTTTAAGCACATCCTCCTTGGCATCCTTGTTGTATGCGAATCTCACATCCGTAAAGTCGATCGATCCGTCCTTTACTTCAAACACGGGATTCTCGGGAGCCGTGATCGTGCTCTCTTCCTCCAACACAGCATATATACGCTCTACCGCGGCAGAACCCATTGAGAACATGATGAATATCATAGATACCATCATAAGGCTCATTAAGATGTTCATGCAGTAGGCTAGGAGGCTCATGAGCTGTCCTGTCGTAAGGCTGTCGGCAACGATCATCTTTGCTCCGAACCAGCTTATAAGAATGATGCAGCTGTATACCGTCAGCATCATCGCAGGCCACTGGAATACCGTCATGCCCTCAGCTTTTGAGAAGATATCGTAGATGGCCTGAGATGCCTTCTTGAACTTGCCTATCTCCTCATCTTCCCTGACATACGCCTTAACGACTCTTATGGCTGATACATTCTCCTGTACGGATTCATTGAGTGCATCATACTTGGGGAATGCCTGCTTGAAGTACTTCATCGCATTTGAGATGATCAGGAACAGCACAAATGAAAGGAGCACTACCGCAACCAGATATATGAGTGCGATCCTTGAATTGATGACAAATGACATGACCAGCGCAACGATAAGGGATGACGGAGCTCTCATCATCATACGGAGAGCGATCTGATAACCCATCTGAAGCGTATTGACGTCAGTCGTAAGTCTTGTGACAAGACCGGCTGTCGAGAATCTGTCTATATTGGCAAATGAATAACTCTGGATCTTCTCATACATGGCCTTTCTCAGGTTTGCCGCAAAGCCCGTAGCCGCCTTGGCCGCAAATACGCCGCCCGCCAGTCCGCCTGCAAGGCCGATGGTCGCAATGACTATCATCATTCCGCCAACCTTGAGTATATGACCCATATCACCGCCGTACACGCCCTTATCGATGATCGATGACATCAGATATGGGATGAACATCTCGGCTATGACCTCCACTATCATACACAGCGGCGTCGCGATCGAGACGGTCTTGTATTCTCTTACTTCTTTCAAAATCCTCTTTAACATGCTTCACATCTTTCTTTTTACGGAACTTTTCAGTGTTTTGGGCATGATGTTCCGTAAAATATCCATCTTATATTCTTGTTTTTGTCTAATATATATCATTTTACTACGGAACTTTCGTGCCTTACATATAATAGTTCCGTAAAAGTGCAGCTTTATTAACTCATCGGCTACGGAACAATCGCCATATAACTTCAAAAGTTCCGTAATCTGGCAAATACTTCTCTCTGATATTCAGCGAGCCATGCCTTCTCTTTTTCATCTAGGAGCGAATAGTCGATAAGATCTTCATCTATCGGAACCCAGGTCAGATTCTCAAATCCAAGATACCTGTCTCCGTCGCGAACAAACTTCTCAGTCACGAGCAGGGTATTCTCGGTACGTATGCCGAACCGGCCTTCCATATAAACACCGGGCTCATTGGTGACAGTCATTCCCGGATGCAGGATGGCCTCCTGCGAATTGGGGATATAACGCCAGCGGATATTCTGCGGCCCTTCGTGAACACTCAGGCAGCAGCCGACTCCGTGGCCTGTCCCGCATTTATAGTCTATTCCTTCGTTCCACAGGAATTGTCTTGCAAGTATATCGAGGTTGCGCCCCGTACAGCCCTCGATCCATGTGGCATGCATAAGCGCCAACCATCCCTTTAGTACAAGAGTAAAGCATCTCTTCTCTTCTTCTGTCACCGGGCCAGTGGCGATCGTCCTCGTGACATCGGTGGTCGCCCCGGGATACTGTCCACCACAGTCTGTTAAGAGCATTCCATGATTATCTATTTTAGAATAGGACTCTTCGGTCGCCTCATAATGCATCATGGCTGCATTGGGACCGTAAGCTGCGATCGTCGTGAATGACAGATCAAAGCATCCTTCCGTATTTAGCCTTATCTCATCGCAGAGGCGGGCTGCCTTGAGTTCATCGAAATCCGCTCCGCTCTTCTGTGTGTCCGTGTATCTGCCGATGATGTCCGTGAGCGTCTTATCATTGCCGAAGAGACTCTCCATCTCATCGGGCACATTGCAGCCCATGATCTTCTTGACAGCATAGAGATAAGCCGACATCGCATAACTGTCACGCAAGAAGAAGTCTTTCATGGCCGTGATCTCGGTCTCGTTCTTTATGGCCTTAAGTTCCGTTGTCGGATTGACTTTATTGATGATCGCCGTTCTGCCGGCGAGAATCTCATATATCCTTACAGATATCTCACGTTTATCCAGTAATACAGCCGCAGGAGCCGGCTGCTTCGAAAGGAAATCTGTGAAGTCATCATAGTCTGATACAATAACGCCTGCTATCGAAAGCTTATCTGCAAGCTCCTTTTCTATCGTTCCGGGCTGTACAAACAGATATGCCTTATCCAATGTGATATAGGAATAGCTGAGGGCAACGGGATTATATTGAATATCTCCGCCTCTCAGGTTATATAACCACATTATATCCGGCAGGCTGCTGATAATATGCGCAGAACATTTATCTGACTGCATGGCCTCACGGACCTTTCTAAGCTTATCCTCAACCGATACACCCGCATACTTAAGCTCTAGCTCCCATATCGGAGAACCCGGTCTTGCAGGTCTTACTTGTTCCGTATCTTCATCCCATATCTCTCCGGCCGGATCTGCATCTATGACCATATATACACAGTCCGCCTTGTTATCGCCAATGTCTTCAGAAGACTTATCCTCAACAGAACGTGTTTTTACGGCATACGGACACTTGGACAGATACATATCTACCTGGTGCTTTGTCACATTGTATCCGTTAAAGCCAATGCTTTCTCCTGCCCTTAGGTGTTCGCCAAGATACTTCTCAACAGACGGATCGCGATCATCCCCCTGCCGCATCATTTTTATGCCGCTTCCCTCAAGTTCCTTCTCGCACTGGATATAATATCTGCCGTCGGTCCAGAGCAGCGCCTCAGTCTGTGTCACCAGCAATGTGCCGTTGCTTCCGGTGAAGCCGCTTATATATTCAAGCACTCTGTCATGGTCGCTTACATACTCGCTGTTATGGGCATCCATTGTCGTCACTATATAATTGTCGATCCCGTCCCGGCGCATAAGGGTGCGCAGAGCTTTGACCTGTTCTCTCATATTCATCTATTCTCCGGGAACCAAAGGCACTTTTATCCTGGTTATAAGGATGTTGGCCAGCATTCCAATAATAATACCTGTTATCAGTGCCGAAACGAGAAGGACCGGCGCATAATAGGTCACAATCGCAAGACTTGTCATAAGGCCTGCCACTATAAGCTGCCCCGATATATGCGCGATAGAGCCGCATACCGACACGACGACCACGTGGTGATCCGTTAGGCTCTTCATGATCCACATCACAGCAAAGCTCAGTACCGCTCCTGCAAGCGAATACATTATGCCGGATAATCCCGCAAACATAAGCCCGGACAGTACGACCCGGACGATCGAGATCATTGCGGCTTCAGCCGGACTAAGCTTATAGAGGGCAAATATCACGATGAGATTGGCAAGTCCCAGCTTGATACCGGCAACAGGTATCGGCATGGGGATAAGACTGTCTATATATCCCAATATCAGAGCTAGTGCAAGCAGTACTCCGTCTGTTGCGATCCTACGTGTTTTCATGGGTATAAATATACCACATTTCGGTCGAATGTGGTATCTTATAAACGATGAAATCAAAGGATGTAAGATTGCTAATTTTCATATCGGTCGTGGTGCTAAGTCTGTTGTGTGTGCATATCATATCAGGCGATAAGGCAGGCGCTGTTGTAAGGATCACCGAAGGCGGCAATATCGTCGGCGAATACCCTCTCTCAGAAGACAGGACCATCAGTCTGTCACATAATACTGTGATGATCAAGGATTCATCGGTCTGCGTATCCGATGCGGACTGCCCTGATAAGCTGTGCGTAAAGCAGGGATTGATCACGGATGCCGGAGAAGTCATAGCATGTCTTCCAAACCGTGTGACAGTTGAGATACTCGCTTCAGAAAAAACGTCTAATGACACCCCGATAACTTATTCCGGCATTCACTTCGATACGGTCGTAAGCGTAACAGTTTACGGGTATGACGATCCTGCCGGAATAAATGCTCTGATACGCGAAGAATGTGAGCGTTATGAACTTTTATGCAGCAGGACTAATGCTGATTCTGAGTTGTATAAGTTAAATCACAGATTAATAACTGACACAATTGAGCTTGATCATGACGGCGCCGTTCTTTCGGCCTATAAGGTATCTCCGGAACTGTATGAGATGATCTCCGAGGGCCTTGAAGCATATGACTTTTCATCCGGCAATTTCGACATAGCCATCGCTCCGTTAAGCGACTTATGGGATTTCAGATCAGGCGAACATGTCATACCCTCAGAGGATAAGATTGAATCTGTTCTCCCCCACCTCTCACCGGACTCTATCATCCTTACAGATGATGAACATATTGCATTTCTTGATGACGAATGTATGATAGATCTCGGCGGACTGGCCAAGGGATATATCGGTGACAGATTAAAGATTTTCTTAGAAGATAAAGGAGTCTCAAGTGCCATCATCGCTCTCGGCGGCAATGTGGTCGCACTGGGGGATAAAAACGGGGAGCCTTATGAAGTCGGGATCCGCAGACCTTTTGGACAGGGAAGCGAACTGTCAGCCACCGTCAGCGTTCGTGACAGATCCGTCGTGACATCAGGAACATACGAGCGATACTTCGAATCAGGCGGCACACTTTATCATCATATACTGAATCCGCTTACCGGCTATCCTTATGACACTGACCTTTCAAGTGCGACGGTCATATGTGATTCATCAACAGACGGGGATATCTTAAGCACTGTCCTCCTGACCGAGGGTGCCGACAAAGCTGCAGAACACGCTGACAAGCTCAAAGACGAAGAAATATATGTTATCCTGATCGATAACGCAGGAAATGTGATTCTCAATACATATGATAACTAAGGCTTTCTAGGGCTTCACTCTGGCGATGTATTCGCAGAATATCTTCCCATCCATATCATAGGTATAATAGTTGTACATCAGATCCTCAGATATCTCAGAATCTCCTCTTTTCGTAAATATCTCCATCGAAGGATAAGAAGAAGCCGTATTCATCCCTTCGGAATTATACTTGATATTATCTCTCATCTCACAGATCGGATAGGTCATACCCAGCATGAGCATCACGATAACGATACCCTTGCATATACCCAGATACGTACTGTTGCGCCCGTCAAAGAGGAGCTCTAACACCATTATCATAAGAATGAACAGCGAAGAGATGGACCCGGACATCACAACATCATTACACAGTCCCATACGGAACCACGGAAGGATAAGAAGGATTAATGTATTGACGTAGAATAACGGATCTTTTTTATTCCTGTCATAGACACAGATCGCATAGATCCCGAACATGAATAAGCAGAATACCAGATATACCGTGATATGCTTCAGATCATATATCTCAAATCTGAAGCCCGAACTGACAGGCTTATCTACCTGCAGATTGCCCAGGAAATAAAAGAACAATATTGTACCCAGACTTATGGCAGGAAGTATGTTCAGCGGTGACAAAATCTGTCTAATAGTTAATTTCTGATTTAATAATAACGCACCCGCAGTCAACACAGCGATCACCGCCAAAGCCGCAAAAGAAAAGGATCCGAACAGCAGAGACGGCAGAAGTATCAGAACATAATACTCCGCTCTTCTTATCTTCTCCATATAGATCATCGTTGCCATCCACGGAACGATTATCTGAGGAAGCACCCATCTTATCATAACGAGATTGCTACGATACTGGATCATGATCCCGTCAACAAGAACCCAGTGGTAACTCCCTAACGAATACATACTGTCAGTATATACAAGTTTTAGGATCATCTGAACGACACAGAGTGCTCCGCAGAAGAAAAGCATGACCACAACCGCTGTCAGCTGCTTCTTCCAGTTATCGGCCTTAGTCAACCTGATCAGCAGCAGATACACGAGCAACAACCCGTAGATACAGTAGGCTCCCATCACTGCATTCGCTACATCAAACGAGCCAGTCAGCTTACCTGCTATGGCCGGCACCAGATACTGTCCCAGATAATATGTGAGCATCGAGGCATCATTCAACTTATAATAAACAGGCCACGATCTCTGCATAAGGTCCCTCAGGACCGCATTATGCTTCTCCCAGTCTCCTGCCTGGGGAAAGACACCGCCGATACCCGTGACAATGCACACGCCCACAATGGCAGCGATCACAACCGCAAATACGGCGGGACTTACAGAGACATCCTCGCATCTCTCATCACCCGGTTCCATAAACTCGTCCGGATCATATTCACGCTCCCCGTCACTTCCTGTATTACTGTCTTTTCCGTGCTTATACAGGTCATTATCCCTTATAAAAAAGATAAGACATACGATGAGTATCGCACCTGTCGGAAGCGCAAAATACCACTTTGTAAATCCTACAAGGAATATCATGACCGGGATATACATATATAAAATGGCCTGTATCTTTAATGATCTTCCGTCCAGCTTCATCTGTCGCACCTTATAATAACGCTTGCTATCGAATTATCCCTGTAGACAATGCTACCAAGTTCAGAAAGCCTGTCAATATCGATCTGACCATACTTCTCAAGCTCCGTCGGCCCCACATATATATAATCTATACCGTATCTGTCCACCAGTCCCCTGACAAGTTCATTATCAGGCGAAGAATATATTGCTCTTATATCCTCTCCTCTGGCAGCTACATACTCATTACTGTTATGCCAGAGCCACTCATGAGTCCTCCATCCAAGAACCGTAGGATGCCCACTAAGCGCCGAAATGAGGCCCTGCGTCGAGTAACTGTCCGCCTCAGCGGTAAGCACTACTTCCTGTCCTTCGAGGTTATCTCTTATCCACTCAAGCGCCGAAGCCTCTGCTCCCATATCCATCCTGGCTGTGAAAGTCGCATCTATTCCCTTATAGGACCAGTCCCTCGGCTCTCCGAACCACATCCTGCATGATGTGACAGCATATCCGAGCGTAAGGATCAGTATGAACAGGGCAAAAACCGAAGCGCCCTTGATCTTCCTCTGCACAACATACTCACGGATGTTCCCGGCCGAACACCCGGCATCTGAAAGGATCCTCACAATGACATATCCCATCATAAGCCCGAGAAGGATAAACGCTTCATATGTAAGCTTAAACATCGTATTGCATCTGGGGAAGCCTTCTATATATATGTCCTTAACAAATATAACCTCCGGCAGGAACGCAAGTCCCACACCGCACAGACCGATGAGCAGCACCGACAGATCCGAAGCAACGATCCTGCCATTATCTTCTCTCTTCTTATATATATGGCAAAGGTAGATTACAAAGAGAACAAGAACAAACGACGGCAGCCCCCAAAGAATCAGCCATTGATAGAGCTTCGAATGATACTCACACAGCTGTATCCCGTTCATCATCTTCTTAAACTTAAGATCAAACGGTAGCTTTATAAGCCCGGCCTCAACATATACAAGAGCCCCGGTCAATGCAGTAAGACCGAATGCATAAGGCTTAAACCCATGCCGGTATATATTGAAGAACAGGATAATACTGCCGGCCACGACATAATATATCGGAAAATCCCAGTAGTTGGTCATGGCGGCTATTCCCAGGAGGAAGCCAAGCATGATAACCGAAGGGTTCAACAGATCCGCGAGAAGTTTCGAGCCGCCAATAAGCCGGGGTTCCACAAAACCTTCATCCGCATCCGTTCCGTCGATATCCGTTCCGTCAGTATCCGGTAACTCAGCATCTTTATGCCCTTCACCGGCCTTATCCGCCGCAATAAAAGCAAAGCTCAGTATCACTCCGACTATGGTAAGCACGATGATCATATCTATGACATGTGCATGAAGATCGCCGATTATAAGCGAATACCAGGGAAACTCCGAGATCGTACGATCCGCCTCGACTGACGGAATATATCCGATATATCTGGTCGAATTTGCAAACCAGTATGTCGGTCTCTCGCCCTCCAGTTGAAGGATATCCCAGAGAAAGGGAACGATCTTATAGAACACGATATAATGGACATTTCCGCAGCAGCTAACCGCCAGCGCACCGAGACACCCACCGGCAACAGCAGCCTTATCGCCCACCTTTCCGCACCTCTTAAGAAGCGAAGAAACAATGACATAAGAGAATAAGATAACACATGTTCCTATAAGCGACATGGCCAGCGAATACCCGTAAGCAACATCGACAAAGCTTATCTTACACAGATAAGTCATGAGATACTGGCCGAAATAGTAATAGTTGATATACTCTCCCGCCGCCCACATATCAAGCGGTGGCATATATGCGGTCTTATCAAGAGATACCATGAACGCATAGTCCATGATCCTCTCGGTCTCATACGAAGGAACTCTTCTGGCGAACAGCCATGTCAAAAAAACGAATATAAGAAGAAACGCAAACTCCCACTTGACTATATCCTCCAAGGCGAACACTGCGCTCAAAAGGCCGGCTCCTTCATCATCTCCGTTCCTGTTCTTTCGAAGATTAAGATATAAGAAGCCAAAACATAGGATTCCCAGGATCACAACGCACAAAATCGAACACAGCGCATTAAACGGCAGGATATGCAGAGAAGATGTAAGCCACATCAGGTAACCGCACAGGGCAAGTCCAGTCACGCGGCCGAATACATATGCACCATCTGAGCCAAGCCCCTTAAATACAACGCCCACAACAGGCATCACCACAATGCCAAGTACAAAGAAAGCCAGATAGAATCTGAGCAGAGACTGCATATCTCTGCCCATAAGAACAAAACCCATCACAATAGTGAGCATTATAAGTATAAGGTAACAAGCCATATAGATGTTACCGCTATTCTCAGTATCGAACTTTTTTCCAAACAATGATCTCATTCAAGCAGTTTCCTTATATATCAGAAAATAAAGCTGAATACCCCGGCACTGACGATACCCATAATGATCCCGGCCAAAACAACACCGCAAACCACGGAAAGAACACTCTTCTTGAAATCCATATCAAGAATGCTGGCCGCAAGCGTTCCGGTCCAGGCTCCCGTTCCGGGAATGGGTATGCCCACAAAGAGGAACAGCGCAAAATACAGCCCTCTTCCCGCCTTAGACTGCAGCTTCTCACCGCCTTTTTCACCTTTTTCAAGACAGAAAGTGAAGAACTTACCTATGATCTTCTTATCCTTGCCCCACTCAAGCACCTTTCTGGCAAACCAGTAAATGATCGGAACAGGAAGCATATTTCCTATTATGGCAATAACATAGCATAAAGGAAGATTGAGAGGTACCCCTTTATCAATAAATCCGATAGCATATGGGATCGCACCTCTTAATTCTATGAGTGGGACCATGGAGATCAAAAAAACCAAAATGTAATGAGTTAATACCGACATAATTCCCTCCTAAAAATCTTCCTGTCAAAAATCGCAATGAGTAATCTGAAAATTGATCACCTCATCTGACATAAAATACACCTTGTTATCATTTTGAAGTCGACCGTCAAAATGACCAAATTGCATTTGTTATATTTGTCAGAATTATACTTATCTTTCAAACAATTGCGAAAGCAACCGTTATAAATACTTTATGTTACCCACAATATCTAGTTCGACCCTTTGTCCGGCAGGTCAATTTGTATCATATAATACACAAAATTAATATCTGAATTTTGCAAGTCATATTGCAAGTCAGGTCAACATAAGGCATTATTTGCAATGTCTCGGAAGCAATTTCCTGCATTTTTATTTCACGGGAATCTTCCGCTCACGGAACTTTTTTACAACATTTGGTGGCGGGCCCGTACACTTCAATACATTTTACCACAATATCTGCATAATTCCCATATATTTGCATAAAATGGATATTTTTTCAGAAAAAGTTGTGTATATTAATGTTTACAAATCGTGATTTGAAGTTTTCACGCTTTAACAAACTAAATTATCCGACCACTATATGTGGATTTGTAGTAAATCTTAATAAAACAGGCACAACTCACCGGGTTTTGATCAGATTTTTCCTTTTGATTATTCTCCGAATTATGTTATACTTTTAACGATGAATGACATATATAACCTGATCAATTCAATATGGCTGCCCGTTATACTTGGTGCATTGTGTGCGGGAAACGGCATTTACATGGCTATAACCGGCGAACTCGGTCTTGCCAGGCGAAGAAATGACAACAGACTGCTCAAGGATAAGAAGCAATATGTGCGCGGAGCGATGTGGCTTATGTTCTTTATGGCTTTGGGATGCCTGATCATGGCCCTGATAATTCAGTTTATGCATAATGACACGATTGCAACCATAGAATCCTTAAGCTGGCTTGTAGTATTCGGTATTCTCTGGAAGCGAAATGAAGACAGATACGGCCCGTTATAAAGCCGTAACCCGTAATAAGACATAATAATACCCTCCGGTACATTCCGGAGGGTTTATTTATCTAAGATATACAACAGATCTTGCAGGCAGTTCGATACCCGATATATCATGTTCGGACTTGGCCGCTGCTTCTGCCCCGCTCACCGATACAGTGGCTACAGGCTTAAGATCAGCCGGCAGATTCCCGAAGAAGATATCCTCTTCGCCGAAATAATACAATAAATATATCGTCGAATCATTCCATGTCCTTTTTACCATTGCAACATCAAGATCTTCATCAACCGGAAGCTCGACCTTCTCCCCTGTTCCTCTTGCGATCTCCGGATATTCGTTCCTGATCGATAATCCCTTCTTATATACGTTATACAGTGAGTCCGGATCCTTGATCTGCGAATCTACAGGCTCGCATTTCTGTTCGATATCCTGATCGGCATCCGCAGGCCCCTTACACATTCCCGTCGTATCATCCGCCGACCACATCATGGGCAGACGCTTATTCTCATCCTTAGTCCCCTTCGAACTCATCCCAAGTTCTTCACCGTAATATACAAACGGCGAACCCGGCATCGACAAAAGCAGCGCCGCCGCCATCTTCATATCATCCCCTTTGCCGTTAAGCGCATTTGTAACCCTTGGCATGTCATGATTCGTTATAAACGGTGCATTGATATATTCGGGGTTCACAGCCCGTCTGGCATCCTCATATTCAAGCATCCTGTCGGTAAACCTTGCTGCCTTCTCTTTTCCGCGCGAAGCCTTGATGATATCTCCCTCAGCCTGAGCAAAGGAAAAATCAAACATACTCGGCGTCATGCTTGAGTAGTAATCCTCGATATCCTTCTCCGAACCCCACACCTCGCTGACCATATAGAATTCAGGATCAAGTGCCCTGCATTCCTCATAGAACCAATTAAGCGTCGAACTGTTAAACCGCGTGTCCGCCTCCTCATAATGAAGCGGCGCATCCATCCTGAATCCGTCCACTCCCTTGTCTATCCAAAAGGCTGCAATATCCTTAAGTTCAGCCTGCAGCCCTTCATCGGCCAGATTAAGATCAGGCATCTCGGACCAGAAGCTTCCCTCATAATAATAGTCCGTTCCGTTAATAGGATACCACGTGTTATTCAACTTCTCTTTGGAAAAATGATAGTACTCAACATACTTACACTGCGCAGGATCCGGCACCTCCCCGGCGGACAATCCTTTCAGATAGTCAGTCGCCTCAGTAAACCACGGATGCGCTGATGATGAATGATTGATCACCATATCTATGATGATATTGATATGCTTTTCATGTGCCGCAGCAACAAGGGACTCCATATCTTCCATCGTCCCGTAGGCCGGATCTATAGCCTTATAATCGATCACATCATACTTATGATATGTAGGCGAAGGCATAACGGGCATAAGCCAGATACCGTTGCATCCAAGCTCCGCGATATAGTCAAGCTTCTCTTCCACTCCCTTAAGATCGCCGATCCCGTCTCCATCCGAATCATAAAACGAGTACACAAACACCTCATAATAATTCCGATAATTATCATCCACGGCATTAGCAACAGATGCGGAAGAATCTCTTCTTCCGCACCCGGATATCAGCAATAATACAGCTAAACAAAAGCAAACAGTTTTCTTCATAAGCTTATTCCTGTATCGTTTTTCTTAGATGACTTTTCATCTAAGAAAAACCGATTGGTTAAAATTGCATAGCAATTTTAACCTTTGACCGCTCCTCCGGTCACACCCTCAACATAGTACTTCTGCAGGCACATGAACAGTACCGTGACCGGTATGGCAACGAGTATGCCGCCTGCGCAGAATCTAGTGAAGTAGCCCTGATAATCGTTGGTCCAAACCCACCTGGTCATCGCTACGGCTACGTTGTAGCTCTCATCATGTCCAAATGCGATGTATGATGCAAATACATAATCACACCAGGGAGCCATGAAGGCCACTAAAGCCGTGTATATGATGATAGGCTTACTCATGGGTATCGTCATCGTAAGGAAGACCCTGGCGCGTGTTGCTCCGTCTATACGGGCAGCTTCATCAAGCGCCTTCGGTATCGTATCAAAATATCCCTTACATACATAATATCCCATTCCCGAACTGGCCACGCCTACAAGGATGAGGCCGGGAACCGCACCTGCCTGTGTCAGGCCGAACTGCTTAAGCAGGAAGTACAGACAGATCATTGTAAGGAATCCGGGGAACATGCCTAAGATCAGCCAGAATCTCATAAGGAACGTTCTTCCCGCAAATCTCATACGTGACAGCGCATAGCTTACGCACAGCACGATCACTGTCTGCAAAGCCGCTACGAAGAATGCGATTATTATCGTATTGAGATACCATCTTAGGTAATTGGTTTGTCCGTCGAACAGGAACCTGTAGTTATCAAGCGAGAAGTGCTTGGGTATCAGATAATCGACCATTCCGCCGTACTCAACGTTGGGATCATAACTTCTGAAGCTCTGAAGTATGAGCCCTATAAAGGGGAATAACCATATGATACTTATTATGACCAGCAGGACATGCGCTATGGCATTGCTTATTGCTCTTTTTCTCTTATATGATCCGTTCATTATTGGAAGCCCTCCTCGTCCTTAACCGACGGTAAGGTATTGTACACAACAAGTGATACAACAGCCGTCACTATGAATACCATGATACCGATAACGGCAGCCAGCGAATAGTTGGTGTCCGTCACGGTCATCTTATACAGCCATGTTACGAGCAGGTCAGTACTGCCTGCATTTTCCTTAAGGCTCACCGACAGCGGCTTACCCTGTGTCAACAGGTATATAACGTTAAAGTTATTGAGGTTGGCCGTAAACTGTGTCAGAAGGAAAGGTCCGGTCACGAACAGCATGTACGGCAGCGTGATCTTCTTAAACATCTGCCAGCCCGAAGCACCGTCTATCCTCGCACTCTCGTACAGATCCTCAGGTATGTTCATCAGAAGGCCCGTAGCGATCAGCATCATGTATGGGATTCCGATCCAGATATTGACAACGATGATGGTGATACGCGCAAGTATCGGATCTACCCAGAACTGGATCGGTGAATTGATCCACCCCCATTTCATCATATATCCGTTCAGAAGGCCGTCATTTGCGAACAGCTTCATGATATACAGCAGCGATACGAACTGGGGAACAGCTATCGTTACAACGAGGATCGTTCTCCAGAGCTTCTTGAACCGCACGCCCTTCTTGTTGATCAGCATTGCGACCATAAGACCTAAGAAGTAGTCTATGAACGTTGCAAAAAACGCCCAGACTAAGGTCCATGACAGTACCTGGATAAATGTCCGTCCTATGCCGGACTGTCCAAACGAAAGCAGCCTCTGGAAGTTATCAAATCCGACCCACGTAAAGAGGTTGGTCGGTGCCTGGTGGTTCTTATCATAGTTGGTAAAAGCCACACAGATCATGAAAACTATGGGAAGAACGGTAAATACGAATATTCCCGTTACCGGAAGTGCAAGCAGCGTCTTGTCAAAGTTCTTATCAAAAAGCGATGCAAACGCATCTCTGTTGGTCGGAAGCTTCTTGCCCGCCTTAAGCATCTCCTGAGATTCAACATTGTCCTTGATATTGAGATACCATAAAAGGATGAAAAAAAGGATGATGAACAGAGTAAGTATTCCGAATAAGAGGATAAGGAAACTGTTATCTCCGTATACGGTCTTACGTCCGACCTTCTGAGTCGCAACAGTACCGAGTGTACCTAACTTAACGAAATACTTGGCGCCGAATCCGACCAGATACCATATGAATGCCGCTTCAAGCGCCAGAAATGTGATACCCTTTAAGATCTGTCCCCTCAAGATCTGTCCAAGGCCCAAGATCAGGATAGACACCCTGGTCTTAAAATCCCCCTTTGTAACCGCTTTCCCGATGGTCGAGAAAATTTCCCTTACGCTATTACCCATAATGCCTCCAAAGCAATACAACAATTAAGTCCGGCAAAGATTTCTCTGCCGGACTTAATGTCTTTTTGATCAATCTATGCTCTATTGAATTATACCACAGATTGAATTGATTCTAAATAATTATCTGACAATTTCAGATCATTACTGTGCATATCCTACACATGTATCCTGGAATGTCTGAAGAACCTTCATAAGATCATCATCGCTTGATGTAGCTGAGATCTCACCGTTTCTTACAGAATCACCAAGACCTGTTGCAAGTGCCCAGTAATCTCCGGGATACTGTCCCTGAGGAACAGTGAATGCAAGCTGCTCACCGAGTGCTGCAAGAGCCTCATCAGCCTTAACTTCTGCAGAACCCTGAGCCTCGAGGTTAGAAGGGCCCCAACCTACTTCCTTATATCTTGCGAGCTGAACTTCGCCGCCTGCAAGGTAGTTAGCTATAGCATCACAAACTTCAAGCTTAAGATCATCTTCCTGAGGCTTAACACCTAAGAGCTTGAATCCGCCGAAGCCGCTCATCTGATAAGACTTGCCGTCAGCGCCTTCAAATGTAGGAAGCTTAGCACAAGCGTAGTTATCACCGAAGAGCTCCTTAACTGTGCCTGAATCCCATGTTCCGTCTACGATAGCACCAACGTTGGTAGCTTCGCCTGCAGCGGAACCGTTCTGGAATGCCTTAGAACCGTTGAGTTCGATCATCTCCTTAAGTGCTACAACACCGGCATCTGATGCATAAGATACATTAGCCTTTGTGAAGTTACCCTGATC
>JAEEGL011515416.1_pt1 | contig 18013 bp, 21 predicted proteins | sample 9134231 | NCBI WGS metagenome assembly JAEEGL01 (sample SAMN16246548, study PRJNA631951) | gut metagenome | biome: gut microbiome; feature: rumen; material: fiber-attached | host: Bos | place: Iran: Karaj | collected 2018-10 | reverse complement strand
TGGATCCTCAAAATGAAGAGGTAAAGAACTATCTGATAGAAGTGGCCCTTGGCTGTAAAAAGGCAGGTTTTGATGAGGGTCAGTTCGACTATGTGCGATTCCCCACAGGGATAACCGAGGATGACATAGGAATGAACGGCTATGGAAGACGACATGCTATATATAAGTTCGTAAATGAGGCGCATCTGATACTGCAACCGGAGAATATTCCGCTATCCCTCGATGTATTCGGTACGGTAATAAATTCCAAGGTGGACAGAAATATCGTGGGACAGGACTACGCCTGGCTCTCTGTGGCGTGTGAATATCTTTCGCCGATGATATATCCGTCCCACTATTATGAGGGCACCATGGGCAAGGATTATCCGGATCTGTACCCCTATGACACGATCGACGCTGCCATGAAGTACTCAGAGACAGAGCTAAAAACAGTCAATCCCAACGGCACCAGAAAGCAGGCAGCCGTAAGACCCTGGTTACAGGGCTTTACAGCCTCATATCTGAAGAAATACAGAACATATGGGGTAGCGGAGATTAAGGAGCAAATACGGGCTGTAGAGGCCAATGGAGTGGACTCCTGGATCATCTGGGATCCATCATGCAAATATAAATGGGAAGCATTTAAATAAAATCATAAGAGGGTTAAGTTTTTCAAAAAATTGTCGAAATATATATCGGAAAGATAAATATACAGGGAACGAGACAAGACTCCGTTTTCTGTGTAAATACCTCCCGAGAGAGCCCGAGCTCTCAGAGGATGAACCAACCAAAACTGACGACAAGAGATAATTCTCCTTACAATTAACTCCTCCTATACATAAGAAAAGCTCACCTGACTTGCCATGGTCAGGTGAGCTGCTTTTTGTAGCAAATTATTGTGTTTATGAATTAAGGTTTGAAAGGAACTGTCTTGTGCGTTCTTCCTTGGGATTGTTTATCAGCTCCTTTGCAGGTCCCTGTTCAAGGATTATACCATTATCCATGAAAATTGCCTGATCTGCCACATCGCGGGCGAATGACATCTCATGAGTAACGATGATCATCGTGGTATGGCGCTCCGCCAGGTTGCGGATTACGCGCAGCACTTCACCGGTCAGCTCCGGATCAAGGGCGGAAGTGGGCTCGTCAAAGCACAGAATATCCGGCTTAAGGGCCAGCGCTCTGGCTATAGCCACACGCTGCTGCTGTCCACCTGAGAGCTGGTGCGGATAATTGTCCATTCTCTCGGACAGACCCATCTGGTCAAGGAGCATCTTTCCGTTATCTATGATCTCCTCACGTGATTTCCCATCAGGGGACATGAGAGGAGCCAGAGTCACGTTCTCAAGTGCTGTATACTGCGGAAACAGATTGAACTGCTGGAATACCAGACCGAAATGAAGGCGATTGCGTCTAAGCTGCTCAGCATCTGTCACCGGTGCAGCCCCATCAAAGAGCTTCTCGCCACGAACGGTTATGGTACCGGCATCAGGCATCTCAAGGAAATTCAGGCAGCGCAGAAGAGTGGTCTTGCCGCTTCCTGAGGATCCGATTATGGAAATGGCCTGTCCCTCTTCGAGATCGAAGCTGATTCCTTTCAAAATCTCTGTATTATCAAATTTCTTCTTAATGTCTTTAACTTCTAAAATTGGCATGTTTTCACCGTTTATAAATATATTTTGAAATGTCGAAATCCGCATTTGATGAGGATTTCACGAGAATAATACTCAATAGATCATATTTCTTTATCTGAAGTAGCTCAGCTTCTTCTCAATATAACCGAACATAAGGGTGAGAAGACCACTGAAGATCAGGTAAAATGCGCCTGTATAGAACAGAGGCCATATGATACCGCTGCTCTTGATGAAGGCCTGGCCGTTCCAGATAATCTCGTAAACTGCAATTACGCGGGCGAGGGATGTGTCTTTTACCAGAGTGATTACTTCATTGGAAATAGGAGGCACAATTCTCTTGATTACCTGCAGCAATATGATCTTGCGGAATATCTGACTTTTGGAAAGACCCAGAACCTGTCCTGCTTCATACTGCCCTACAGGGATGGATTGTATGCCTCCACGGTATATTTCAGAAAAATAACAGGCGTAATTTATCACAAATGCCACGAGAGCAGCCAAAAAACGCCCTGATGTATTTGAGCCCCACACATTAAGACCCAGGAAGATCCCGGGTCCGTAGTATATGATGAGTAGCTGCAACATCAGAGGTGTTCCTCTGATTATCCATATTATGAAACGTATGGGATATTTGATCATTGCGGTCTTGCTCATCGAGCCGAAGCAGATGAGTAATCCTAACGGCAATGAAAAGAGCAGTGTCAGAGCGAAAAGCTTGATAGTGCCCAGAAATCCCTCTAACAGGGATAAAGTAACAGTCCAAAACATCTGAAAATAGGCTCCTATTATTTATTGTCCGATCAGAGCATCCTGAACGCCATAAGTCTTTGCAATATCCTTCATTGATCCGTCTGCATAGAAAGCAGCGAGCTGATCATTGATATATGCTGCAAGATCTGAGCCCTTGCGGCAACCGATGCCGTATTCCTCAGTTGTGAGCTCAACTGTGTGTGTAAGATCTGTGTAGCTTGTACCTTCGCCTACCATTGCACCTGCCATGAGGAGGTCAATGATGCATGCGCCTGAAGTTCCGGCTTCAACCTCCATTACAGCATCTGCCTGAGAAGTGAGGGAGGTATATTCGAATCCGTTGTCGATAGCAGCCTGCTCGCCGGCAGAACCAGACTCAACTGCGAAGCTGAGACCTGCAACAGAATCCTTATCCGCATAGTTGGCAGCATCAGCTGCAGGAACTACAACAACCTGTGCGTTGTTGAGATAAGGCTTGGTGCACTCCATGGCACTTGTAACCTCAGGTGTGAGTGTCATACCGTTCCAAACTACGTCGATGGACTTGTTGTCCAGCTCAAGGATCTTGTTGTCCCAGTCAATCTCCACGAATTCTACGGATACGCCGAGGGACTCGGCAACCTTTGTAGCCATGTCTGCATCGAAACCGATCCAGTTGCCGTTATCATCCTTGTAATCCATGGGTGCGAAATCTGTGATTCCGACGATGAGTGTGCCCTTTCCTTTGATGTATTCAACATCGCTGTCAGCAGCTGCTGCGGGATCGCTTGCCTCTGTATCAGTTGTTTCAGCAGGAGCAGCGGAAGTATCGCCACATGCAGTCATGCTCATGACCGTTGCTGTGGCAAGTATAATTGCTAATAATCTCTTTTTCATAACATCCTCCATAAAGTTAAATCTTTTAACACTTTAGCATACTAAATTAAGGATGTAAATTATAAAAAGAGTTTTTATAAGTCAGCGTTGGCGAGATCGCTTAGCTTTTTACTATAGAAGAAATTCTTTTCCATCTCATAGAATTCCTTCCACATGGGAAGTGTCCTGCAGATATCCATTCTGGGGCAGTCTTCGGCATCCGGAGCAAGGCATGCCACGGGAGCAAAGGATCCCTCCATAAGTTCAATTATTTCTCCGACGGAGTATTCCTCAGGTGAGCGCGTCAGCTTATAGCCACCGTGTTTACCGCTGGCACCTTCCAGAAACTTGCCTTTTACCAGCTCTTTAGCGATGATTTCAAGGTATTTCTTGGATATATCCTGTCTTTCTGCGATGTCCTTAAGGGGGATGTAGTCATCCCTGTCTCGCTCGGCAAGATCTATCATTATTCTGAGTGCATATCTTCCTTTTGTTGAAAACATAGAGCTTACCTCCTTTTTGTGTATTTACCTATTATAGTACAAGGTAAATAGGAGAATCAATATTTAGAAAGACAGCTACGATAGGTATTTAAAATAAATCTATTAAAAATCACTATTTTCCGCATATTTGTTTCATTGCCTCCCGCAGAAATCACAGCCAACATCGATGAGTTCTTCGAGAAGCAGAAGATTAAGAAGTATATGTAAATTAAGTGAAATGCTCTGACAGATGCGCATAGAAGGTATCTATTGCAGGGAATATAGTACTGCGATGATATGCAAGGACTATCGGCAGTGAACAGTTTAGATCAATAGTATGAATTCCGGGGTGGTGGATTCCCTGATACCAGCTATCAAGGACAGCCACCCCCAGCCCGTTTTCTACCGATGCAAAAACAGTGTTTATGTTTGGAACAGCAGTAAACTTCGGAACAAAATGATAAGGCCTGAACAGGATTTCAATATCCTGACAGAGCTCTCCGATTCTGGGGTCATCTATCATGAAAAACGTATATTCTTTAAGATCAGCGGGCGACTTGATTTTTTGAAAATCCGGGAGATACTCGGAGTAAACAACAATTCGCTCAATTTTGGTGAATTCTCTTTTGGCAAATTCGGATACACCGGCGACATAGTCTCCGGTTGTGATCACGGCGTCGAGTCTCTTTTCTTCAATCGAGGTGGACAATTCCTTAAAACCAAGACATTCGAAGGAAATTTTAAAGTCGGGATTTGCTTCTTTACAGGTCTTTACTACATCCGGTAAGAAATATGAGACATTCCAACCGATATTGTAACCAAGACGCAGAATACTGTTATTTGTTGCAAGCATCTTGCGTACATTAGTGAGTTCAGCGTTAAAGCGCTGGAACATGTTGAAATATATGGTTCCGGATTCGGACAAAGAGATATTTCTGCTGTTTTCCCGGATAAACAACGTTGTTCCAAGCTCATCTTCGAGCGCAGAAATATAGCGGCTTACCGCAGGCTGTGGAAGATACAGATTCTGCGCCGCTTTGGTGAAGCTCAAATATTTACCTGTTTCCAAAAAGCATTCTATCTGTTTTTCATTCATAGTATACTCATTTTATCAAAAATAATTGCCTGTCACCATTAGCATTTTGCTAACGGTGACAGGTTTTTTATTTCACAAACGATATTCTGATTAAACGAGACTTTTTAAAATATATACGCCGTCATGCATTGCGTTTAGATAGATATATCCTCTGTCATCAACGACCACGTCCTCTGCAGTTCCCAGAGGTTTATTGGGCATCTTTACATCGAAGCAGAGCTTCTCAGGGTTCGGAGGAATAAAGTACGCAATTTCCTTGGGTACATACGGATCTGATATATCATACACACGAAGACCTGCATGGAAGTAGCAGTCATATGCGCGGTCTTTGTTGTTCTCTATCCACGGCTTGCCGGTCATGGGCTCATGGAGATTGTGCGGTCCAAAGGATGTCGGGAAATCATCTCCGAGCTGATTGAAGTTCTTGTAGGGGAAATCTTCAGGAACTTCGGGGTAAGGAAGGATGGATATGAGAACCGGATCCTCCTTGTTGCTGATATCGAACATCTCAATACCACAGAAGGAATGAACCCCGAACTGCTCATATTGGGCTTTTCCGTAGGTCCACTGGCGTTCACCTTCCTGCATACCGATAGCATAGTTTGTTCCGAGTATCGGCATGAATGTATGACATAGTGCACCGCCGAATTTGGTTGCAAAGGGAGGTGTCATCTTGCATTCACCGATGACCTGAGGCCACTCGGGATTTGAAATGTCGAGAATCTTGAATCCACCTCCGGCACAGCTAAGATATGCTGTATTCTTATCATCACCGACATAAGGGAAGTGAACAAAGCCGGGGTAAGTGTTGTAGCCCTGCCAGCCGTTCCATTCCTTTTTCCTGGTCTTTTCGGTCTGATTACCGAAGAACTGACCGGGATTCCACCAACGGCCTACTTCATGAGGATTGGTGGGATCGGAAATATCTACGATTCTGTATATGAAATCCTTGAAGCCAACTGCTGTTGCAGATAGGTGCATATATTGTCCACCGTTGTAGGTGAATCGATGTACACCTGATCCCGGTGTTCCTGCAGGCTCTCCCGTAGACCAGAAAGAGAGCTTTTTGGGATGTTCAGGGTCTTCTTTCAATGAGAAAATGTGCACTCCACCCGGAGCAGGGGTGAAATTCTCAGGGGCCGGACCGTGTAGGAATTCAAGACAGTTTCCGTTTGATACTATCATAAGGTCATCAGCAATCTGGATTTTGGGAGTAGACATATATGGATATTTCTCAGGATCCATTACCGGCATATACTGAACGTGTCTGGGATTTGCGGGATCTGTCACGTCGAGAATCTCAACGCCGTTTCCGTAGAAGCATCCGCCGTATAAATAGTATTTGCCATCTGCAGTCTTATATAACTGTGACTGGAATAGATAGTGATTGTCACAGTCATGGTGTGCAAGCACCTCCATGTTCTTTATATATCCTTCGTTTCCGGGACTCTTTGCATAGAATTTTTCAGTCATAAAAACCTCCTTGCTTTTATCTAAATGATTATCTGACTCTTCTAGGGTTATTCGTCTGCCAATCTTTTTTCTATACTCAGATGATAATCCGATTGATGGAAAAACGTCCAATACCTATGTTGTAACCAATCCATAACAAATCTGATATGGAAAAGTTAAAATATTGATATTTTTTTTCAGAACAGCTTTGTGCCTATAATTGCCTTGTCAAAAATGAACAAAACACTTAAAGGTTTCTGAGCGGTTTTGAGAAAATTTTTACAACTTACAGAATTTAGGGGTTCTGTAAGGGATTTCTGCCAATTACTATTTCTTACTTTTAAAGAAAAATGTTTATTTAGGTTTGCTTTAAACCGTGATAGAAACTGACATTGGAGGTTATTTTATGGCTTACGAGTTTAATCTGATGAGAAGTCTCATCTATGTCGGACTTGCTAAGGAAGAGTACAGAGCCAAACTTGAGCACTGGCTTTACAATCATCACGTTCCGGAGAGTATCAGCAAGTTTTCACCTTATGTAACAAAATATGCATTTTATCAGTGCTATCCGACTCCGCAGGAGGGAGATCGGTTCGGGGCCAGGAAGATGCAGCTTACTGAGCATTACTGGCTCGTAAACGAGCATCTGCCTGAGATGGCAAACAACATATTCCAGGAGTTCATGCCGATGGATGTACTTCGCTGGCAGGGATGCATTCCTGATGTAGACAGCGCTACAGTACACAATAATGCTGAGTCCGGTGATGCGGGAAGAGCAGTAGGCGGCGGTGATTTTCCTCCCTTCATATTCTCCTTTGTTCCGATCAACTGGGAAGAGGATTTTAAGGGAAAAGACAGAACACCTGTTGACGGACCGAATTTCAGATGGCAGTTCCTTATCCAGTATCCGGAAGGATGTTCCAAGGAAGAGGGCGAGAGATGGTTCCATGAAGAGGTTGTTCCGTTCCTGACAGGAAGTGTAAGAGTAAACAGACTTGTTAGCTCCAAGGTTGCAGTAAACTACGGAGCACCTACAGCTCAGTTCGACAGACTGGTAGAGGTATGGTTCGATGGTCCGGAAGAGTGGTATGAGCTATGCGTAAACCTCGCAAAAGGCAAACTGAAAAAGCCCGAGTGGGCACAGCAGGATACTTTCCCGTTCCTTAAGCCTCAGCACAATATCGCATCGGTATTCCTCGGAGACAGATGTACATCAGATAATCTTACGCAATATCGTGGCTACATCACGATGCGTTAAGGAACCTAAACCATTCGGATTATAGCACTTTAAGATAAATAGGCGCATGAGGATATATGAAACTTATAGATGAAGCCATAAAGGCAGGTAAAACAAACTTCATACTGATAGGTGAAGCGGGCTGCGGAAAGAGCGAGATAGCGCTTAATCTGACGAGATACCTCGCTGACAACACAGGCAAAACGGTCCATCTGTTTGATATGGATATGACGAAGCCTCTTTTCAGATCAAGGGATCTTCTGGGATCTGAGGATTTGGACGGTATTACATTCCATTTTGAAGAGCAGTTCTACGATGCACCTACGGTAGTAGGCGGAGTAAGGCAGCTTATGGCAGATAAAGACAGCCTGGTTGTAATGGATGTCGGAGGAGACGATATCGGAGCCAAATCCATAGGCGGATTCATGATGAATGCAGACAAATCCGGTTTGTGTGTCATGTATGTCCTTAATTACTACAGACCATTTTGTCGGGACATAGATCATATCGACAGATTTCTTGCAGAGATACTTCATGTATCAAGACTGACTATCGATGATATCCATTTTGTAGATAATCCCAATGCAGGAATATCCACAACTGCAATGGAATTCATCGATGGCTCAAGAAATATGCATGAACTGGTTTCAGAGTTCAAACCAATAGAACTGACCTGTATTCGTGAGGATCTTATAGATGTAATATCTGATCACTCAGAGACCTATGGAGCAGAGAAGAGCGATTTGGATTACATGCCGCTACATCTATATCTGACATACGAATGGCTAAGAGATGGCTAATAATTTTTATTTATTGTTCAAATAAACAGGAGGTTTCAAATGGCAAAATTCAGTATCAATGTGGTTGCCGAACGGTGTAAAAGCTGTGGTTATTGCATCAAGTACTGCCCGAAGAATGTTCTCGAGGTAGGAACCGGTGTTAATGCCAAGGGCTATGAATACGTTGTAGCAGCCAGAACAGAAGACTGCGTAGGGTGTCTCACCTGCGGTCGCATCTGCCCGGATGGGGCAATAGAAATCTACAAGGAGGGAGAATAATCATGGCAAGAACATTTATGAAGGGCTCTGAAGCCGTTGCGGAAGCAGCTGTAAGAGCAGGCTGCAGATTTTTTGCAGGATATCCTATCACACCTCAGAATGAAGTGCCTGAGTATTTCTCAAGAAGACTTCCTGAAGTAGGTGGAACATTTATACAGGGAGAATCTGAAGTAGCATCCATAAACATGGTATATGGTGCAGCTTCAGCAGGTGTAAGAGCGATGACATCCTCTTCATCTCCCGGAATAGCACTTAAGAGTGAGGGTATTTCGTACTGTGCGGCAGCGCGTATCCCCATGGTGTATGCAAACTTCGCAAGAGGAGGCCCGGGAGTTGGATCAATCCAGCCTGCGCAGATGGACTACTTTGAGGCAACAAAGGCCGCAGGAAATGGTGGTTTCCAGATGATAGTTCTGGCTCCTTCTACAGTTCAGGAGGCAGTGGACCTGACAATTAAGGCTTTTGAACTCGCTGACAGAGACAGGAATCCCGTACATCTTCTTGCAGATGGTGTAATTGCAACGATGATGGAGCCTGTAGAGCTTCCTGAAGCTATGCCTGAGGAGAAAGTGCAGGAGATCAAGGAAAGCAAGAGAAAGTGGGCATGCGTGGGTCATCCGCTTGACTACGAAAATCGTTCCTGGATCGAACCCGGTCACTGGCTTACATCCAGACAGCAGGAATGTAATGAAGAAGCTGCTGCTCTCTATGAATCATGGAAAGAGAATGACGTGATGGTAGAGGAGTATATGGTTGATGACGCTGAGATCATTATGACAGCATATGGAATTTCAGGCAGAATAGCCAAGTCTTCTGTTGATATTTTGAGAAACAAGGGGATTAAGGTCGGACTTATCAGACCCATTACACTTAATCCCTTCCCGATAGAGAGCTTTGAAAAGCTTGATTACAGCAGGGTTAAGGCAATCCTCGATATCGAGATGTCAATCCCCGCACAGTATGGGACAGACGTTGAAGCGGCAGTCAGAAAGCGCTGTCCTGTTGAGAAATGTCTGTGCTCAGGCGGAAACGTAATGTCAAGAGAAGCCGTGCTTGAGGCTGTAATGAAGATAGCAGGACAGGAGGCTTAAGATGGCAGAATTATTATATAGCAGAACAAAGACAATACAGGAAGACAAGGTATCCGGTTTTTGCCCCGGATGTATGCATTCCACTGTTATGAAGCTCATCGGTGAAGTAATTGATGAACTGGGAATTATAGACAGAACTGCGGCAGTTCTTGGTATAGGATGCTGCGGTCTTCAGATGGATTATATGGCCTATGACAATACGACAGCTCCTCATGGAAGAGCCTGCGCGGTTGCAACAGGTCTTAAGAGAGCCAATCCCGAGACTATCTACTATACATATCAGGGTGACGGAGATCTTGCTTCAATCGGTCTTGCAGAGACTATGTCAGCTGCCAACAGAGGTGAGAATTTCACAGTTATATTCGTTAACAACGGTATCTACGGTATGACAGGCGGCCAGCTTGCACCTACAACACTTTTGGGGATGAAGGCATCAACTGCCCCCAAGGGAAGAATTGCAGAAGAGCATGGATATCCGATGCATGTATGCGAGACACTGAATCAGCTTACAGCGCCTCAGTACCTTGTAAGAACGAGCTGCAATAATCCGGGTAATGTACTTAAGACAAAACAGGCCATCAAAAAGGCGTTTGAATATCAGATGGCCGGAAAAGGTTTTTCACTGGTTGAGATAGTTACAAGCTGCCCGACAAACTGGGGACTGGATTCACTTAAAGCACTTGATTTCCTCGAGGAAAACATGCTTAAGGAATATCCGCTCGGAGTCATCAGGGACAAAGGCTAAAGGAGGTAAAACATGGAAACAAATTTATGCGTGGCCGGTTTCGGCGGACAGGGTGTCATGACACTCGGTAAATTTCTTGCTTCCGCAACCTGTGATTCAACAGATAAGAATGTGACCTTCTTCCCTTCTTATGGTGCTGAGCAGCGTGGTGGTACAGCAAACTGCTATGTGGTTATTTCGGATGAGATGATCGGTGCTCCCTTAGGAGACGTTATGGATGACCTCATAGTGATGAACGGACCTTCATTAAATAAGTTCATCGGAACATTAAAGAGCGGCGGAAGGCTCTTTATAAACAGCTCAATTGTTAAGGATAAGATTGACAGAACAGACATAGAGATCATTGAAGCGCCTGTCACAGAGCTGGCTCTTGAAATGGGAAATGCTAAGGTCCTGAACGTGATCATGCTTGGAGTATATGTCGGTTATACGGAGGTTGTTGCACCAGAGATAGTGTGGGGCACCGTAGAGCACAAGCTTTCATCCAAGCCGAAGCTCCTTCCTCTCAACAAGGCGGCTTTTGACAAGGGACTTGAGATTGGAAGAGCAGCCAGAAAATAAGAATTGCGTCATACCGTCCGGGCTGTCTACATTGTCGGACAGGATGACAAAGAAAGGAATAGTATGGTTTTTCATAATTTTGATGAGCTTATTGCCAAAGTAAAGGGTGCACCTGAAAAGAAAACAATGGCTGTAGCATGCGCAAACGACGACCACACACTTGAGGCTGTGGTTAATGCAAGACGTGAGGGCATTATTGAGCCGTTACTTGTCGGCGAAAAAAAAATAATCAGAGAGATTCTTGAAAAGCTCGGGGAGGATATCCCTGAGGAGAATATCTTTGATGTACCTGCGGATGACCTCCAGAAAGCCTGTGAGACAGCAGTAAAGCTGGTTCGTGAGGGCAGAGCTAACTTCCTTATGAAGGGCAAGGTTGATACCAAGATTATCCTTAAGGAAGTAGTGAACAAGGAGTATGGACTCGGAACAGGAAAGCTTATGAGCCATTTCACAATGTTCCAGATTCCTTCATATCATAAACTGATCCTGCCTGTTGACGGTGGAATGGTTACATATCCCGATCTTGATCAGAAGAGACAGATTATAGAGAACACAGTAGAGACACTTCGCTCTATGGGCTATGAGTGTCCCAAGGTAGGAGTACTTGCCTGCGTAGAGAAGGTTAATCCCAAGATGCCCGAATCTGTGGACGCAGCTGAGCTTCAGAAGATGAACGAAGAAGGAGTAATCAAGAACTGCATCGTTGAGGGACCTATCCAGTATGACTGCGTTATGAGAAAGGATCTCGCCGAGTTCAAAGGACTTGATTCAAAGATCGCAGGTGATCCTGATATCCTCGTTGCACCCAACATACATGCTGGAAATATCATGGGCAAGATGTATGCAATCAGCTGCGGCGGTAAGATGGCAGGCTTCATTGTAGGCGCAAAGTGCCCTATAGTCATGGTTTCACGCGGCTCAACAGCTGAGGAGAAATACCTTTCGATTGTTGTTTCAGCTGCTGCAGCAGAATAAGAGGTGCAAATTATGTCAAATGAAAAAATACTGGTCATAAATCCGGGTTCTACATCAACGAAAATCGCAGTATATCAGGCCGATGAACAGATTTGGATAGAAAGTATTGCACACACACTCGATGAGCTGAAAGCTTACCCCACAATCTATGATCAGCTTGATATGAGAACAAATCTGATAAAAGCCTGCCTTACAAGTCATGGAGATGAACTTGCAAGCTTTGGCGCTGTTGTCGGAAGAGGTGGCGCACTTCCGCCGGTTAAGACAGGCGCATATGAGGTTAACGATGCGATGGTAGATACTTTGAGATTCCATCCGGTTGACCAGCATGCAAGTAACCTTGGAGCAGGAATTGCCTATAGCCTTGCTAAACAGATTGGGGTCAAGGCATACATCTATGATGCGATCACTGTTGATGAGATGACAGAGGTCAATAAAATCACAGGTCTCAAGGGAGTCAGGGTGCCTGCAAAGGGACACAACCTCAATACCAGAGCAGCTGCGCTTAAGCTCTGTGCGGACAAAAACATTGATTACAACAAGGTGAACATCATTGTGGCTCATCTGGGTGGTGGTATCACAGTCAATCTCCACTCTGACGGCCGGATTATCGATTTCTTCAATGATGAAATCGGAACATTTGCACCTGAGAGAGCAGGAGGGCTTCCGACCTATGCTCTTGTGGATATGTGTTACAGCGGGAAATACACCAAGGAAGAGATGATGAAGAACCTTCAGCGTAAGGGCGGAATGATTTCCTACTTCGGAACCGCTGATATGCGCGAAGTTGAAAAGATAATAAATGAAGGCAACTCAGAGGCGGCACTTGTTTTTGAGGCTATGGCACTAAATACAGCCAAGACTATTGCAAGAATTGCTCCTTCTGTCGACGGAAAAGTTGATTACATCGTTCTTACAGGTGGGCTTGCATACTCAGAGACTTTCGTGAATTCGATCAAAAAGCATGCAGGATTCATAGGCCCTATTGAGGTTATTCCCGGCGAGAATGAGATGAAAGCTCTTGCCGAAGGCGTGCTCAGAGTTATACGTGGGGAAGAAACTGCGAGGATTTACGAGTGATGAATAAGAACAACAGATGGATTTATGCAGTTGCAGGAGTTATGGTACTTCTTTTTGCCGGACTGATTTATGCATGGAGCGTATTATCCAGTCCAATTGAAACTGAGTTTTCAGACTGGAGCAAGAGTTCACTGTCACTTACTTTTACGATGGCGATGAGCTTCTTCTGTATAGGTGGTCTGATCGCCGGTCTGCTTGCGGGCAAAGTGAAAGAACGTTATATATTCCTGGCATCAGCAGTGTTGTTTCTCATTGGCTTTATTCTGGTCAGCACGATGCAGAGCATAGGTAGTCTGTATCTTGGCTTTGGAGTGCTCGCTGGATTGGGAGCAGGCTTTTCCTACAATACGGTCATGGGAAGCGTGACCAAATGGTTCCCGGATAAAAAGGGACTGATTTCAGGAATACTCCTTATGGGATTTGGAATCGGCGCATTCATAATAGGCAAGGTCTATGCGGCATTTCTGGAGGCTGCCGGCTGGCGCTCTGAGTTCAGAATAATGGGGATAATTGTCTGCATAGTGATTGCTCTTGGTGCATTCATTGTCAGAAAACCTGTATCTGAAGAACTTATCGGTTTAGGGAATGCCAAATCGTCTTCAGAGAGTTCAGGCACAAAGAACCCCGCTACCGCGGCAACACCGGAAATTGCCAAAGACTCAGCCGGTATCGTTTCAAATGATTTTACCACCCCGCAGATGGTATCAAAGCTCTCCTTCTGGCTCTACTTTATTTGGGCCGTTCTTATGAGTGCAGCTGCGCTTGCGCTTATAGCTCAGGCGAGCGGAATAGTGGTAGAGAGTGCTCCGGAACTTGCGGCAGGAACAATCGCGACGATTGTAGGACTAATTTCCGTATTCAACGGAATCGGAAGAGTGATTTTCGGCGGACTTTATGACAGGCTTGGCCAGAAAAAGACGATGCTTTTAAATAACGGCCTTTATCTGATTTCTGTACTGATCACAATGGCGGGACTTAATACGAAGAGTTTACCGATAGTCATAATCGGATACATTTTCTTCGGGCTGTCCTATGGCGGAGTTACACCCACAAACTCAGCATTTATCATGGATTTCTTCGGAGTGAAAAATTATCCGGTGAACTTCTCAATAATTAACCTGAACCTGCTTATCGCATCGTTTGGTGGAACGCTTGCAGGAGCTATTTATGACAAACAGGGCAGCTATATGAGTATTTTCGTGATCATGCTGGTCGCTATAGCACTGGCAACAGCTTGTACTGTTCTGATCAAACGACCTGCTGCAAAAAACTGATCATCTGCTTTTGTTACAAATAGATGTTGTGTGTACAAAATAGTAGTTTGAATATGAGAAACGTAATTATGGACAAAGAGAGATTCTTCAAATGGAACATAATAACTAATATATGTATGGCTTTGTCCATCAACACAGCAGCTACGATTCTGACCGGAGGAGATACAATCCAGGGCTGGGTCAGAGGATGCTGCTGCGCATTCACCATAAATACGGTGGCTGCAATTATTATACCGGTTGGGGCTATCGGTAAATGGTTTGCAGAGGATATCTGCGGGCAAAAACCAGGAACATTTATGGAGATGCTGGCGCGGAACTTCATAATAAATGCAATTTATGTGACGATAGTCAGTTTCTTAATGGCGATCATCGGAGTGGGAATCGGAGAATTACTGATACCTGCATGGTGGTCAACATATCCGATTTTACATGTTGTCGGACTAATCACAGGCCTTGTGATAGAAGTACCGGTTGCGCGAATCGTCTACAGGTAAACATGTAATAACCAGAAAAAATGCTCCGGCATTTGCCGGATAAAATAGGCATTTGTGTTAAAAAACACCAAAAAACTTTAATTTATGGAACATAGGAGGTTTCACATGAAAATTTTAGGACTGTCCTGCGGGACAAAGAACGGTAACAACGATACAATGTGCCGCGTTGCCCTCGAGGAAGCTCAGAAGCTTGGGGCGGAGATTGAATTCATCCACGTATTTGACTGGGATATCAAGTACTGTTCAGGCTGTGTAGCGTGCTCAAGAGGCCTTGTTATGGGTAAGGGTATGATCTGCACACAGAAGGATGATTATGCAGCACTTTTTGACAAGATGGCTGAGGCTGACGGTGTACTTATTGTAGATCCTATCTATGAATCAGGCGGATCAGGACTCTTCCATGTACTCTGCGACAGAATGGGCCCCGGACATGATATGGGTATGCTCATGATGGCAGACGGACAGCTCAAGGCGCAGGGTAAGCCCGGTCTCGATCCCAAATATCTCAAGAAAAAGGCTATCTCATTTGTCGGAATCGGTGGTTCTGATTGGGCATGCCGTGTAGAGACAGATCATGCAATGCTTGCTATGAGTCCGGCATGGACAGTTATCAATAATGACTGGTTCTCATGGTCCAAGGACGTTATCATGCAGGATGACAAGATTGAGAGAATGAAGGAAATTGCGAGAAATCTCGTTGAAGCTGCAAGCGATATAGAGAAGGCTGAGTGGAAGGGTAAGGAAGGTGCATGCCCTCACTGCCACGGCAACAATTTCTACATTTTCCCCGGAACAACAAAGTGTGTATGCGAGCTTTGCGGACTTGAGGGAACACTTGAAGTTGTAAATAATGCATTTAAATTCAAGTTTGCTCCTGAGGATGAGCACAAGGCTCATGATACGCTTTCAGGCAAAAAGCTCCACGGAGACGATATCTTTGAGAACGAGGGCAGACTTATGAACCTCTTCAAGGATCCTGAGTTCAAGGCGAGAAAAGAGCACTATACATCAGTAATCGCACCTACACCGTCACCCTCAAAGGGCTGATTTTGAAACTATGACTTATTGAACCGACTGCCACAGAGGCAGTCGGCATTGGGAGGAAAAATGGGTAAACCAAGCTTAAAGTTCTTTATTGTATTTAATTTAGTCATGAATATTCCGATGGCTCTTGGAATGTCAATCGGTGGAATGATTTTCTCAGGAAATGCAGACAAACTCATGTCACCGGCGTTGTTACTTAATACCGTCATTGGGTTTGCAGTTGCTGTAGTTATTAACATGTTTGTGCCGATTCCGCTTATTGCAATGGGATTCCCCAAACTGTTTAAAGTTGATCCTGAGAGCGTTCCGGGAAGATTTCTTGGAAACGTGCCGGTTGTATTTATTTTTGTAATAATAATCGGCCTTATCATGAACTTTGTAAATGTTCAGATTTTTGCAGGTGCAGCATTCCCGGCATTTCTGTTTGCATTCATAGGAACCTTCATTCCGATGTATGTTCTGTGCTATGTGATTGCGATGATTTTCATACCGATTGCTCAGGGTACGGCAGCAAAAGCTGACGGACAAGTAGCAGAACAATGAGTCGCATCCTTAGCGGAGCGCTTTTTATTCAATCCGAAGGAATTGAATGGGAATGTTCACTGCTGCGGCGATGACATTCCCATTTTAAATTGTAACAAAAGGATTTGTCACAGATGGCTATACAAAGCTGAATGTGCCTAATACGCTTTTGAAGAAAGATATTAGGGACGTATCTTCCAAGCCACAACAGAAGGTATTTGCTGTAATGAGCAAGGAGTATACTGACGATAAGTACTCTGTTATCGAAAAATGTGATAAAACTCTTGAACTTATCAAGGTGAGCGGAATACTTGACTATGCAGATATAAAAAGAGAAAACTGTGCAGATGGCAACACAACTGAATTGAAATGAGTTTTAAGGAGCTTCACGATGCTGAGGTTCCTTTTTTATAGTTTGAAAATGGCATTTTTGATATTTTCAAATGAATATATGAGATAAAAGTTCATATAATGGCTTTAAAATGCAGAATGGCAAATTTCGTTTCATGATTCATTATAATGACCTCAGAAAGGAGGTACATTACCTATGATGAATCAGGAAACTATTAATTTTATTTTGCAGCGAATGGTAGTATTTCTGGATAATGCTCAGATGCTTAAGCTCAAGGATATCCTGGATGAGATTGCCAAGCAGGAAGACACGAGTCTTCTGACAAAAAGCTCTGAGGAACTTCTGGAAATGTTCCTCGCGACCAAGAGACTGGAGGGCAGATCAGAAAACACGCTTTCTCTCTACCGATTCAATATCGGAAAGCTCATTGAAAAGGCCAAGAAGAATGTATGTGTCATGAATACTGATGATGTACGCAGCTATCTGTCTTCATATCAGGAAAGCAAGTTATATGTGTAGATAGTTATCGGGAGTATAAATTAGGGACAAATGCGTCTATTTCAAGGTTATAACGATTGGTTTTTTGCTTATAGAATATGATAATCTATATACATTAAATATTGGGTATGGTAGGAAAAAGATGGATATGAGTAGAATAGAAAAACTTAAGGAAACCTATTGTCTTGAAGCTCATCCCGAAGGGGGATGGTTTTCTGAATGCTATACGTCAGCTGAAGATAGGGATAAAAGATCATTTGCAGGAAGTATATATTTTCTGCTTGTTGGGGATGAACTCTCGCACTTTCATCAGATAGACTGCGAAGAGATATGGTATCACCACGAAGGCTGCGCGGTGAGAATCACATCCATTACTGATGGAAAAATCGAGGAATTTTACCTTGGGCAGAATATAGAAAAAGGTGAGCGTGCAATGGTATTCATATCAAAGGGGGCTATTTTTGCAGCAGAAAACCTTGATAAGGATGGCTACTGCTTTATGTCATGTATGACTGCTCCTAAGTTTACCTATGAAGGATTCAGGCTTGTCAGCCAGCAGGAAATAAGAGATATCTGTGACAAAGATGCTGAAAGGATTCTTTATCTGGTATATGAAGATTTGAAATAAGGCGAGGCTTTACGATGGAATACATTGAAGCGTTTACAATGGATGGTAAGCCGATAGGCAAGACAATAGAAAAGCATGAGAAAAAACTTGCCGGGGAATACTATAGGCATGTCCTTATCATCATGAAGACTTCTGACAGCCCTGCTCCCGGGAAGGGAGAGGGCAGGTACATAGTCCAGCAGAGATCCCTTCGGGCAAGGTACTAT
>JAEEGL011476932.1_pt1 | contig 18013 bp, 13 predicted proteins | sample 9134231 | NCBI WGS metagenome assembly JAEEGL01 (sample SAMN16246548, study PRJNA631951) | gut metagenome | biome: gut microbiome; feature: rumen; material: fiber-attached | host: Bos | place: Iran: Karaj | collected 2018-10 | reverse complement strand
AGTCTGATAAGCCAGCTTCTCAATATCGCTGAACTTTACGCTCTTGTCAACCAGCAGAGCCAGGTCGCGGCGAACGGCCGGATACTTGGGCAGGTCAGTGAAACTGGTCTTAACCTTTCGGGTAGCCTTGAGCAGCTCATCCCAGTTGATATCGGCATAATATACAGGCTGCTCCACATCAGTAGCCTTAAGCAGGGCACGGTTAACAAGGCCCAGTTCGGCAACGGTCTTGCCTGAGCGCAACTTGTAACGCAGGCCGCAACTGTATATGGCGTTGTCAAACTCCTCAATCTGCAGAGCATTCTGTGCCAGACCGATACGCTTGAACACGTTCTCAACATACGCCTTAAGCTCATATGCTGAACTTTTCTCATCAGCATGAGCCAATGAGCCCGATACACGCAGGCCGGTAATCCAAAGACCAAGATGATAATCCTCAGAATATGCACGCAGCGGATTCTGAGGCTCACCGTCCCTACCCGGCTCCTTGAGTGCCTCACGCTTTACACCGTCAAAATAGTAACACTTGCCAAACTCAAAGAACCTAAGGTCGGAACTCTGGCGGCGTATGTTGTGTGACAGGCTCTCCAGTCCGCCGAACACCAGGTTCTCACGTAGCACGTTCAGATCGGCACTGAGCGGATTGATGACGCGAACCAGTTTCTCAGGCGGGCAGCACTCCAGACCGTCGTAGTAGGCGGCGCGGGTGAGCGAGTTATTCAGGATCTCGTTGAAACCGCAGCCAACCAACTGCTCCGATACCAGATCCTGCAGCTTATGTGAGCGGTCCACCTCACCCTGAACGGTAAGGCTTGACTTGACAGACTTGTCAAAGTCTATGTTGTTGTAACCGTAGATACGGAGAATCTCCTCCACCACATCACACGGATGCTGTACATCAACGCGGAAAGGAGGAACTGAGAGTTTCATGCCCTGCTCAGAGAATGACTCCACCGTAATGCCCAGGTTCTCAACAATGCTCTTCATAACCTTGCGGTCAAGCTGCTTGCCGACAAGACGGTCAGCGTAGTCAAATTCAAAGTCAATCTTGAAGTTCTCTATCCTGGAAGGATAAACATCCTTTATATCCATTGAAATGGTTCCGCCGGCCAGTTCCTTAACCAGCATGGCGGCCTGCTTGAGTGCATAGATCGTACCGTTGGGGTCGATGCCGCGCTCAAAGCGGAATGAAGCATCGGTGCTGAGTTGATGACGACGTGCGCTCTTGCGGATCCAGGTAGGATGGAAATAGGCGCTCTCCAGGAACACATTCTTGGTAGAGTCTGATATGCCTGACTCCAGACCACCAAATACGCCACCCATACACATAGGCTCCTGAGTGTTGCAGATCATCAGGTCACGCTCGGAGAGCTTACGCTCCACACCGTCCAGAGTTACAAACGGGGTACCCTCCGGCATAGTCTTTACAACCACCTTGCCGCCCTTGATCTTATCGGCATCAAAGCTATGCAGAGGCTGTCCGTAAGCAAATAGAATATAGTTGGTGATATCTACTATGTTATTGATGGGATGAAGTCCGATGGCTGTGAGCTTGTTCTTGAGCCAATCAGGACTCTCCTTAACGGTCACGCCCTTGATGCTTACGCCTGCATAGCGAGGGCAAGCCTCGGTATTCTGAACGTCAATATCAATCTTGAGATCCTGGTTATCGACCTTGAAGGCCTCACAGTCAGGACGATGCAAAGCGGTTTTGTAACCGTTCTGGAGCAACCAGGCATAGAAGTCGCGGGCCACGCCCCAGTGTGAGCAGGCATCACTGTGGTTAGGAGTAATATCAACCTCTATCACAAAGTCTGACTCAAGATGGAAATACTCAGCGGCAGGAGTGCCGGGAACGGCATCGGAGGGAAGAACCATGATACCGGAGTGGTCATTACCAAGACCCAGTTCCTTCTCAGAGCAGAGCATGCCGAATGACTCAACGCCGCGCAGTTTTGAAGGCTTGATGGTAAAGCACTCATCGCCCTCATAGATCTTGGCGCCGATGGTAGCCACCACGACTTTCTGGCCGGCTGCAACATTGGGAGCACCGCATACAATCTGTACGGGATCTCCGCTACCCTGATTAACTGTGGTTACATGCAGATGGTCTGAATTGGGATGCTCCACGCAGGTAAGAACCTCACCTACCACGATATCCTTAAGGCCACCTTTTACAGACTGAACCTCCTCTACTCCGTCAACCTCAAGACCTACCGATGTAAGGGCAGCAGCCACCTCATCGGGCGTAAGGTCAAAGTCAACATACTCCTTGAGCCACTTATATGAAACGTTCATAAAATACCTATTTCGTTTTCAAACCGCAAAGGTACAATTTTTTAATTGAAAATTGAGAATTGAAAAATGAGAATTACAAGCACCTGCGTTATTCCGCGACATTAAAAGGCGCTCGAAATAAAAAATCGAACGCCTTTTATAATTTTCAATTGTCAATTCTCAATTTTCAATTTTCAATTCAAAACGGAACGTCACCGGAGTTGGGATAGGAATCCAGTGGATCTTCAGGCGGGATTGGCTCGTCATTCATCTTGGAGCGCTTGACACTGCCCTTGCGGGCGCCGGGAGCTACTCCACCGGTGCCGATATTATCAAACAGGGCCAGATCACTCTGGAAAGAGAGGCGCACATCACCCACTCCACCGTTACGGTGCTTGGCTATGATAATCTCAGCTATGCCGTGCAGGTCATTGTGGTTGTTGTCCTCATAAATCTTGTAGTACTCAGGGCGATGGATGAAACATACGATATCAGCATCCTGCTCAATAGCACCAGACTCACGCAAGTCTGACAACTGCGGACGCTTGCCCTCATAGCCCTCACGGCCCTCAACACCACGGTTAAGCTGTGACAGGGCAATGATAGGAATATCCAACTCCTTTGCTATACCCTTGAGGTTACGTGATATGGTGCTAATCTCCTCCTGACGGTTACCGAAACGGATTCCGCTGGCGTTCATCAACTGGAGGTAGTCAATAATAATGAGCTCCACCTGATGCTCCTGCTTAAGACGGATAGCCTTGGTACGGAACTCTGTGATGGAGAGTGAAGGAGTATCGTCCAGATATATAGGAGCGTTCTGCAGGGCGTTGATCTTGCTGTCCAGGATATTCCACTCATATGGCGCCAAACGGCCGTCACGAAGCTTGTTACCTGGAATCTCACAAACGCTGGATATCAGACGGTTAACCAGCTGGACGTTACTCATTTCAAGTGAGAACAGAGCCACCGGCTGCTGATTGTTCACCGCAATGTTCTTGGCCATAGAGAGTGCAAAGGCAGTCTTTCCCATAGCCGGACGGGCAGCCAGAATTATAAGGTCTGATTTCTGCCAGCCTGATGTGATGTTATCCAGGTCATTGAATCCGCTGGCCAGTCCGCTCATACCCTCAGCGCGCTGTGCGGCCGTACGGATACGGTTTACGGATTCCTGCAGTACCACATCAATCGATGCAAAATCCTTCTTCACGTTGCGGTGGGCAATCTGGAACAGCTTGTTCTCCGCCTCACCCAGTAGTTCAGAGATATCGGTAGTATCATCAAACGCTTGAGTCTGGATCTCACTGGTAAAGGTTATCAGCTCACGGGCCATAGCTTTCTGGGCAATGATACGTGCGTGATACTCTATGTGGGCCGATGAGGTTACCTTTCCCGCCAGCTGCGTAACATAAAGCGGGCCGCCGGCCTCTTCAATCGTTCCGTTGCTCTTGAGCTGCTCAGTTACGGTAAGGATATCTATAGGACGCTGATTAAGTGAGAGGTTTGCCACTGCCTCATAGATAACCTGATGACGGTGGTCATAGAAAGATTCTGCCTTAAGGATATCACTCACCTTGGGGAATGCATCCTGCTCTATCATCAATGCACCGATCACAGCCTCCTCAAGCTCAAGGGCCTGGGGCTGAAGGTGGTTAAGGACTATGCCGTCTGTATTTGTGCGCGTGCTACGCTGTCTGCTTCTGGAGTCTGCCATATTCTTTTTTCTTCCGGTACAAAGGTAAAAGTTTGCCCTGCCACAAATAAAAAAACAGGAGGCATATTATCCCCCTGTTTTCAACAATCCTAAACAGAACTATTCTATCAGAAAGTAAAGCTCAAAGTTGCACCGAAAGATATATCACGCTGGGCAGTAAGCATTATTGAAGGATTCAATTTGACGGAGTTCAGGATGCCTGATGAATATGATATTTCATTATCGGCGGCATTCTGACTGTTGAATGTCCTCTCAACCCAGTTAAGACGTTTCTTGCCCATCTTGGTAAACACGCCGCCCAGACAGGCCAGCACGCCGGCTCCTGCCGTATATACAAAGAATGAGGAGCTCTGAGAACCGGCTCCGGGCTCAAATGTCCAGATAGCAAATGCCAGGCATGCCACACTGTACAACCAGCAGGCTCCTCCTAAATTAAACAGGTTGCTGCCCGTGATATACGCATGATACAGATCATCGTCAAAGAATCTCTCATAATTACGATCTGACAAATCTTCATTGTTATAAACCCAACGGAACCTGTCGGCATATCTGTAGATGGCGCCTACGCCTGACTGCTTAATCTCATATGACCAATTGATGTTGTCCACATTAGACATAGGAACTGTAACCATCTCCCCCTCAGTTGTACGCATTGAAACAACGCCCACAGAATCCAAATTCAGCACATACCCTATAATTCTGCTTCCGTCCTTAAGATAGAGAGCGTTTGCAGATTGGGAGAATGATGAAGGAACATAGAAAAGCAAGAGCAACACCGCCATCAGGCAGTGCTTTAGGCCTCTATTTATCAAGTAATTAAACCGTTCCATATCAACTTATTTATGCCATCTCACGCTGGCAGGTAAACATATCAGGGAATATGTCAGCAGGATTTTCTATCGGCACACGGAACAGGCCATAGACTGTGGAGCCCGAGCCGGACATTGCCGCATAGACAGCACCCATTGAGTACAGCTTCTGCTTTATTTCAGCCAAAAGCGGATACTTGGCAAAGACCGTAGTCTCAAAGTCATTGAACACGCAATCCTTCCACTCAGCCACCGGACGCTTTATTGCCTCTGCAAGCGGAATCTCAGGCTGTTTTGGCGTAAGTGATGCGTAAGCCTCGGCCGTACTGACGGATACATCGGGCTTGACCAGCAGAATGGTGTAACCCTTCAGTGAGAGGCTGATAGGATTGAGAATCTCACCCCTACCCGTGGCGATGGATGGAGTGTTAGATATAAAGAATGCGCAGTCAGAACCCAAACGTGCGGCATAACGTTCCATCATGCTATCACGCATGCGCAAATTAAACCTGCGGTTCAAAAGCGATATCATGAACGCACAGTCCGATGAGCCACCACCCAAGCCTGCTCCCGATGGAATATGCTTGTGCAGTTTGATATCAATTGACGGCAAGTCAAAATCCTGCTGCAGAAGCAGATAAGCCTTGACAACCAGATTATCGGCCGCCTTGAACGGAAACTCATTACCCGTCATCTCAAGTGAGCAGCATGGGATATCCTCCTTCTTGCGGAAAAGACGATGGTAAGGCAGGAAAACATCATCAGGCTGAACCAGAAGCCCAGCCTCAAGACGCTTACGCAACTGCGCCGGATCAAGCGGACGCATAGGCTTTACCTCCAGCGCATCCTGCAAAAGCACCGGATAGAACACAGTCTCAATGTCGTGGTACCCGTCAGCACGTTTTGCCACTACATTAAGCCCGATATTAATCTTAGCGTTCGGAAATGCAATCATCTCACTGCTTTTAATTACGACACAAACTTATATAAAATCTGCCGATTTCACAAATACGTCACCACCATACATTTACACAAACCTTTTCGTAACTTTGACGGTTGTAAAAAGAGGACTATGAAACAATCTGCAATCATACTAAGTGCCCTACTCTGCCTGAGTTTTAATGCCTGCGGACAGAGCAGCCCACAGCAGCTGGGCCAGCCGTTAGAGTGGCCTGCGGTGAATTACGGACAGGAGGTGTTTGTACATACCGGGTATGCCACGCTGTACAACCGCGAGACTCTGATTCCGGACTGGGTGGCGTATGAGCTTACGGCCGATGAGGCTAACCCGTCTAATCCGGAAAGAGGGAATGAAAGTTTCCGCTGGGACCCTGAGACTAACGGGAAGCGCACCGCCTACCGCGAGGATTACAGAAACAATGACGGCTGGCAGCGAGGTCACATGGCCCCCAAGGCAGACATGAAATGGTCCAGCCAGGCGTATGAGGAGAGCTTCTACATGAGTAACATCTGCCCGCAGAACGGCACCCTTAACAGCGGCGATTGGGCCACAACCGAGAGCCTGGCCCGCCGAATGGCCAAGCGATATGGCAGCGTGTATATAGTGTGCGGACCAGTCATCGGCACAAACAAATACGGCACTCTGGGAGACCACAAGGTTGTGATACCCGATGCATTCTTCAAAGCGTTCCTGATCAAGGCCAACGGCAAGTACCAGAGCATTGCAATGGTTCTACCAAACGAGGCCACACACCATCAGCCAGAGGATTACTGGTGCACGGTCAATGAAATTGAAACGCTGATAGGAATGGACCTATTCCCCGGCCTGGACGACAGCATAGAGGAAAAAGTGGAGGATTCAATAGACAGAACCATCTGGACGAGATAAAAATAATGCTATAAAGAAAGGGAGGCTCTACGCAGAGCCTCCCTTTGTCATAAAGAATTATTTCAGTTACTTGTTGTCTTTTGCAACACCCTTGGCGGCGATGCGGCCGGAGGCCATGCACTCGGTGAGGGCGTTACCGCCTAAGCGGTTGCCGCCGAAGAATCCGCCGGTAACCTCACCTGCGGCATAGAGGCCGGGAATTGCCTTGCCGTTGGTATCCAGAACGCGGCGGTCCAGGTCAACCTTAAGGCCACCCATGGTGTGGTGGGTTGACGGAGCCAGCACGCGAATTGAGAGGTTTGCATCATCAATGTTATAGCTTGACTTGTCATACTGACCGTCAGCACCACGACGGGCGCTGCCTATCAGACTGGTGGCGTGACGTTTGCCTACGCCCTCAGGCTCACGGCCATCCATTACAGCCATATCATACTCACGGATGCTGTTCTTGACAGTCTCGGCATCAAGCTCAATACCTAACTCCTTGAAGAAATCAGGCAGTTCTGATGCCCTGCCGCTCCAGTCACGTCCGTTGAAACGGCGCACAGGGGCTGCAGTTGCATTGGCGTTAGCCTGGGCGTTACCACCAGGAGCACCTCCACCGAATCCGCCAAAACCACCGCCGCCGAAGCCGCCGCCACCAAAGCCGCCGAATCCACCTCCAAATCCGCCAAAGCCCGGTGTGATGTAGAAATATACACCGCGTCTGCCCTTAAGGTCTATTCCGTGTTTGAAACCGTTAAGTGAGAGCACATCACGCTCTGAGCACTCATCAACATAGCGTTTTCCGGTCTTGGGACTGATGAAAACAGCGTTCTCCACACCGCCAAATGCGATTGCACCATCGGCTATGTAACCCAGAGGCATGAGCTGTGTATAGCCCTCGCCCACTGTTGCAGCACCAACCTTCTCTGCCATATCAATACCGTCACCGCGCAATGATGAGCGGTTGGTGGTACCGATGTTGGGTGAAAGATACTGGCGTGACCAGTACTTGTTGGTCTTGAGAACCTTCTGGATGTTTGCGGCATATCCGCCGGTAGCTATGATGACACCCTTCTTGGCGTGAGCGGTAACCTCTGTGCCATCGGCCATCTTAGCCTTGACACCTGTCACGCGGCCGTTCTCGAATATCAGTTCATTGGCACTGGTCTCCCTCATCACACGGTTGTGCTTGCTGGCGTTGTTGACCACTGCCAGAGGAGCCATGACGTATGAGCCCCAGTTGCCTGAATAGCGCTCTGTTGTACCGTCACCGTCAGCATCGGTAGTACAGCCGTTCATAGTGTTACCGCGATACCACAGGGCACCTACCAGAGTTGACTGGCTGTCACTGAAACCTACGCCCATCTGCATGAGCCAGGGCTTGAGCTGCTCACCTTCAACAACAAACTGCTTAACCAGGTCATAATCACCGTAAATCCACTCATCCTTGGCTGTGTTCTGACGCAGACCGCCATAGTAGGTCTGGAAGATATGCAGGTTGGTGGTTGAGAACAGCAGGAGCTGGTTCTCAGGCACGCCCTTCTGGAGTTGCGGCTCTGCATAGTCCAAATAAGCCTTGATCTCCTTCTTAAGTTCCTGCAGTGTTGAGAGATACTCCTGATGTACACCATGCTTGGAAAGTTCCTCAATATCGCCGGCCACAAACTCATGGTCCTTATAGTATGATGCATCAAACGGAGCCTCACTCCAGCCATATATCACCTTTAGGTCATTTACACAACCCACCGTGGCACGGACCTTATTGTGCATCCTGCCGTCAAATCCCTTGGCGCTGGTGGCTTTAGGATTATTGATGTCCCATACCAGACTGTGGTCAACAGACTGATATACACCGCCTGACACAAGAGTATTACCACCCAGCTCAGCGTTCTTCTCAATGATAAGGACAGTGCTTCCGTCCTGTGCAGCCTGTGCCGCAGCGCAGAGACCTGCGCCGCCGCCACCTACCACTACAACATCCCAGGTATCCTCAATGGGAGCACTCGGGGTACTTTTTACTGTATTATCAATAAAGGCTTTACGATTGGTTACGCCAGCCTGATCAGCAGCATCCAGAACAGCCTCCTTAAGGCCGAAGCTTGACATTGTGGCGCCCGATACGGCATCCACATTAAGACCGTTTGCAGCAATAATCTTAGCCGGAAGTGTCTGCAGAGCCACATCACCCACATGAGCGGTCTCACGCTGCTGTCCTACGCGGATATCGGTAATACCTGTCTCACTGAATGTCACACGGGCCTGAATCTGACCGCCGTAACCCTTACCACTGCCGGTATATGTGCCGGGAGTAAAACTTAGGGCTGCATTCTTTGCTGGAACCGGTTTCTCGCCACGAGCCTGGGCAAGAGCCAGATCTACGGCCTTCTTTACGGCATCCGATGAATAGGTGGCGCCTGTAACGCCATCAACATCGGTGCTCTGAGCTTCAATTATAGGCTTTATAAGCGACTCATACGGTGAAGTGTACTGTGCATACGTAGAACCGTTGTCCTTGATGCTAATTGAAGAAATCTTATGACCCTTGATGGTCACGGTAGCAGTAATGGTACTCTCTACGTTAAGGGCATCGGCAGTATATTTGCCGTTTGCCAACTGGGTACCGTCAGCAGGTGCGCCGCCTCCGCAGGCAGCCACCAACAAACTTAAAGCTGAAAAACAAACTCCTGTAATTCTCATATTTCAATTATTTTTTTGACACATTAGGGACAGTCCCCTTTGTGCCATGTTTTTTCAAAAATGACACAAAAGGGACAGTCCCTTCTGCGCCATTGAAAGTTTCTACAAACCGGCAGCCACAGCTATGCCGTGATCCACACCACTGAATCCCATGAATGCAAGAGCCAGCAGGCCGGCGGTAATCAGAGCGATTGCCATGCCCTCCATGCTCTTGGGAACACGTACACGGGCCAGCTGCTCGCGGATTCCAGCAAATATTATCAGTGCCAGGGCGAAACCTATTGATGTAGCAATTGCATAAATTACACCGGTAAGCAGGTTAGGTTCAAGCCCCTGTGCATTATATACACCGTTTGCCACCATGATTGATACGCCCAGTATGCAGCAGTTGGTGGTGATTAGCGGCAGAAAGATACCCAGAGCCTGATACAGTGAAGGTGAAACCTTCTTGAGTATCATCTCAAGCATCTGAACCAGACCGGCTATCACAAGTATGAACACTATGGTCTGCAGATAGCCAAGATCCAAAGGATTGAGTACCAAATTCTGTAGTGCATATGTAACTATCACGGCCACCGTAAGCACGAATGTGACAGCCACACCCATACCGGCAGCGGTATTGATCTTCTTGGAGACACCCAGGAACGGACAGATGCCCAGGAACTGGGACAGCACTATATTATTGACGAATATAGCCGAGATGAATATCAGAAAATATTCCATAGTGTTCAGGATTTACGGTTCTTTACTGAATTGACGATAGCCATAAGCAGACCCAGTGTGATGAACGCTCCGGGAGCAAGCACAAACACCAGCATATTCATTGACTCCGGGAAAATACGGTAACCGAATACGGCTCCGTTGCCCAGCAGCTCACGTACAAATCCAAGCAGGGTAAGAGCCACGGTAAAGCCGATGCCTATACCTATGCCGTCACAGATTGATGCCAGGACATTGTTCTTGGCGGCAAATGCCTCAGCACGTCCTAGAATGATGCAGTTCACAACGATAAGAGGAATGAAAATACCCAGCGTCTTGTAAAGGTCAGGAACATAGGCCTGCATGAGCATCTGGAGCAGAGTCACGAATGATGCTATTACCACTATATAACAAGGTATTCTCACACCATCGGGAATGATGTTCTTAAGCAGTGATATGAACGTATTGGAACATATCAGCACGAACATTGTAGCCACACCCATTCCCAATCCGTTTACAGCCGATGTGGTTGTAGCCAGAGTGGGACACATTCCAAGCAGGAGAACAAAAGTGGGGTTCTCCTTGACTATTCCGTTTATTATTGTCTTGAAGTAGTTCATCGCTGCAATTGTTTAGTTCTGTGATGAAGCTCCGCTCACAGCATCGGCGGCAGTATATCCGAACAAGGCCTTATAGGCGGCGTTCACTGCACGCAAGAATGCCTTAGAGGTAATTGTCGATGCTGTGATGGCATCCACGTCACCCCCATCCTTACTTACAATCATCATATCATCACCGGGGTTCATTCCAATGATATTGTGGTTACCGGGCTTACCGGGAGCACCTATAAGCACATCTGCCACACCAGACTGCTCCTCAACCTCAGCACTTGCCTGGCGGAACCAGTCGTCAGCCCGAGCACCCAGTCCCGGAGTCTCACTGTGCTCAAGCACCGTATAACCCAGAATCTTACCCTCGGGATCAAATCCTACCATCACCTTAAGCGCACCGCCGAATCCGTTCTTGTCAGTAGATTCAACGGCTGTACCTAACAGGTTACCGTTCATGTCATTCACGCTATGGAACACGAACCCGTCCTGCTCCACGGGGTTATCGACCGTAAACCGGATATCACGGTCACCCAGTATGACACTCTTTATTCCGTTCTCAATGGCCTGGTTGTTTATCTCCTCAATGGGACCTCTGGTCAAATTGTTAACCCAAGCCAGCGCACCCGCAGCAACCACTGCTATCACGGTGAGCACCAAGGCCATATTCAGTATATTTGATTGCAGTTTCTTCATTTTGCAGCCTCCCCGAAACGTTTAGGTTTGCACCAGTTGTTAATGAGCGGAACAACCGCATTCATAATCAGGATAGCGAATGACATTCCCTCCGGATATGAACCGAAATAACGGATAATCACTGTAAGGAAACCTATTCCTATACCATACCACACCATACCCTTGGGGGTCATGGGCGATGTCACATAATCTGTAGCCATAAAGATGGCACCCAGCATGAGGCCGCCTGAACAGAGATGATAGAGCGGGTTGACATAGAGCACCGGATTGATAAGCCACATAAGACCGGTAAGGACAGCAACCGTACTCAGTATGCTTACCGGAATATGCCATGTTATAACCTTGGCGCAAAGCAATACAACCAAGCCTATGAGCAGCACCAGAGCACTCACCTCACCTATGCAGCCGCCTGTGTTACCGATGAAGAGGTTGGCCAGACTGGGCAGCTGATCAGCCGCTGCAGTATTGCCACCTGCTATCTGTCCAATCAGATTAAGAGGAGTGGCACCCGTCTCGGCATCAATATAAGATGCAGCAATGCCGGCCGGAACAGGCCATGAGGTCATCTTGGCCGGGAATGATATGAGCAGGAACACGCGGCCCACAAGAGCGGGGTTGAACGGGTTGTTGCCAAGGCCTCCAAACGCCATCTTGCCTATGCCGATAGCCACCAGGGCACCCACCACAATCATATAAAGAGGTATGTTTGACGGCAGGTTGAATGCCAGCAGGATACCTGTTATGGTAGCTGACAAATCACCCAATGTAGAAGGTCTCTTAAGTATGAACCTGGTTATGGACCATTCAAAGAAAAGGCAGGACAGCACCGATGTGGCGGTCACAATCAGCGCGCCCACTCCAAATACAAAGAACGATGCAATGAGTGCAGGCATAAGAGCCCAAACCACCCAGCGCATATTCCTCTCTATGGTATCACCGCAATGCACATGCGGTGAAGTCGTTATATGTAGTTTCTCAGCCATAATTCCTTAATTCTTAGCGTTACGTGCGCGAATTATTCCACCTACCCTGTTCTTGGCCAGACGAACCCAGTCAAGCAGCGGACGGCGTGAGGGACAGGTGCTCTGGCAGCATCCGCACTCAATGCAACTCATTATCCAGTTCTCCTCAGCGCACTCCCAATCACTTGATTCTGATGCTGTAGCAAGCAGATAAGGCTCCAAGCCCATGGGACAGGCCTGGACGCACTTGGCGCAACGTATGCAGTTACGTTCCTCGCGGCGTGCAGCCTCGCTCTCGGGAATCATAAGTATGCCCGATGTACCCTTGACCACAGGAGCTGTCTCATCCAGCAGCGGACGTCCCATCATCGGGCCGCCGGAAATCAGCTTGCCGGTATCTTCAGGCATGCCGCCTGCGTACTCAAGCAGTTGGCTTACCGGAGTACCCATACGTACCTTGAGGTTGCATGGGTTCTTGACGCTCTTGCCTGTAACCGTAACAATACGTTCAATGAGAGGCTTGTTCTTCATGACGGCCTCATATATGGCATATACGGTTCCTACGTTCTGCACCACGCAACCCACATTGGCAGGCAGTGCCGGAGGTGGCGGAACCTGACGGCCCGTAACAGCCTCTATGAGCTGTTTCTCACCGCCCTGAGGATATTTCATCTTAAGAGGCATAACCTCAATGCCGCTTACCATTGACAGCTTTGAGTTCATCAGTTCAATGGCATCCTGTTTATTGGTCTCAACGCCTATGACAGCGTGGTCTATGCCCAGAACCTTCAGGATCAGCTTTATACCTACTATTATCTCATCAGGATGTTCCAGCATGAGACGGTGATCGGCCGTAAGATAAGGCTCGCACTCTACAGCATTGATAATAAGAGTGTCAATCGTGCAATCCTTGGGAGGAGAAAGTTTGACATGTGTAGGGAAGCAGGCACCGCCCATACCTACCACACCGGAATTCTTGATCTTCTCAATAATCTCCTCACGTGACAGGTTATTCTGAAGCAGAAGCGTGTCTGTACGGTCTATTGACGGTTCCCACTCATCACCCTCCACATCTATGAATATGGCAGGTTTGCGCAGGCCGCTGGCATCGACTACTGTGTCTATCTTAGCCACCTTGCCGGAAACCGATGAATGGATTGATGCCGACATAAAACCGCCAGGCTCAGCTATTCTGGTTCCTACACGTACAGTATCACCTTTCTGCACGCAGGGTACAGCCGGCGCTCCGATATGCTGTGACAGCGGGAAGACAGCCTGCTTGGGCAAACCCAAAGTCTCTATCTTCTTACCAGCCGTAAGCTTATTGGGTTCGGGGTGTACACCACCTATTGTGAAAGTATTCATAATACCTTAATTATTATCTGTTGGTTCTGATTTCTCCTTCCTGGGCGGGAAGTTCACTGCCAGGATTGAATGCTGCGGGCACTCGTCAACGCACTTGCGGCACAGGCGGCACTTGTCAGGATCTATGTATGCCAGATTGTTCTCAAGCGTGATGGCCTCAAACGCACAGGCCTTGACACACTTGCCGCAACCTATGCAGGCTACGGCACACGCCTTCTTGGCAACGGGGCCCTTATCCTTGTTGACGCAGCTTACATATACCCTGCGGTCCATCTTGTTGCGGTTACGCAGTTCTATCACACTGCGCGGGCAGGCCTTGACACAGGCTCCGCATGCGGTACATTTTTCCTGATCCACCACCGGTAGGCCTGTCTCAGGATCCATATTTATGGCATCGAACTTACAAGCCTTAACGCAGTCACCACATCCCAGGCAGCCCCAAAAACAGCCTGTATCACCTCCGTTCATCAGGGCAGCCGCAGCACAGCTTGAGGCACCGTCATAAACGCCGGTCTTGGGCCTGTTCTCACACGAGCCGCTGCACTTTACAACAGCTATCTTCTCAACTCCCAACTCAACAGTATGGCCGGCTATGGCAGCAACCTGCTGCATCACCTCTTTCTTACATGCTGAGCACTTGAGCCCGTCCATGGATTCACTCTTTACACAAGCCTCGGCAAAAGCGGCACATCCGGGGAATCCGCATCCGCCACAATTGGCGCCTGGCAAGAGATCGATGATACGGGCCACTCTCGGGTCCTCCTCAACCTTGAATTTTCTTGATACGGCATACAGCACCAGACCTATTACAAGCCCGGTAATGCCAAGTACAAGAACGGCAGTCACAATAAACGTCATATCCTGTTTACTCTATTATTCTGAATTGAAAATCCTTCTTTATCCTGTCACGAAGCAAGAACAGCACCAGATAATATGGAACCAGCACTCCTAGCGCCGCTATCGCCGCCACCTTCTCGCTGCCCGCAACCGCCACTGCTGTAACAAGTGCGGCCAACAAAAGCAACAGAGGCAGCCCGAAAGCAAAAGTCACGGCTTTCAGTCCCAAACTTTCAGCACCGGCCACCGTCACCGTCTGCCCCACGCCAAAACTGCCGGCATCGGTGCAACTCACCTCAACCAACTTGTCCTTTGACTCGGCAGCACGGCAAATGTTCCTTGCCTGACACCCTCCACAAGCCGATGACTGGGTAATGCGTACAATAACGGACTGACCGTCAATTGAATCGACAACACCCTGATGCCTTATGTCTTGTGCCATTAATGCTCCTGAACAGATTTAACCTACAAATGTAAAACTTTTCCGTTTTTCCCGATACATTAATTCCATATTTTTATTTGGGGCACAAAGGGGACGGTTCTTTTTGTGCCCCTATGTGATGATACCCCAAAAGTTCTCCTAGGAAGAGGGGCACAAAAAGAACCGTCCCCTTTGTGCCCCTCCCCTTTTTTGCGTTTTCAAAATCAATCCGTATATTTGGCTTCCCAAATTCTGCAACCAAACAAATAACTGACCTTATAACTTATGAAAAAGATCGCATTTCTATGCATGATGGCCGCCGCAATCATCCCTGCCGGCGCCCAGAATTATGAGTATCCGTTCCAGAATCCAAAACTGTCATTTGACGAAAGAACGGACAACCTTCTTTCATTGCTTACTCCTGAAGAGAAGATAGGCCTTATGATGAACGGTTCCATTTCAGTGGACCGTCTTGACATTCCCGCCTACAACTGGTGGAATGAGGCCTGCCACGGAATCTGCTATGATGACGTAACCGTATTCCCGCAGGTAATTGCCCTGGGAGCCACTTTCGATGCTCCTCAGCAGTATGAGATTTACAGCGCCGTATCCGATGAGGCCCGCGCCGTATGGAACACCACTGACCATCATCAGTTGGGCGTAACACAGCCTAACGGAAGCATCTGGCACAACGGACTCTCATTCTGGTGTCCTAACGTGAACATATTCCGTGACCCGCGCTGGGGACGTGGCCAGGAGACTCCCGGCGAGGATCCCTACCTGAACTCCGTAATGGGTACCCAGACCGTTCTGGGTATGCAGGGTAATGACTCAAAATACCTGAAACTGCACTCATGCGCCAAGCACTATGCAGTGCACAGCGGTCCCGAGCCACTGCGTCATCAGTTTGACGTAACAGTATCAGGACGTGACCTTTGGGAGACCTATCTGCCGGCTTTCAAGAGCCTGGTTATAGACGGCAACGTTCAGGAGGTTATGTGCGCATATCACCGTTATGAGGGTGATCCCTGCTGCGCCAGCGACCGTCTGCTGCAGGACATCCTGCGCAACAAGTGGGATTACAAAGGCCTGGTCGTGACTGACTGCGGTGCCATAGGTGACTTCTTCAACGCCCGCCAGCATGGCACGCACGAGGATGCCGCAAGCGCATCGGCCGATGCCGTTCTGTCAGGTGCAGACATAGAGTGCGGCACCAGCTACCGTTCACTCACCCAAGCCATCTCAAAGGGTCTTATCACTGAGGCCGATATTGACGTAAGCGTTCGCCGTATCCTCAAGGCCCGCTTTGAGTTGGGTATGTTTGATCCGGCCGAGGATCTTCCCTGGGCTAACCTTGGTCTCGATGACCTGAGCAGTCCCGCCCACACCGCTCTTGCCAGCAAGGCAGCCCATGAGGCTATCGTCCTGCTCAAGAACAAGAACAGCCTGCTGCCCTTGAAGAAGGACATGACAATAGCAGTTGTAGGCCCTAATGCCGATGATGCACGCGTCATCCTGGGCAACTACAACGGTTATCCTTCAGCAGCCAACACCAAGACCATCCTGGACGGTATCCGTGAGGCCGCTCCTAATGCAAAGATCATCTATGAGAAGGGTTGTGACCTGAATGTACCTTATATCACCAAGCACTATGTATCTGAGATAAACGGCGGCAAGGGTCTGCACGCTGAGTATTACAACTCTCTTGACTGGACCGGTGCCGTTGCAGCCAGGGTTGACTATGACGAGCCTTTGAGCCTGAACACCACATCCCCCGCCCTTGCACATGAGGATTGCCCATGGGCCGACGGTGTAAACATGACAGGATTCTCAGCCAAATATACCGGTAGCTTCACAGCCGATTACACTGGTGATATGGTTTATAATGTACGCGGAAGCTCACGCTACAACTTTATCCTGAACGGTGACACCATCGCCAAGAACGCAGGTCAGGGCGGCGGCCGTGGCGGTTTCGGCGGCGGTTTCGGCGGATTCGGCGGTGGCCGTGGCGGCGCATCGACAACATTCCATGTTGAGGAGGGCAAGACCTACAATATCTACATTGACCTGGTTCAGCCTGAGGCCCGTTCAGCATCATTCTCATTCGATATCTACAGCCGCGGTCCGGTTGACTTTGCAAGCGTTGTAAAGAAAATTGCTCCGGCTGATGTCATTATCATGGTAAGCGGTATCTCATCAGACATCGAGGGTGAAGGTCATGACCGTTCAGAGATTGAGCTCCCAGAGATCCAGCAGCAGCTCCTGGCTGAACTTGATGCAACCGGCAAGCCCATCGTCCTGGTAAACGTATCAGGCAGTGCCATGGGATTCGGAAACGTAGAGAGCAAGTATGACGCCCTTATCCAGGCATGGTACGGAGGTCAGGCTTGCGGTGAGGCCGTTGGCGATGTTCTGTTCGGCAATTACAACCCCGCAGGACGTCTGCCGGTTACCTTCTACGCATCAACTGACCAACTTCCTGATTTCCAGGACTACTCAATGAACAACCGCACCTACCGTTACTTCAAAGGACAGCCCCTGTATGCTTTCGGTTATGGACTGAGCTATACCACATTCAGCTACGGCAAGGCCAAGACATCAGGCAAGGCCAAGAAGCAGAACCTGTCAATTTCTGTTCCTGTCACCAATACAGGTAACCTTGACGGTGACGAGGTTATACAGGTTTACGTAAAGTCACTTGACGATGCAGGTGCTCCCATCAAGTCTTTGGCCGGTTTTGCACGTGTGAACATACCTGCCGGTCAGACCAAGACCGTCAAGGTTGAGATCAACAAGGATGCTTTCAGTTTCTATGACGAGGCAACTGACGGACTTAAGATGCGTCCCGGCAAGTACCGCATTCTCTATGGAGGATCATCACTTGACTCTGACCTCAAGAGCATTGACATAACTCTTTGATAAATAATTACGGGCGGGATGGTGCTAGCATAAGAATTTTTACTACCTTTGCGCCGCCGTTACGGGATAACGGCTATTCAAATCATTTATAAATTCAATAAAAACAACAACTTATGGCAGCAAAAATCAGATTGCAGAGAAGAGGCCACAAAGGTTACGCCTTCTATTCAATCGT
>JAEEGL016994134.1_pt1 | contig 18014 bp, 16 predicted proteins | sample 9134231 | NCBI WGS metagenome assembly JAEEGL01 (sample SAMN16246548, study PRJNA631951) | gut metagenome | biome: gut microbiome; feature: rumen; material: fiber-attached | host: Bos | place: Iran: Karaj | collected 2018-10 | reverse complement strand
TGTTGATGCTGACGACATCAAAGGATTCCAGGAAGCGGCTGCAGCAGCATTCCCTTCCGCACATGCCTATGCCGCCTATCAGTTTGGCCTTGTCACGCATGCCTATCTGGCGCAGTTCAATGCGGCAGTGCAAAGCGGACGCCAGTTCCTTCAATAACTCACGGAAGTCCACGCGTTCATCCGCAACATAGATGAAAATGACTTTGCTGCGGTCCAGCGTGTACTCCGCGCTGATCAGATTCATGTCCAGGCCGAGCTTTTCGATCAGCTTCTGGCAGACGGAAAAAGCGGTCTTGGCCTGCTCCTTGTTTGTTTCCTTGTTGCGGATGTCGTTTTTCGTCGCCAAACGCAGGATGGGCTTTAAGGGCGCCTTGATGTTGACTTCTGCAATCGGACGCGGCTTCTGGGCAACGGTGCCGATCTCCATTCCGCGTATGGTCTCCACGACCACTTTCTGTTCAGGCTGAAAATCCGGATCGTTGGTTCCGAAGAAATAGGTTTTCTTGGTATCGTCAAAGTGAACCGTCAGGACATAATCAAAATGTTCTGCCGTTTCTTCCTTTTTTACTTCATCTTCTCTCATTTTGAGCCTCCTTCATGCGATACACCATCCTGTCCAGAACAAGCCCCGTGTTGAAGGCTATTCTTCCGTAGAGCAGGCTTTGGCTATCCAGCAGTATCTCCTGCAGAGCGGCCGTATCCTTGATGCTTCCCTGCAGTTTCCTACGCGCGTTTTTCATTGCCTCCGGCATGTTCTTTTCCTCTTCATGGAAAGTGGCAAAGAACAGCAGCAAAAGATCCGTGAAATAACGCAGCACTTCTTTCAGATTCTTATTTGCCGCCAGGGTCTTCCCCTTGCGGATCGCTTCGTCGTTTTCCAGCTTCACCAGGGCATCGTCCCATCCCCGGCTCAGGTTGACAACAAAATTATAAAAGACTTCCTTTGCGTCTGCAAACAAAGGGTCCTTCAGAACGGCCAGACACTCTTCCGTGTCTGAACAGATGCGGGAAACAAGCCAGATGTCATCCGCTTCCGCCTCCTCTTTCCGGCAGGCTTCTTCCAGATCTTGAACGCTTAAGGCCTGAAAGGGGACGATCTGGCAGCGCGAACGAACGGTGGGAAGGATGTGATCCAGTTCATCTGTGATCAGAACGATGGTCGTGTTTTCCGCAGGTTCCTCCAGAAACTTCAGAAGGGCATTTGTGCAGTTGTCGTTCAACAGTTCCGAATGATCCAGCACCAGCATGCGCCTTCCGTATTCTTCCATGGCGGTCTTCTGCATATCGGATAGTATGCTGCGTATGTCCTCGACACCTGTTTTTTCTTCCCGGATGTCGCGGTAGACAAAATCCGCGTACTGTTTCTGTTCCACCCGTTCGCACAAGGCGCACTCTTCGCAGGCAAACGGATCCGCTTTTTCGCAAAGAAGGCTTTTCACCAGCAGAAAAGCCGCTCTTTTCTTATCCTCTCCTCCTTTTCCCGTAAACAGGTAGGCGTGCGAAGAGCGTTTCTGCCCCAGGGCGTTTTCCAGTATGCGGTAAGCCAAAGGCTGTCTTATTTCAAATTCCTGGCGAAAGGGCTTCATTCTTTTCGATTTCTTCTTTTACGATGCTGTAAACATCCCGGATGACGCTTTCCACATCACGCGAAGCATCCACGATGCGGAAACGGTCGGGATACATGGAAATGATCTGGTGGTAACCTTCCTCCACCATCTTGTGGAAGGCGATATCTTCCTGATCCAGTCTGTCTTTGAACGTGCGGGTGGTAAGCCGGCTCAGGCCCACTTCGGCGCTGACGTCCAGATACACGGTGCACTTCGGCATGTAGTCCTTTATCGCAAAGCGGTTCATTTCATAGACTTCCTCTATGCCTATCTTGCGGGCCACGCCCTGATAGACCAGGGAAGAATCCACAAAACGGTCGCAGAAAACGATCTTTCCCGCCTCCAGAGCCGGAACGATCTTTTCCGCCAGATGCTGCCGGCGGCTGGCGGCGTACAGAAGCGCCTCCGTCCGGTAATCCATCTTCGTGTTTTTCGGATCAAGTATGATGTTTCTTATCTGTTCGGCGATGTCGATTCCTCCTGGTTCCCGGGTCAGGATGACATCGTAACCTTCTTCCGTAAGTTTCTGGTAAACAGCCGTGGAGACAGTCGTCTTTCCGCTGCCGTCCGGGCCTTCCATGCTGATAAACAAACCTTTTGCCATAGTATTCACCACCGCATTCATTATACCTTATTTGCCTGTGTGTTAAAATGAGGGAAAGGAGACGCGAAAATGAACCGATTACAGGACAGCATCCGTAAATACCGCCTGCTTGAGGACGATGACAGCCGCACGGAAATGTACAACGCGCTGCTTCAGGCCGATTTTTATGTTCCGCTGAAAGAAGATACGCGTAACAACACCCAACAAAAAGCATCCTTCTATGTTCTGAAAAACAGCCTCGGCCAGCGCTATCTCCTCGCTTTTTCCGATCAGGATCCGCTCAGATCCTATTTTTCCTCTTCGGTTTCTTATGCGGCCTTCCGCTTTGCTCAGATCCTGACGCTTCTGAAGCGGGAAGAAGATCTTTCCGGTATCCTTTTGGATCCCCAGGAGGGAAACATGGTGTTTGAAAAAGACCTCTTTGAGGTCTTGGATGAAATCAATTCTGAGAACCCTTCGTATTCGTAAGGGCGTTAACGATCACGGATGCCATGACCAGACCGGCCGCGTTGGGCACAAATGCCGACGATGCGGGCGGTGTTTTTTCTTTCTGGGTCAAACCTTCGGGATTGACGATGATGTTCTGTACCTTTGGTTTTTCCGTGCACCAGACGACCGGGATCTTTCCCTTTATCCCGCGCTTTCTTGCCTGTATGCGCATGGCTTTGGCCAGCGGATCGTAGCTGGTCTTTGCCAGATCGGTGACAGTGATCTTTGTCGGATCGAAGCGGTTTCCCGTGCCGGTCGCGCAGATAAAGGGAATGCTGTGCTTCTGGCAGTATTCGATCAGATCCAGCTTGCAGGTGACGGTGTCTATGCAGTCAGCCACATAGTCCGGGCGTATCTCCCACAGTTTTTCGTTATTGCGGTCATAGAATTCCGGATAACAGATCACTTCACAGGCGGGATTGATCTTTTCGATTCTTTCCTTCATTACACTGACTTTCATGCGCCCGACGTTTTCCTCCAGCGCCATGATCTGACGGTTGAGATTGCTTATGTCAATGTCATCCTTATCCACGATCACCAGCCTGCCCACGCCGCTGCGCGCCAGCGCCTCTATGCACATGGATCCCACGCCTCCGCAGCCGAAAACCGTCACAGTGCTGTTTGCCAGTTTTTCAACGGCTTTACTTCCATACAGAAGTTCCAGTCTCTGAAAGCGTCTGTCTACCGCCATTTTTCTATCTCCTTCATCACGTTTTCCGGATATGCAGGATCGGTGATGTCAAACCAGTTCACCTCCATCTGATGGTTCAGCCAGGTGTACTGCCTCTTGGAAAACTGACGGGAATGCTTCTTGATCTCTTCCGTCACTTCTTCCCGGCTTTTTCCGTTTTCAAAATGCTCACGCCACTCCCGGTAGCCTATTCCCTGCATTGCCTGATAAGAAAAGACAGCAGGGTCTTTTTCATAAAGGCTCTTCACTTCCTCATATAAACCCGCTTCCATCATTCTGTCCACGCGGAGGTTGATGCGTTCATACAAGGCGGTGCGCGGCAGAGTAAGTCCGCAGACAAAGGCGTCATATACTGGTTCATGTTTCTGCTGCTCAAGAATCATACTGCGGCTGTATCCGCCATCCGCCATTTTCAGGGCGCGTATGAGACGCTTGCGGTTATTGACATGGATCTTCTCCGCTTCCTGCGGATCCTTTATTTTCAGTTCCGCGTGAAGGGAGGCATTGTCTCTGTTCCGGTAGATCTCGTCGCTGATCTCCTCCGTTCCTTCCGGAAAGACATAGTCGTAGAGACAGGATTTCAGATAATAGCCCGTTCCGCCCACCAGGATGGGCAGTTTGTTACGGCCGGAAATCTCTTCGATGAGATAACGTGCCTGTTTCTGAAAATCGGCGACGCTGTAGTGCTGATTTATATCCAGAATGTCGATCAGATGATGGATGGCCATCTTCTGTTCTTCTCTGCTCACCTTGGCACTGCCTATGTCCAGTCCTTTGTATACCTGTATGGAATCGCCGCTGATGATCTCGCCGTCAAACTTCCGGGCGGCCAGAATGCCCAGATCGCTTTTCCCCGATCCGGTAGGGCCGGCGATGACAAGAACCTTTCTCATCGCAGAAATTCCTTTATCAGCTGCTGGCTGCTCAGATGCAGAAAAGTCGGTCTTCCGTGCGGACACTTGAAGGGATTGCGGCAGCTTTTCAGATTCTCCAGGATCTGGGTCATTTCCGCCGTTGTCAGCCGGGTGTTGAATTTCACGGAAGCGTGACAGGCCAGGGATTCCAGCGCGTGATCCCGCACTTCCAGCAAGGAAGGTTTTTTATCTTCAGCGAACAGATCGATCAGGTCGCTGAAGTAAATGCTCAGATCAACATCCTTCATCCAGAGCGGAACCTGGCGGCAGACGATGCTGTTGGAACCGAACAGCTCCACTTCCAGCCCGACTTTTTCAAACATGATCCGCAGCTGTTCGAAGTTTTCCAGAAGCGAAGGGCTTACTTCATGGACAAAGGGCAGAAGCAGCGGCTGGTAGTCGCTTTCCGCCTCCTCCAGCTTCTTCTGGAACCTTTCGTAGTTGTAGCGCTCCTGGGCGGCATGCTGATCGATGATGTATAGTCCGTCTTCCCCTTCGCAGAGCAGATACTTGTTCTGCAGCTGCCCGATCAGGCGAAGATCGGGAAACAGATTCTCGCGCACCCTTTCTTCCCGGGGCGTGAGGATCTCTTGCTTTTCCTCTTCAATGGCATATTCTTCTTTTCTTTCTTCCGGCTTGGCCGACGGGGAAGGGTCTGGATACAGCGCGTCCAGATTCCAGGAAGCAAACTCCACATTTTCCCTTTCCGGTCTGGCTACCTTTTCGATTTGCGGAGCCGCCATGGAAACGCGGAGAGATTCGCTCAGTGTTTTTCTTATCAGATCCTCCATCTGTGCTGACTTGGAAAGCCGGATTTCCCTTTTGGTCGGATGAACGTTCACATCCACCAGCTGGGCATCCGTTTCCATGTTGAGGACAACGATGGGATAACGGTCGTTGAACAGATAATCGCTGAAAGCTTCCACGACGACCTTGGACAGGCGGTAGTTGCGTATCAGGCGTCCGTTGATGAAAAGGGTGATGTAGTTGTTTCCGGCCCGCGTGATGTTGGGAAGGACATAAGCTCCGTGAATGCGGAAGTCATAGTCTTTTCCTTCAAATGCGACGATGCTGTTGGAAACGGAAGTGCCGTAAAGCCGGCTCATGACTTCCTTCAGATTGTTGTTTCCGTTAAAGGAAAGCTGCTGTTTTCCGTCAGACACCAGATGAAAGGCGATCTCGGGGTGACCAAGCGCGTATTTTTCCACAATGGAGGCGACCAGAGAAGCCTCGTACTGTCTTGTTTTCAGATGCTTAAGCCGGGCCGGGGTTTTCTGGAACAGATTTTCCACCGTAATGCAGGTCCCCTCATCCCCGTAATAAGGCCGGGCAAAGACGAGTTTTCCGTATTCAATGCGCACCTGGGTGGACTCTTTTTTGTCATTGGTGATCATTTCCACCTGGGAAACCGAGGCGATGGAAGGGAGCGCCTCGCCCCGAAAGCCCATCGTCCGTATCGAAAAAAGCTCCTCTTCCGTACGGATCTTGCTGGTGGCGTGCCGTTCAAAAGCCATTGTCGCGTCCGCGGCGTCCATGCCGCAGCCATTGTCCTTGACCTGAAGATAGGAGATCCCGCCTTCTCTGATCGTGACATCAATCGCATCCGCCTGGGCGTCTATGGCGTTTTCTATGAGTTCCTTGACGATGCCGCTGGGTCTTTCCACCACTTCTCCGGCCGAGATCATGTTGGTCAGGTGCTGGTCAAGTTTGATTATTTTTCCCATTTTTCTTCTCTTTTCCGTATCTCGTCCTGTAGATCCGCCACCATCTGAAGCGCCTGTATGGGCGTCAGGGTATTGACATCCGCCATCATCAGCTTCTCTTCTGTTTCGCTGCGTTTTTCCTTTTCTTCCGCTTCGGGAAGCACCAGCAGCGACTGCTGCACCAGGCGTTTCTTGCTTTCCAACTCTTTCAGGATGTTTTCCGCCCGCTGTATGACCTTGTCGGGAAGACGGGCCAGACGGGCCACGTTGATGCCGTAGGATTTATTGATGCGGCCCTTGCGGACGTGGTAGAGAAAAGTAACCTGGTCGTTTTCCTCAAAGACTTCCACGTAATAATTCACCACCCTGTCCAGATCCTCCTCCAATACCGTCAGTTCGTGGTAATGGGTGGAAAACAGGGTAAGGGCACCGATGTTTTTGGCGATGTATTCAATGATGGCCTGAGCTAAAGCCATGCCGTCATAGGTAGAGGTTCCCCTTCCTATCTCGTCAAAGATGATCAGGGAATCGCGGGTGGCGTTCTGCAGGGCGTTATTTGCCTCGTTCATTTCCACCATGAACGTGGACTGGCCGCCCAGAATGTCGTCGCTGGCGCCGATGCGGGTGAAGATCTTGTCAAAGACCGGCAGTTCGCAGGATTGGGCCGGCACGTAGCAGCCGATCTGGGCCATGATCGCGATCAGGGCGTTCTGGCGCATGTAGGTGCTCTTGCCGCCCATGTTCGGACCGGTCAGGATCATGATGCGCTTGTCTTCCTGCATCTCCAGGTCGTTGGCGACAAAGCGCTTTTCCTTCATCTGTTCATCCAGAATGGGATGGCGCCCTTTGCGTATGCGTACCGATCTGTCTTTGACAAATACGGGACAGCAGTACTGACGCCTGCTGGATGTGACGCTGAGAGCATAGAGTGCATCGATCAGAGCGATCATGTCGGCAATCTTCTGCAGCCGGGGCAGGTATTTCTTCACTTCCTGCACCAGGTTTTCAAACAGTTCACTCTCCAGACCCAAACTTCTTTCCTCGGCGTGGAGTATGTCGTCTTCTATCTGCTTCAGTTCATCGGAAACAAAACGCTCCGCGTTGACAAGCGTCTGTTTCTTGACATAGCCGTCCTCTTCCTTTATCAGGCCTATGTTGGCCTTGGACACTTCAAAGTAATAACCGAAGACCCGGTTGTATCCGACTTTGAGGTTTTTAATTCCTGTTTTTTCCCTTTCCTTGGCTTCCAGACCGGCTATCACCTTTTTCCCGTCTCTCTGTATCTGACGGTAGTGATCCAGATCCGCGTTGTAGCCGTCGACAAACATGCCTCCTTCTCTTGTGGAGACCGGGGGATTTTCCACAAAGGCGTTGTCCAGTTCCCCGCGCAGTTCTTCACACAGATCCAACTGGCTGCGGGTCGCAAAGGCCGGCATGTCTTTCAATGTGTCCATCATTTCCGGCAGGGCGTTCAGAGAACGGGAAAGACGCAGCCCGTCAATCGCGTTGGCGCTGCCGAAGGCAAAGCGGGCAATCAGCCGCTCCATGTCATAGATGCCTGTCAGGCTGTTTTTCAGTTTTTCGCGCAGCTGGAAATCGTTCACCATCCAGGTGACGGCCTTCTGTCTTTCCTGTATGTCTTCCACATGAATCAGCGGTTTTTCCAGCCACTTCTTCAATAAACGCGAGCCCATGGCCGTGCGGCAGCTGTCCAAAAACTGCCAGAGAGTCAGGGAACGGCTGTTCTGGCGCAGACTTTCCACCAGTTCCAGATTGACTCTTGTCGCATAGTCCATCTGCATGTGCAGATCGTCATTATCGAGAACCGCCGGCCGCAGATGGTCCAACAGACGCATCTGGGTCACAGACAGATAGTTCAGTAAAAGCCCGAAGGCGTCGCGGTAATAGTATTCCTCTATCGCGTCAATCAGCGGCAGATAGCGTTCCTCTATTTCCTTTGCCTCGCAATAGGAAATCATGATCCCTCCGTGTTCCCGCAGCATCATGATGATGTGCTGGTCAAAGCTTTCGCTGCAGACCAGTTCCCGCACATTGTATTTCAAAAGCTCCTGCAAAAGAGCCGTAGCGTTCTTTTTCACCGACTTGACATAGATCTCCCCGGTCGCCATCTCGCAGAAGGAAAGCGCCAGACCGTACTGATAGTCAATGACCGAGGCGATGTAGACGCTGTTTTTTTCATTTTCCGGATCATCCATGTTGGTGCCCGGGGTGACCACACGTATGACATCCCTCTTCACGATGCCCTTGGCGAGTTTGGGATCTTCCAGCTGTTCGACGATGGCCACCTTGTATCCTCTCTGCAGAAGCTTCTGCAGATAGGTGTTGACCGCGTGATGGGGTATGCCGCACATGGGGACCCTGTCCTTGACGCCGGCGTTCTTGCCGGTCAGGACCAGATCCAGTTCGTTGGACGCGATCTTCGCATCGTCAAAAAACATCTCGTAGAAGTCTCCGAGACGGTAGAAGACGATCGCGTCCTGGTATTTCTGTTTCAGGTCCAGATAGGCCTGCATCATCGGGGAATACTTTTCCATCTAAACCATTATAACAAATCTGTACAAACAAAGGCAGACGCTTTCACATCTGCCTTAATGCCGTTAAACGCTTGTTGACCTCCTGGGCGATCAGGTAACTGATGGCTCCGTAGCTGAGATCGTAGGTCGTTGTCGTCTGTATGATTTTGCTGGCTCCCTGCTTCTGCATCGTATTGAAGTTCAGAAGTCCGGCGTCATCCACCTGCAGAATTACCTTGGTCGGGGTGGAATAGATGTTGACCACATTCTCCAGTCCGCCTATGGCCGTGATGAAGGTGTTGATGTATTCTTCTTTCTTTCCCGTCTGCAGTATGTCCACACAGCCTTTGCGATAGTAGTAAGTCATGACCCCGTAATAGAGCAGGGCGAAGAAGAAGCCGATCAGAAACATCAGTGTGATCTTGGGGAAGAGATTGCTGTTGGACAGGTTGATGATGAGGTTGAAGGCGCTGCCCGGGGTGGCGTTGGCCAGAGTTCCCGTATAGGAGTAGCCGATATTTACCGCAAAAGCCTGCAGCACCGCATATAACATGCCTGTGGAGAAGACATGGAAGGCGTAGAACAGAGGCGTCATGATCATCAGATAGACTTCCACGGGAAGAATGTTTCCGCAGAAAATGGAGATCAGGATGGCAAGCACCATGAACAGAGAGTATTTATGCCTTTCCATTTTATCCGTAAAGGTCCTGTAAGTCGCCAGTATGATGGCAGGAACGAGGAAGATGTTCTGCACATAGACGGGAGTGATGAAGCGGCCGAAACCCGTATTGTAATGTCCGGCTGCAGTCTGAGCGGTCCAGACGGAAATGTCGCCCAGATAGGTGATTCCGTTATTGATCCAGGATCCTCCCTGTTCGCCAAACCAGAAGACGCTGTGAATGATCCTGTCCTGTCCGAGCATGGTCATCAGTCTTTCCAGAACGCCGTAGATGAACAAGCTCATCGGGTTGGTGATATCCGAGGAGATGATGTTGAACACCGCAAAGCAGCCCTGCAGAAAATAAGGCCAGGCTAGAGCGCACAGAGCGCCGGAAACCAGTGAAGCGGCTCCGGTCATCAGCATGGCCGTGGCGTCACGGTTGACGAAGGCAAAAATGCCGATGTTGTTGGCGTGGCGGCTGTTGATGTAGAAGCGGCTGGTCAGATAGTTCACGATGAGAGCGGCCAGAATGCCGGTCGCCACCGGATAGCGCATGCCACCGGAATTCATCTGAATGCCCAGCTCCGCGTAATAAGCGGAAGACATCATGTTGGTTCTGGCGAAAAACATCGACGCGATGTGGAAGAGGCAGTAGGACACGATGCCGATGAAAACAGGGATCTCGTCCTCAAACTTCTGCGCCAGATTCTTGATCATGACCAAAAAGGGAAAACTGCGGATCAGATACTCGCCCATGTAGCGCAGACACTCCGCTCCGAAGATCACCCAGCGGTTTGTTATATGAAAATATACCTGAAATGTTGTGCTCAGAACCAGCCCGCCGAGAGATTTCAGCACGCAGGCGATGAACAGAAGGATCATCGGAAAGAACAGCACTTCATAGTAAGCTTGCCATTTTCTCATTTCTTACCTCACGCAATAATCATATCATTGACCGCTCTTTCGTTCAATGAAGCAAGTTTTTCTTTCCCGACGTCATTGTTCACAGCGAAAGAGCCCTGATTGGGTTATAATACAGATATTACGGAAAGAGAGTTCTATGCAGGCTTTTTCAAACCGCGAACGGATGCGTTTTAAACTGGACTACGGTCTTCTCGCCATATTGCTGATCATGTGCATGATCAACCTTTTGGCTGTTTACTGCGCCGTCCCCCTGACCGCCAGCGGCAGCATGAAGATCCTTTACAAACAGCTGTTCTGGATCGTGCTGGGCTTTGGGGTGCTTGTCTTTCTTCTAGTGTTCGGCATTGACCGTCTGTTCACCGGATGCACCGTTTTCTACTGGATACTTCTGTTTCTTCTGACGCTTCTGATTGTGGATAAGTACATAGACCTGCCTATGATACGCCCGGTACTGGGAACCCGCGCCTGGATCTATTTCGGCAACTTCGCCAGCGTTCAGCCGAGCGAGTTCATGAAGGTTATCCTGATCATTCTGGCTGCCAACATCATTCATCAGCACAATGAGGAAAAAAAGAACGATTCCGCTCTAAGCGATCTTCTTCTTTTCGCCAAGATCCTGCTTTACGCGATTCCGCCGCTTGTGCTCATCCTTCTGGAGCCGGATACCGGCCTTCCTCTGATCATCTTCTTCAGCCTCTCGGTCATGATCATGGTCAGCGGCATACGCAAGTTCTGGATAGCGCTGTATTTCCTGATCGTTGTTCTTGTCATCGGCGGAACGCTGTATCTGTTTTACAACCATCCCAACATCCTGGTCAGGATACTGGGGGACGCCTATAAGCTCAACCGCTTCTACGGCTGGCTGGAAACCGAAAAATACATTTCCAGTTACGGCCACCAGCTTTACCAGTCGCTTTTGGCGGTCGGATCCAGCGGGCTGACCGGTTATGGCATTCAGTCTACGGTCGTCTATTTCCCGGAACCGCAGAACGACTTCATCTTCGCGGTCATTGCCCAGAACTTCGGCTTCATCGGTGCGGCTGTTGTTGTCATTGTCTGCCTGGTTTTTGACATCAAGCTGATATCGATAGCGCTGCGCTATGACAAGAACAGGGAGAAATACATGGTCATGGGTCTGATCGGCATGCTGATTTTCCAGCAGATCGAGAACATGGGCATGATCATAGGCCTGACACCGATCACCGGCATCACTCTTCCCTTCATTTCGTCCGGAGGCAGCAGCCTTCTTTCCTACATGATCCCATTGGCCATCATTTTCCAGATGAGCAGCGAAACGGCGCTGAGCAAGGAGCACTAATGAAAAACACGCAATATCAGACCCTGGTGACAAGAGACGAATTCATCGCCCTCTACAGCCTGTACCAGCCCTGGGAGGAAATATCCCAGACGCTGTATTACTATGACACCTTGGACCTGTCCCTGAAAAAAAGGGGCATATGCCTTTATGTCCGGGAGATCCAGAACAGCTTCTTCTTTGTCTTCCGCATTCAGACCCAGAAGACACGCGAGCTCAGTCTGCCCATTGAGGAAAACCGCCTCGACCGGCACGAAAAGATCCTGGAGCTGCTTTCACGGCTGGAGATCGACCCTGCCTCTTTGAAGGTGATGAGCATCATGGGAACCGTGCGCCGGGTTTATCTGGACGAATTCGGAGCGCTACAGTACGACTTCAACAGTTACGGCGAGTCCCAGGATTACGAGATCCGTTATGTCATGAAAAAAGAAACGCGCGATTTCCTCACGCGTTTCCGGGATAAACTGAAAATGGCGCACATCACCTATCTGGCCTGTGCGGATAAGATAGACAGACTGCTGGCTACTCTGAGAACAGATAACTGACGCCCAGCGCCTGCAGGATATTCTTCTTATCCTCTTCCAGCGTATCGTCAAACACCAGAGATACCTCCACAGCTACGTGCGGTATCTTTTTTTGTATTTCTTCCTTCAATACAGCCACATGGCCTACAAACAGCTGGAATCTTCTGTTTTCGTCCTTCACGGAGCTGGCAAAGGGAACAAAAAGCTCCACCCGGTTTGTCTGCAGGCTTAAAACATATTGCCGGCTGCCCTTGACCTCTTCCGCCTGGCCGGACTGGCGGTGTATCTCTTCCATAAGGCGCGCACACATTCTGGCAGCCTTACGGGCATCTTTTTCCTCATACAGCGTACCATAGCGGGCTATGCACTGACTGACGGCATAGCGGATACTGTCTTCCTCAAAGAGACGGCTATCGCTTTCCTCCCTGTTCATCATCGCGATCCAGGGATCTTCTCCTATCCGGTTTGCCATGTCCAGGATCTTTTGGGTGGCGTCCTGTTCATACTTGTCGGGATAGAAATAACTTTCCAGACTGTTGCTGACGCGTATACCTATTTCACTGAGATAGACGGGAGACTGGAAATACGTGCAGTTTTCCAGCTGCAGGCCGCTGATGCGGGCCGGAAGCTTTTTATCTTTAGTTAACTTAATAACAGCTTCCCGGAAACTCTGTTCATCCGCATAGCCGTTCAGCTGTTTCCATTTCTTCCACATGTGGGATACGGTACTGACGGAATAGGACAGAAAGCGTCCGTAGCCCATCAGACCCTTTTCCTTGCTTCTTCCTCTTTCCGTCCCCTTGACCATGAAGAAAACAAGATCGCCTTTTTCGAAATCGGCGATGTTGCGGCTTGCGCCGGGGCGCCAGAAATTCATGGTTCTGTTTCCGCTCAGACGGTGAAATTCCAGCATCTGTCTGTCGGTGACATAAACGATCGAAGCCATAATAACCACCTTTTCGTTCGTTTTCTTATCCTTATTATATCATAGAAGGCTTTCCGTTAGTTTTTTTCGCTTTTTTGGATTATGCTTAAGAAAAAGGAGATTCACTATGTCAGAGATCATTACGGGAGTACATCACATATCCTTCAAGACACTGGGAGTCGAGGAATTCTACAAGACGGTCGACTTTTATACTTCGCTTTTGGGCATGAAAGTGGTTCACAGCTGGGGAAGCGGGGAACGCCTGGGCGTCATGATCGATACCGGCAACTGCTATCTGGAGATAAGCTCTGATGCCAAGGAGCACAAGGATGCCGGGCTGATCGCCCACTTTGCCCTGAAATGCAGCGATCCCGACAACATGATCGAGAAGATGCAGAACGCCGGATACACCGTTACTCTGGCGCCCCGTGACCACCATTTTCCCGAGTCCGATCCGGGATACGATGCCCGTATCTGCTTCATTATCGGCCCCTGCGGCGAAACCATAGAATTTTTCAAGGAATACTGATCCGCAAAAAAACAGCGCCTAAGCGCTGTTTTTGTTTACACTTTTATCCGGTTTTCAAAGGCTTTCTGCAGGGTCAGCTCATCGGTATAGTCCAGATGTCCTCCCATGGGCAGCCCGTGAGCCAATCGGGTCAATGTCACACCTTTGTTCTCAAGGATGCGGGCGACATACATGGCTGTGGTTTCCCCTTCCAGGGTCGGGTTGGTCGCGATGATGATCTCCTGCGTGTCTTCTTTGATCCTGTCCAACAGGGACGCGATGTTGAGATCCTGCGGAAGAATGCCCTTCTGGGTGGAGATAGCTCCTTTCAGAACGTGATATACCCCGTGAAACTGTCCGGTTTTTTCAATGGCCAGGATGTCTTTGGCCTCCTGTACGACACAGATCGTATGCGTGTCTCTTTCTTTATTCGCGCAGATGTCGCAGACTTCATTTTCCGTAAAGTTACCGCATATGGGGCATTCGTGCAGATCGCTCTTGATGCGCAAAAGCGCCTGGGCAAAACTCTGCACCTGATCTTCGTTCAAATCCAGTATGCGCAGAGCGTAACGCTCCGCCGTTTTTTCTCCGACTCCGGGCAGATAACGGAATTTTTCAATCAGCTGCTGCAGAACTTTCGGATACATTATTCAATCACCTCGAAATTTCCTTCTCCAAAGAGACTGGCAAGCTTGTTTTCCGTAGGATTGGAAACCACGCTTTTTTCCTCTCCCTTTTTCTCTTCTGCGGATTGAGCGCTCTGACGGCGTCTGAACTCGTTGACCAGATCCGTAAAGCAGGCCTTATCCACAGCGATCACTTCCAGCGCTTCCCCGCATACCTTTTCCGTCAGTTCGCGGAATTCCTTTTCCCTGCGGTAGGAATTGATGATGTCCGCTTCGGCGCTTCTTTCGCAAAAGACCACCATGTAGTCCTCTCCGCAGGCGCCGATCCCGGAACTGCGCAAACTGTCCGCATAGCGGGAATAGCGGTAATCTATCCTGTAGCCCTCCAGTTCCTTCCATTTTTCCTGTATCTTTTCTCTCTTTTTCCGGTTGGCGGAAAACAGCAGGGAAAGCAGATATTCCCGGTCATATCCGGTATTTTCCGGTTCTTTTGCCGGTTTTGCCGGCTCTTCCGGTCTTTCTTCCTCTGTTTTCAGCGGAGTTTCTTCCCTGTTTTCCGTTTTTTCGGACAAGACGGTTTCAAACAGCGTATTCTCCTCCGGCTGCTTTTCCTCTTTTTCTTCTTCTGTTTTTGCTTCCGGCAGCATCTTCAGCAAAGCCACCTCCAGAACCGACTGCAGGTTGACGGAATAAGAAAACTTCTGCAGCGCTTCACTCAGCACATCGATGTCCTGCAATAGTTTTTTGGCTCCGGCTTTCTGCAAAAGCTCTTTCGCCTGCTCTTCCTTCAGGGAAGTGAGGAAGCTCTTTTCCTTTGTATAGCCGTATATGGCGCATTCCTTCAGCATCTCCATGAGATCGGACGTCAGTCTTCTGACATCTGTGCCTTTGTTGGCCATGGCCCGGCTCTTGTTAAGCACTTCGGCCGCCTTTGCTTCGCCGATCAGGCTCAGAAGTTCATAGCGCTGATTCGGACTGCTCAGTCCGTAAACTTCATAGATGTCTTCCAGGCTAATGGAATCCTGGGCGTATGCAAGCAGCTGATCCAGGGAACTCAGCGCATCCCGCATACCGCCGTCGCTCAGATCGGCCAAAAGTTCCAGCGCCTCGTTCTCGTATTTCACTTTTTCCTTATCCAGGATCTCTTTCATTCTATCCACAATGCCTTTTTCGTCCACCTTGGTGAAGTCAAAGCGCTGGCAGCGGGAAATGATGGTCGGAAGGACCTTGTTCGGCTCGGTCGTGGCCAAAATGAAGATGGCGTGAGACGGAGGTTCTTCCAGTGTCTTCAGAAGCGCGTTAAAAGCGCTGTCCGACAGCATGTGCACCTCATCTATGATGTATACCTTGTATTTCGCCTGCAGAGGGGCGTATTTCACCTTTTCAATCAGTTCTCTGGCCGTATCCACCCGGTTGTAGCTGGCTCCGTCTATCTCTATGACATCGGGATGGCTTCCTTCATTGATGGCCAGACAGCTGGGACACTGGTTGCAGGGGGCTTTTTCCGCATTTTCACAGTTCACCGCTTTTGCCAGTATGCGGGCGACGGTCGTCTTCCCGGTCCCCCGCGGACCGCAGAAAAGGTAGGCGTGAGCGATCTTATTCTGCTTCACGGCGTTCTGCAGGGTGACTACGATGTGTTTCTGCCCCACCACTTCCTCAAAAGTGTTAGGTCTGTAGGTGCGGTATAAAGCCTGATATGACATGGTTCTTTCCTCTTTACCCATTATAACAAAAAAGCCCTTATTCAGGGCTCTTGAAACGGATTTCGTGAAAAAAGCGGGTCAGGATCTGTGAGCAGGGTTCCCGATACACCCCTCCTTCGAAAGCAGGATAGTGGTTATAGCCCGGCACTTCATACATGCGCATCAGGCTGACCAGACTTCCCGCCTTGGGATCATAGGCTCCAAATACCACTCTTTTCACCCGGGACTGCATGATGGCCCCGGCACACATGGGGCAGGGTTCCAACGTCACATACAGTTCCGTATCCAAAAGGCGCCATCCCCCAAGTTTTTTGGCCGCTTTGGTGATGGCGATGATCTCCGCGTGTTCAAGCGCTGATTTCTTTTTTTTCTTCAGATTATGTGCCCTGGCGATGATCTTGTCATTCAGAACAATGACGCATCCCACCGGAACCTCTCCGGCGGCGTAGGCCTTCAGCGCTTCTCTGTAGGCGGCCTTCATGTATTTTTCTTCTCTCGTAACCATTCCGTTTGAAAAAAGGTACACACAAGCAGGGATCATTATGGCTGCTTCCTTCCGGACCTGACCAGGTTCTAATATGCTTGTTGTACCGAAGTCATTATAACGGAAAGCCCCTTTCATTTCAACCGGATGTTTCACGTGAAACATTGGTACAAAAAAGGAAGACGTTTTGTCTTCCTGCATTTGTTTCACGTGAAACAGTTATTTTTTGGGAATCAGTCTGTCCTTACCGCCCATGTACATGCGCAAGGCTTCCGGAATGAGAACGCTACCGTCTTCCTGCAGATTGTTTTCCAGGAAGGCAATCAGCATGCGCGGCGGAGCGACAACGGTGTTGTTCAGTGTGTGGGCGAAATACTTTCCGTCCTTTCCGTTCACGCGTATCCCCAGTCTTCTCGCCTGGGCGTCACCCAGATTGGAACAGCTTCCGACTTCAAAATAGATCTTCTGACGCGGGCTCCAGGCCTCAACGTCGCAGGATTTTACCTTCAGATCCGCCAAATCCCCGCTGCAGCATTCCAATGTTCTGACCGGAATGTCCAGGGAACGGAAGAAGTCAACTGAGTTCTGCCATAATCTGTCATACCACATCATTGAGTCTTCCGGTTTGCAGACGACGATCATTTCCTGTTTTTCAAACTGGTGAATACGGTAGACACCTCTTTCTTCTATGCCGTGGGCACCGACTTCCTTACGGAAGCAGGGGCTGTAGGAGGTAAGGGTCTGCGGCAGCTGATCTTCCTCCAGTATGGTGTCGATGAACTTGCCTATCATGGAATGCTCACTGGTACCGATCAGATAAAGGTCTTCTCCCTCGATCTTGTACATCATGTTTTCCATTTCCGTGAAGCTCATGACGCCGTTGACCACTTCGCTGCGTATCATGAAGGGCGGAATGTAATAAGTAAAGCCGCGGTCTATCATGAAGTCACGGGCATAGCTCAAAATGGAGGAATGCAGACGGGCGATGTCTCCCTTGAGATAATAGAAACCGTTGCCGCTGGTCTTGCGGGCGCTGTCAAGATCTATGCCGTCAAAGCTTTCCATGATGTCAACATGGTAGGGAATTTCATATTCCGGGACCTTGGGATCGCCGAATTTCTCGACTTCAACGTTCTCGCTGTCATCTTTTCCGACCGGAACGCTGGGATCGATGATGTTGGGAATGACCATCATTCTCTTTCTGATCTCTTCCTGCAGTTCTTCTTCCCGGATCTCTATCTGTTCGATCTCTTCCCCGATCTTGCGGACCTTTTCCTTGGCTTCTTCCGCTTCCGCTTTCTTTCCTTCCTTCATCAGACCGCCTATCATCTTGCTGGAAAGATTGCGCTGGGCGCGCAGATCGTCCGCCTTGGTCTTGATGCTTCTGTACTCGGTGTCAAGGCTGGCTACCTCATCCACCAGAGGCAGCTTTTCATCCTGGAATTTCTTGCGGATGTTTTCCTTCACCAGCTCCGGGTTCGTTCTGATCAGATTAATATCAATCATGTCTTTTTCTCCTCCTATCAAATAAAAAGATATCGCCAAGGGACGATATCTCCGTGTTGCCACCCAATTTCTCCGTCCAGAAGACGGACTCTTGTGCAGATAACGGCTGCGGCCGGGAAGCATTGCCTTCCGCTCAAAGGTGGATTTCAGACTGTATCCGGACTGCCTTGCACCAGGCGGCAGCTCTCTGTACCGTTAACGGTCTTACTTGTCCTTCTCTTCGTTTTTCTATCCTTATTAAACTCTCTGGCCTCTTTTTTGTCAATGGAATCTCAGTCCGTTGCCTGGGTGAG
>JAEEGL012551078.1_pt1 | contig 18014 bp, 13 predicted proteins | sample 9134231 | NCBI WGS metagenome assembly JAEEGL01 (sample SAMN16246548, study PRJNA631951) | gut metagenome | biome: gut microbiome; feature: rumen; material: fiber-attached | host: Bos | place: Iran: Karaj | collected 2018-10 | reverse complement strand
TTCTTTTGAAGGTTCAAAAGCCGGGAAGATACACCGGCGGCGATCTTAACGAGGTCATAAAAGATAAAAAACATATAGACGTAAGATTTGCGTTTTGTTTTCCCGATATATATGAGGTAGGTATGTCTCATTTGGGAATAAAAATACTTTACAGCCTTTTTAACGAAGTGCCTTACATATGGTGCGAGCGTGTGTTTGCTCCGTGGACAGATATGGAAGAACTGATGCTGAAAAACGGCATTCCTTTGTTTGCACTGGAAAGCGGAGACTATATAACAGACTTTGACTTTATCGGATTTACTTTGCAATATGAGCTTAGCTATACCACTATGCTTAATATGTTGAAATTGGCAAAAATCCCGCTTAAAAGTAAAGACAGACACGATCTAAAGCAAATTGTTGTTGCGGGTGGTCCGTGCGCCTGTAATCCCGAGCCTGTTGCCGATTTCGTTGACATATTTTTCATCGGTGAAGGGGAAGAGGTAGACCTAGAGGTAATAGAGCTTTACCGTGAATGTAGAAAAAAAGGCTTGAGCAGAGATGAATTTTTGAAAAAAGCGTCACATATAAAAGGCGTATACGTGCCTGCGCTTTATGATATCAACTATAATGAAGACGGCACTGTAAATGAAATAATACCGAAGCACGGTGCGCCCGAAAAAATAGAAAAGCGCATAATGATGGATCTGGACAATACGTATTTTCCGGATAAGTTTATTGTTCCCATGATAGAAATAATACATGACAGAGCCGTTTCCGAAATATTCAGAGGTTGCATAAGAGGTTGCCGGTTTTGCCAGGCGGGTTTTATGAACAGACCCGTCAGAGAGAAAAGTATAGGTACAATAAATGATCAGTGCCGTAAAATATGCGACAGCACAGGCTATGACGAGATATCTCTTTCATCTCTGAGTTCAAGCGATTATACGCAGATCCAGCCTTTGCTCGATAACATGCTCTTGTGGACGGAAAAAGAGAAGGTGAGTATATCGTTGCCGTCGCTTCGTGTAGACGGTTTTTCGGACGAGCTTGTGTCTAAAATCAAAACCGTAAGGAAAAGCGGGCTTACATTTGCCCCCGAAGCAGGAAGCCAGCGTATGCGCAACGTAATAAACAAGAATGTTTTTGAGGATGAACTGCTTCAAACCTGCACAAAGGCTTTTTCGGGCGGCTGGAATAAGGTCAAGCTTTATTTTATGATAGGATTGCCAACGGAAACCTATAATGACGTCGCCGCTATTGCAGAGCTGGGGCAAAAAGTCGTAAACGCCTATTATTCTTGCCCGAATAAACCAAAGGGTCAACCTGTTACAGTTACGCTCAGCACAGCGTCTTTTGTGCCTAAACCGTTTACGCCGTTCCAGTGGGAACCGCAGGACACACGCGACGAGCTTATGAAAAAGCAATATCACTTAAAGGACAGCGTTACTTCACGAAAGATAAATTATAACTATCACGACAGCAAAACAAGCTTTTTAGAGGCGGTTTTTGCCAGAGGCGACCGCAAACTCTGCAAAGTTATGGAAAAAGCCTGTGAATACGGTATGCGTTTTGACAGTTGGGAAGAGTGCTTTGACTTTGACAAATGGATGAGTCTTTTTGAAGAGTGCGGCATAGATCCTGCCTTTTACGCCAACAGGCGTCGCTCCTTTGATGAGGTCTTGCCGTGGGATCATATAGACTACGGCGTAAACAAAAAATTCTTGATAGACGAATGTAAAAGAGCCTACAAAGCCGAAACAACGCCTAATTGCCGTGAAAAATGCTCGGGTTGCGGCGCGACGAAGTATAAAGGAGGCGTGTGCTATGAAAAACATAAGAGTTAAGTATATAAAAGAAGGAAAAGCAAAATATATTTCCCATTTGGATATGAACAGATGTATGACGCGCTGCCTTGTGGGTTCGCGTATACCTTTGTGGCACACGGAAGGCTTTAATCCGCACGTGTTTATTACATTTGCGTTGCCGCTGTCTCTCGGATATACTGGATTGGCGGAATATATGGATATGCGCCTTTTGGATGATGATATGCCATATGATGAAATAAAAGAGCGTATGAATAAGCATTTACCGCAAGGTATACGTGTTACAGAGGTTTACGACCTTGGGGCTGACCCCAAAGAGATAAATTCCGCACTTTTTGAGCTTGATTTTCCTGTTGCCGAAAATGATATCGGTAAGTTAGAGTTGGCAGTAAAAAAATTGTTGAGCCAAAACAGCATAATTGTTCAGAAAAAAAGTAAATCGGGAATGAAGGATATCGACCTCAGGCAGTACATTATGAACTGCGAGTGTGAATGTGATCAATCGGGTTTAAAAATGACGCTGGTGTTGCCTGCGGGCAACACAACTAATATAAATCCTTCACTTTTGCTTTTCGCACTTGAAAAACAATACGGCAAAGAGATCTTTTGCCTTGTAACACGTAAAGAGCTTTACTGCAAGGACGGCAGCGTTTTCAGATAAATATATAATCAATAAAACAAAAAAGGTAAACAGCCGATAATTGACTGTTTACCTTAATTTTTTGCTGTTGATTGTAAAGCTTACGCCGTGAAAACGGCAGGCATATCATCTGAGCGGCGTCTTATGTCTGCGCCTATGTTTCTCAGTTTGTTTACAATGTCTTCATAGCCGCGCTCAATGTGGTTTACGTCTTCAACAACGGAAACACCTTCGGCCGCAAGAGCGGCAATTATCATAGCTGCGCCTGCACGTAAGTCTGTCGCGTGTACAGTTGCACCCACAAGTCCGTCTCTGCCTTCTATAATTGCCTTGCGGACATCTACTGTTGCCTTTGCGCCAAAGCGGCAAAGCTCATTTATATACTGAAAGCGGCTGTTCCAAACATTTTCTTCTATCACGCTCGTGCCGTCGGCGATAGAGAGCAACGCCGCAAACTGCGGCTGCATATCCGTCGGAAAGCCCGGGTGAGGCATTGTCTTAATATTGCATTTGTGTATCCTTTTGTTGCAGGTTACGCGAACGGCTTCGTCATATTCCGTTATCTCAACGCCGATCTCTCTCAGTTTTGCGGTGATCGACTCCAAATGCTTAGGTATTACATTATCTATCAAAACATCTCCGCCTGTTGCGGCAACAGCAGTCATGTATGTGCCTGCCTCAATTTGGTCGGGAATTACGGAATAGGTCACACCGTGAAGCTTTTGAACGCCCTTGATTTTGATAACGTCTGTTCCTGCGCCTCTTATGTTTGCCCCCATAGAGTTAAGGAAATTGGCTACGTCAACAATATGAGGTTCTCTTGCGGCGTTTTCTATTATAGTCATACCCTCGGCTTTAACGGCGGCTAACATAACATTAATCGTAGCTCCAACCGAGATAACGTCAAAATAAATATGCGCTCCCACAAGTTTGTCTGCTTTTACCCTTATTATATCGCCGTTGCATATACACTCTGCGCCAAGAGCTTCAAAGCCCTTTAAATGCTGGTCAACAGGGCGTACGCCGAAGTTACAGCCGCCGGGCATTGCTACCTCTGCCTGCTTAAATTTGCCCAGCAGAGCGCCCAAAAGATAATAAGACGCGCGCATATTTCTCACAAGGTCATAAGAAGGTACGGGATTAACGATACCCGAAGGCTCAACCGTGATCGAAGATTTTCCTTCCACCCTTACATCGGCTCCCATATCCTTTATGATATGGGCTATAAGGCTTGTGTCTTTAATATACGGAACATTTTCAATCTTACATTCACCGTCCGATAATATACAGGCGGGAATAATTGCAACAGCGGCATTTTTTGCGCCGCTTATTTCTACACGACCGTAAAGAGGATTACGGCCTTTTATCACATAACTATCCAAAATACTTACTCCCAAACAACTACTAAAGAGATAATATATAAAACTTAAAACTAAATTAACATATAAAGGAACGTGCCTTTACCGATAAATGATAATACATTTTTTTGCCTGTGTCAATAACAAAAGCCTTAATTTACATATTAAATTTTTTAAAAAACTGAAACCCTGATTTATAAAACGGCAGAACGCAGTGTTTATCTGCATTCTGCCGAAATTAGGTTGAATCAATAAATTTTTATATGATAATCTTATCTTATTTTTGCACCTGTGGGCATATCGTCTGCAAAAACAACTTTTACGGTCTCGTTTTCAGCGTCGCACGCCAAAATCATACCCTGACTTTCAACTCCGCACAATGTGGCTGGCTTTAAATTGGAAACAAGTATTATCTTTCGTCCTATGAGCTCTTCGGGGGTATAGTATTTCGCGATCCCCGATGCTACGGTACGAACGGACACACTGTCATCGACGGTGAGCTTTAAAAGCTTTTTAGCTTTTTTAACGGGTTCGCAACCGGTTATTTGCGCAACTCTCAAATCTATCTTCGCAAAATCTTCAATGCCTATTTTTGCTATGCCCTCAATTTCGCTTTTTGCTTTATTTTGCGCCTCAATTTCTTTTTGTTTTTCGGCTATTTCTTCCAAAAGCTTTTCACTGTCAAGTCTGCCAAAGAGAGGTTTTGCCTCTCCTACATAATCCCCGGGGTTAAGCTTTCCGAATTCCTTTAGACTGTCGTAATCGCTGATATCGCAGTTGATCTGCTTTAATATTTCTTCAGCGGTGTGCGGCATAAAGGGAAGAAGAAGCACGGCGGTAAAGCGTATTCCTTCAAGCAGATTGTAAAGCACGGTACCGAGTCTCTCGTTGTTTGCTTCATCTTTTGCAAGTACCCACGGAGCCGTTTCATCAATATATTTATTACAGCGGCGCGCGATCGACAATACAGCATCAAGCGCATCGCTTACGCGATACTCAGACATATATTTATTAACCTTGCCGACTGCGTCGAGAGCAGTAGAGATAAGGTCGTTGTCTATATCATCGGATTTTGCAGGCGGCATTATTTTTCCGCCAAAATACTTTTTGCTCATTGCAACGGTTCTGTTTACCAAATTGCCGAGAGTATTTGCCAGATCTGCATTATAAAGCTCAAACACGGATTCGTATGTTATTGAGCCGTCCGATGTATAGGGCATTTCGGAAAGCAGATAATAACGCACTGCGTCAACACCGATGAGTTTAACAAGGTCGTCGGCATAAATCGTGTTGCCTCTTGATTTACTCATTTTGTCTTTACCGAACAACAGCCACGGGTGACCGAAAATCTGCTTTGGAAGCGGCAAATCGAGTGCCATAAGAAGGATAGGCCAATATATTGTATGGAATCTTAAAATATCTTTTCCGATTATGTGAACATCGGCGGGCCAGTATTTGTCGAACAGCTCGCTTTTGCCGTCGGGAGTGTAACCGAGAGCCGTAATGTAATTAGACAGTGCGTCTATCCAAACATATATGACGTGTTTGTCGTCGAAGGTTACGGGAATTCCCCACTTAAATGATGTTCTCGATACGCACAGATCCTGTATACCGGGCTTTATAAAGTTGTTTACCATTTCCTTTTTGCGCGCTTCGGGATATATGAAATCGGGATTATCCTCCAGAAATTGTTCCAATCTCTTTTGATACTTTGAAAGCTTAAAGAAATACGCTTCTTCCTTTGCGGGCTTTACTTCCCTGCCGCAGTCGGGGCATTTCCCGTCTGTAAGCTGAGATTCCGTCCAAAAGCTCTCGCAGGGAGTACAGTACATTCCCGTGTATTCGCTTTTGTATATATCGCCCTTATCGTATAATTTTTTAAATATTTTTTGAACGCTCTTTTCGTGATATTCGTCTGTTGTGCGTATGAATTTATCGTAAGATGTATTCAGCAAATTACAAATATCCTTTATCTCGGTCGATACCTTATCTACGTATTCTTTTGGAGAAATACCTGCGTTTTTGGCGTATTCCTCGATTTTCTGACCGTGTTCGTCCGTTCCCGTTAAGAAAAATACATCATATCCCTGCAGCCTTTTATAACGTGCCAGCGCATCGGTAAGCACGATCTCATAAGTATTGCCGATATGCGGCTTTCTTGATGTGTACGCTATCGCGGTGGTTATATAATATTTCTGTTTATTATCCATTATTGGTATACACCTGCTCTCTAACTTCATTTTAATAACAGTGCTATGATACCACACAGCCGCAGTTTATTCAATATTTTTAGGCAGAAAAATGAAAATATGCATAAAAACGGCATTTGTTATTTAATTTTGACATTGAGAGTGACGTTGTGATAATATAGGTTCGAGGTGAAAATAAATGCCCCTAAAACTTTACGTAACCGATATATCTCCGCTTTGTGACGAAAAGCTTTTTTGTAAACTGTATGAAGAGTTGCCCGCTTATGTAAAAGAAAAAACAGACTCTAAAAAGTTGAAGATAAATAAAATGCAATCTCTCGGCGCGTATGCCTTGCTCGGTTATGCGCTTGATAAAAAAGGTATAGATATGCAGAAGGTAAATTTTACCGTAAATAAATACGGAAAGCCGTATTTAAGAAACGAAAATATTTACTTTAATCTTTCCCACAGCGAAAATTACGCCATGTGTGCTGTTTCGGATAACCCTGTTGGCTGCGATGTTGAAACGATAAGAGCAAATGTCAATACTGAAATTGCAAAACGCTTTTTTTGCCGCAAAGAATTTGAGTTTTTGAACAGTATTAAAGACAGTGCGGAAAAAGACAAAGCTTTTATTTTACTGTGGACTCTTAAAGAAAGCTACATTAAAGCAATAGGTAAGGGGTTATCCGCAAAGCTTGATGATTTTTGCTTAGATATTTCGCGCAATAAGCGTTGTTTCAGACAAATAATTGACAGTAAAACATATTTCTTTAAAAGCTTTGAATTACAGGACGCGTTTGCGTCGGTTTGCAGTGAGGACAGTGATATACCGGAAAACCCCGTATTTATTCATATAAATGACTGTCTATGATAATTAATATAGTAAATTAGTCAGTATGCATTAAATATTGTTTGTCATATATGCAAATTAAATAATTCATTGTGCAAATTCCATAAAAATATCAAGATAAAATTGTATTTTCATACAAAATGAGCGTTTTCATTCGATTTTGCGGCTTAAAGTGTTGAAAAAAAAATAACTTTGTCCTATAATATATTCGTATGTTTTATATGCTTTTTTGCTTACTTTTTTGGAGGAATCACAATGTTAATTAAGAGTAGAAAACTGATAAGCACAGCACTTTGTATGCTTTTGATATTAAGCAGTATTGCAACGGGCAATGCTTTGAAAATATATGAGGACAATAAGGGTGATGAGGAATATGATCTCAGCTATAATTTAGCTTCATCTATATCCGAGGGTAATATTCTGCATTGCTCAAATACATATTTGTCTCAAATTACTGATATGCTTCCTCAGATCGCACGCCAGGGTTTCAGCGCAGTGCAGGTTTCTCCCGTGCAGGGCAACAAAAGATCTATTAATTCGGGTGCGTATTTTTGCGACTGGACTTTCTATTATCAGCCCGTTAACTTTAAGGTCGGCAACGAGCTCGGCACTGCCGAAGACCTTAAAACTCTCTGCGAAAAAGCTCACGAATACGGCATTAAGGTAATTGTTGACATAGTTTCAAACCATATGGCGCAAAGTGACGACGGCAGAAGCGGTTCCCGTTCGGAACAGATAGAAGCCGAATACAATAAAGATGAATATTTTCATTCTACTAAGCGTGACGCAAGCAATAAATCAAGGGCTGCGCAGGTTTCACTGAATGTAGGCGGTTTGCCCGATCTTAATACCTCAAACAAAACTGTTCAGGGTTGGGTTTATCAACTTCTTGAAGATTGTGTTGCTCTCGGTGCGGACGGATTCAGATTCGATACAGCAAAGCACATAGAAACACCGTCCGACGGTGAGCTTGCAAGCGACTTCTGGACAAATACTGCGGTAAAGATCAAGAATAAATATAAAGACTTATACATCTACGGCGAGGTAGTGGATCTATCGGGAACCGTAGGCATTGATGCGTATACAAACCTTATGAATGTGACGGACGCAGGCTATGGAATAAGCACACGCAGAGATATAAACAAAGGCAGCGTTGCTTCTTTGTCAAAAACAAGCGGCGTTTTTGATGACGTGAGAATACCTACGGGTAAAGGTGTAGTTTGGGTAGAGTCTCACGATGAATTTTTGGGCGGCACAACAACTCTTATGAGTGAAGATGTACTTATAAAAACATATGCCGCAATGGCATCACGTAAAGACGATCCGACATTGTTCTTCCCGCGCCCGATAGCCAACAACATAGCAGGCCAGCTTAACTGGGACTCACTAATCGGACAATATACCGAAACCTGGCTTTGCAAAGAGATACGCGAGGTTAATATGTTCAAAAACGCGTATGAAGGACAAGGCGAGGAATTGTCGTCTTATCAGGACAAATATTATCTTGTTAAGCGCGGCAGCGACGGTGTGTGCATCGTTAATGTAAGCGACAGCGAGAACATCAACATCCCCGTTAATATGCCCGACGGCTCTTATAAAGACCAAATATCCGGAAATATGTTTACCGTAAGCAAGGGCTATATTTCGGGTAAAATGGCAAAAAGCGGAGTTGCCGTTGTTTACAACAAGAAGAATATTCCTACCGTTTCGGTCAACGTTGACGGAAAAGACGTAAACGAAAACGATACAATCAGCTTCACAGGAGAAACAACTACTGTAACGATAAATACCGCAAACGCCGACAAATGTGAATATAAGCTTGCAGGAAATGAGCCTGAGAAGTTTTCGGGATCCGAAAAACTTACATTCGGCAAGGGTATTGACAGCGGTATGTCAGTTCCGCTTACAATAAAGGCTTACTACGGCAGTAACTATATCGAAGCTGTTTATTATATTGACAAAAAGGATCTGTCAGCGCCTCATATCATTTATTTCGACGCACCTGCAAAGGCATTTTACGAGAAAACCGAAGATAACTCTTACAGCGCAGGCGTGCCTTATGTACTGGAAAAAGACAGTGATGACAAACCTGTGTCAAATTATCCCGGCAAAGCTATGACGAAAGTCGAAAACAGCGATTATGAGCATTTATATTCTTTAGAGCTTGACAATAAAACAGCGTTTGTAAAATTTAACGACGGTGTGGCGAACGATGTTTCCGAAGACGCGCATACTTTACCGCCTACCGAAAGCGTGTACGGCGACGCTTCATTGACCGAAAACAGAATTAAAGGCGGATACAGTGTAAGCGGCAGTATGCTTTGGAGAAAAGGCAAGCTTATCAACGTAAAGCAAGACGGTAAGCCTTATGATGTTTGCACTGATGTTATAGAATTAGAGTCCGAAAATATTGAAATCACAACGGATTCCGATAAGAACATTATTACCGTCAAAGAAGAGGTCGTAACGCCATATTTATACGGCGACGTTGACGTAGACGGCTATGTAAATATGACCGACGTAACGCTCATACAAAAGAATATTGCAAAGCTGGTAAGCTTTGAAGAAATACCCTCTCAGGCAGCCGATGCAGACGGCAACAAAGAGGTAAATCTGGAAGATGTTGTGTCAATTCAAAAGCTGCTCGCTAAGCTTATAGGCACTTTGCCTGCGGGAGAAAAATTTGATATTAAATCATATATTGAATACACTACCGAGACAGATTCTCCCGATACGGATTCAAACACCAATATAGATACAGATACGCAGAAAGATACCGATTCATCGGGAAAAACAACAAATAACAGCGATACTGACGTAGCAAAGAAACGTGTTCTGTACTTTAAGAACACATTTGGTTGGGATGCGGTATATGCTCATTTTTGGGAGAATATGGGCTCTGAGTTTACAAACTGGCCCGGAACCGAGATGACTTCGGTAGGCGACGATGTGTATATGATAGAGATACCCGAAGACCAAAATGCAAATATGATAATATTTAATGACGGCGGAAACGGAAACCAAACCGAAAATCTTTCAATAAGGAGCTTTGGCTTGACGTTTGTTCCGAACGGCAATACCGGAAAAGACAATTTCGGGAACACATTGGTTTACGGAAAGTGGCAATAACTTTATTTTGACATTTTATTGCACCATATTATATTAAAATGTAACTGAAAGGAGCATTTATATGGGACTTATTAAAGCAGGTATAGGAGCATTGGGAGGAACTTTGGCTGACCAGTGGAAGGAGTTTTTCTACTGTGACGCAATGGACAAAAATGTCCTTGTTACAAAAGGTCAGAAAAGAACAACAAGCCGTTCCTCAAATACCAAGGGCAACGACAACATTATTTCCAACGGCTCAGGCATAGCTGTTGCCGACGGACAATGTATGATCATCGTTGAACAGGGTAAGATCGTCGAGGTCTGTGCCGAGCCGGGTGAGTTTACATACGATACTTCCACCGAGCCCAGCATTTTTGCAGGCAGCCTGGGAAAGAGCATAATCGATACCTTTAAGACCATAGGCAAGCGTTTTGCTTACGGCGGCGACACGGGAAAAGACCAGAGAGTATACTATTTCAACACAAAAGAGCTTGTAGACAACAAATTCGGAACTGCTAACCCGATAATGTTCCGCGTGGTTGACAGAAACATAAATCTTGATATTGATGTTTCCGTAAGATGCAACGGTGTGTATTCATACAGGATCGCCGATCCGCTTCTTTTCTATACTAACGTATGCGGTAATGTTGAAAGTGAATATACAAGAGATCAAATTGATAATCAGTTAAAGACGGAGTTTATAAGTGCATTGCAGCCTGCATTTGCCAAAATAAGCGACTTAGAGGTAAGACCTAATCAGATTCCCGCACACGCGGAAGAACTCTCAGAGGCGATGAACGAGGCTCTTACAGCTAAATGGGGTAAGCTCAGAGGCTTGCAGGTTGTTTCTATTGCTATGAACCCGATAACCCTGCCCGAGGAAGACGCAGAGATGATTAAACAGGCTCAGCGTGCCGCTATTAACCGCGACGCCACAATGGCTGCTGCAACAACGGTTACTGCTCAGGCAGAAGCAATGAAAGCAGCCGCCAAAAACCCAAACGGTGCAATGATGGGCTTTATGGGTATGGGAATGGCTCAACAGGCAGGCGGAATGAACGCCGGAAATCTGTTCCAGATAGGCCAGCAACAACAGGCTCAACAACAGCAGCAACAGGCAGCAGCCGACAGTTGGAAATGTTCCTGCGGAGCAACAGCAACAGGCAATTTCTGCCCCAATTGCGGAGCCAAAAAGCCCGAACCCGAGAACAAGGATTCCTGGACTTGCAAGTGCGGCGCGAAAGCAACGGGAAAATTCTGCCCGGAGTGCGGCTCACCCAAGCCGCAAAACGATAAGCCGGACGGTTGGACATGCGCAAAATGCGGAAACGTGAATAAGGGTATGTTCTGCTCCGAGTGCGGAAGCAAAAAGCCTGCAGACGCACCGCTTTATAAATGTGATAAATGCGGTTGGGAGCCGGAAGATCCCCATAATCCGCCGAAATTCTGTCCGGAATGCGGCGACCCTTTTGACGATAAGGATATACAATAATGACAAAAAAATTTGCTTTTGCTTTGATGCTGCTCACTGCAGCGCTGTCTTTGGTTATATTTTCGGGCTGTAACGCCGAGTGGTACAGCAGTATTATTTATTCCGACCCGGATTCTGACTCTGACAGTACAAATTCCGCGGATTATATTGAATATAATTATGAAGATATCACCGGGGTGAGTTTTTTATCGAGCGCTTCATATGTTCAGGGATGCAGCTCTTTTGATTTGATAAGTAACGATGACGGTAAGCTTTATATGAGCGCGCGTTATTACAGCGAATCAAACGGCAACGAAGAGACCAATTTTGAAAGTATTGCGGTATCAAAGCAGGTATTAAACAGTTTTATCTCTTCTGCACAGGATCTGAAGCTTATCGAAGAGATCAAAGAAAGTATCAAACGCTCAAAGATCGAGAACGACGGCTTTTTTGCCTACGACGCAACCACATACGATGTCTGCCTGTATTTTAAAAACGGTATTACGTTGTCGTATAACGGTGTAGGCAATAACTATAATGAGCTTCTTAAATGCCTTGCAGAGTTGGCGGATTCTGTTAAGCATTAATAAGTTTATATGTGTTAACATTAACACAGCATAAATTTATATCAGCTGAATCTTGAGGTTATCCTATGTTATATTCTACATGGGATAACCTTTTGTTATGAAAATAATCGACAATAACAATATTTTAAACAGTATAATATTGACATAAAGAGTTAAAAAACGTATAATATGCGTGTTTTTAAAATAATAACGGCAGGAGAGATAATTAATGTCAGACAAACAAAAGCTTGTTACCGCTATAACCTCTATGGACGAAGATTTTGCCAAGTGGTATACGGATATAGTGAAAAAAGCTGAGCTTATCGAATATACAAGTGTTAAAGGATGTATGGTAATAAGACCGTACGGTTACGCAATCTGGGAAAACATTCAGAAGATCCTCGACGGAAAATTTAAGCAAACAGGACACGAAAACGTGTGTATGCCTATGTTTATTCCCGAAAGCTTGCTTCAAAAAGAAAAAGACCATGTAGAGGGCTTTGCACCTGAGGTGGCTTGGGTGACACACGGCGGCAGCGAAAAGCTTGAAGAACGCCTTTGCGTTCGCCCGACATCTGAAACTCTGTTTTGTGAGCATTACGCAAATATAATTCATTCTCACAGAGATTTGCCCAAACTATATAACCAATGGGTAAACGTTGTAAGATGGGAAAAAACAACAAGACCGTTTTTGCGCTCACGTGAATTTTTGTGGCAAGAGGGTCATACCATTCACGCAACAGCGCAAGAGGCAATAGAGGAAACCGAGAGAATGCTCAATGTTTACGCCGATTTTTGTGAAAATGAGCTTGCAATGCCCGTAATAAAAGGCAAAAAAACCGACAGCGATAAATTTGCGGGTGCTGAAATGACATATGCAATAGAAGCCCTTATGCACGACGGAAAAGCACTTCAGGCAGGCACGAGCCATTATTTCGGCGATGGCTTTGCAAGAGCGTTTGATATAAAATATTCAAATAAAGAAAACCAATTGGTATATCCCTATCAGACTTCGTGGGGCGTTACAACAAGACTTATCGGCGCAATAATTATGACTCACGGCGACGATAACGGACTTGTGCTTCCCCCTGCGGTTGCGCCTATCCAGGCTGTTATTGTGCCTATCGCAATGCACAAAGAGGGCGTTCTTGAAAAAGCAAAAGAGCTTCTTCAAAGACTTAACAAAAGCGTTCGCGTTAAGCTTGACGATTCCGAAAACAGCCCCGGCTGGAAATTCAGCGAATATGAAATGAAGGGCGTTCCCGTAAGGATAGAGATAGGACCCAAAGATATCGAAAACAATCAGTGCGTTCTCGTTACACGTCATAACCGTGAAAAGACGATTGTCTCGCTTGACGAGCTTGAAAGCACTGTTTTGAAAAAGCTTGATGAGGTACGCGACGGCATATATCAAAAAGCCCTTGAAAACCGAGAAAAACACACATACACCTGTACAAATACCGACGAAATAATAAAAGCGCTTGATGAAAACGGTGACGGCTTTGTAAAGGCTATGTGGTGCGGAGAAGAAGCCTGCGAAGATAAAGTGAAAGAACTCACGGGTGTCGGCTCACGCTGTATGCCTTTTGAGCAGGAAAATATTGCACAGAAATGCGTTTGTTGCGGAAAACCCGCCAAAAAACTTGTTTATTGGGGAAAAGCGTATTAATACTTATTTTATTTATGTATGTAATATGAATTAATAAAATCGCCTTCGGCAATACTTTTAAAGTAAAAACTTTTTAGTATTGCGGAGGCGGTTTTTAATGCAGTTCAGCAGGGTAGAGATTTGCGGGATCAATACTGCAAATTTAAAGGTTTTATCGGAAAAGGAAAAATCGGAATTATTTCGCATAATGCGTGAAGGAAGTGCAGCGGAAAAGAAAAAAGCCCGCGAAAAAATGATAAGAGGGAACTTACGTCTTGTTTTAAGCGTTATTCAAAGATTTACGAATCGTGGAGAAAATATTGACGATCTGTTTCAGGTGGGTTGTATAGGTCTTATCAAAGCAATAGATAATTTTGACAGCAATATGAATGTCAAATTTTCAACTTACGGTGTTCCCATGATAATAGGCGAAGTTAGAAGATATTTACGCGATTATAACTATATTCGTGTGAGCAGGAGTATGCGCGACACGGCATATAAGGCAATGCAGGTTAAAGAGCGCCTTACAAACGAGTTGGGGAGAGAACCGAGCGTAGAAATGATAGCCAAAGAGCTTGATATGAAGAAAGCGGACGTTGTTCTTGCGCTTGAAGCGATAGTTGCACCCGTGTCGCTTAATGAGCCTGTTTTTACAGACAGCAACGACACGGTATATGTTATGGATCAGATAGGCGATAAAAACGACGATAATATGTGGCTTGAGGAAATATCGCTGCGGGAAGCAATTTCTCAGCTTTCACCGAGAGAAAGGAAAATACTTAATCTCAGGTTTTTTCAGGGAAAAACACAAATGGAAGTTTCAAATGAGATAGGGATCTCTCAGGCACAGGTAAGCAGAATAGAAAAGGGTGCGCTCGACAGAATTAAAAGAGAATTATAAAAAACAACACCGCCGAATAATTCGGCGGTGTTGTTTTGTAAAACCGATCAATCAGTCGATCTCTACCATTACTTTGATGTTCTTTCTGATTGCAACGCTGCGGGCGATAGTACGGATAGCTTTAGCAATTCTGCCTTGCTTACCTATAACTCTGCCCATATCGTCCTGTGCAACGTGAAGATGGTAAACGATTATGCCTTCTTCGTTTTCTTCGTCAGCAGTAACGTTTACAGCATCGGGATCTTCTACAAGACCTTGTGCTATTACTTTAAGTAAATTTTCCATTATGGTATCACCTTTCTTTTTTGATATCAGACAAATTATGATAATCAGTCAATTACATTGTTTTTCTTTAATAATGCTTTTACGGTGTCAGTCGGCTGTGCGCCGTTTGCGATCCATTTTTTTGCTTTTTCTGCATCAACCTTAACAACAACCGGATCAGCAACAGGATTATAATAACCCAATTCCTCAATAAAACGACCGTCTCTGGGATATCTTGAGTCTGCAACAACTATACGGTAGAAAGGGCTTTTCTTAGCGCCCATTCTGCGAAGTCTGATTTTAACTGCCATTATATTTCACCTCCGTAAATTATTTTTATAAATATCGGGATATCCGAATTTAAACTTATCAAAAACCGCGTCTGCCCGGTCCGCCGAGTCCGGGTAAATGACGCATTTTCTTTTTACCGGACGGTCCGTTCATTTGCTTTACCATTTTTTTCATTTGCTCAAACTGGCGAAGCAATCGGTTTACATCTTCAATTTTTGAGCCGCTGCCTGCTGCGATCCTTTTTTTGCGAGAAGCGTTTATCAAATCCGGCTTTTCGCGCTCTTTGGGGGTCATTGACATTATTATTGAAGCCAGGCGGTCTATTTGTCTGTCGTCAAAATCAACGTTATCAAGCTTGTTGCCGACTCCCGGCAACTTAGAAAGCACACTTTTCAAGGGACCGAGCTTTTTGATCTGGTCAAACTGATCTAAAAGGTCGTTTAAGTCGTATTTATTCTTTGCAAGCTTGTCAGCCATTTCTTCGGCTTTTTTTGCGTCAAGCTTGTTTTCTGCATCTTCTATAAGTGTCAGAACATCGCCCATGCCGAGGATACGCGAAGCCATTCTGTCGGGGTGGAAAATCTCCAAATCATCAAGCTTTTCACCCATACCGCAGAATTTGATGGGCTTGCCTGTAACTTCTTTAACAGAGAGTGCTGCGCCGCCTCTTGTGTCGCCGTCAAGCTTTGTTAAAATAACGCCTGTTATATCAAGCAAGTCGTTAAAGCTTTTTGCAACGTTAACTGCGTCCTGACCCGTCATGGAGTCAACAACAAGCAGTATTTCATTTGGCTTTACAGTTTCTTTTATCTGCTTAAGCTCACCCATCAGCTGTTCATCTATGTGAAGTCTGCCGGCGGTATCAAGTATTACTATGTCGTTTCCGTAGTCTTTTGCGTGTTTTATAGCCTGCTGCGAAATTTTAACGGGGTTGTCCTTGCCCATTTCAAATACAGGCGCGCCTGCTTTTGCTCCCACAACCTTAAGCTGATCAATAGCAGCCGGTCTGTATACGTCGCAGGCGACGAGCAACGGTCTGTGTCCCTGTGACAAAAGCATCTTAGCAAGTTTTGCAGAGTGAGTTGTTTTACCCGAGCCCTGCAGACCGCACATCATAATTACTGTGGGCGGGTTAGAGGAAAGCTCTAAACGTGAGCTGGTGCTTCCCATAAGAGAAGTGAGCTCCTCATTAACAATTTTAATTACCATTTGAGCGGGGGTAAGGCTTTCCAAAACGTCTGAGCCTATCGCACGCTCGGTTACCTTTGCGGTAAAATCTTTGGCGATTTTAAAATTAACGTCTGCTTCAAGCAAAGCAAGCCTTACTTCACGCATTGCGTCTTTAACGTCGCGCTCGTTAAGGCGCCCTTTTGAGCGCAGCTTCTTAAAGGCAGAGCTTAATTTTTGCGAAAGTCCTTCAAAAGCCATATCAATTAATCCCTTTCAAATACTAAGTTAAACATTCTGTTCGTTATCAATTATTGCGAGAATTTTTTGCAGAGAAGTCTTTATATCTTCAGTGCTTTGCATATCAAGCGCGTTGAGAACAATTTTCTTTATGAGGTTGTTATTGTTTGCAATCTCGCTGTATTTAACGGCAAAGCCGATTTTTTCTTCAAGCTCTGTAAGTGTTGCCTCAGCGCGAACTAACGAGTCGCGCACGCCTTGTCGTGAAATATGCAGATCGTCTGCAATCTCGCTTAACGAATAGTCGCCGTTATAGTAAAGCTCAGATATATCTCTTTGCTTTTCTGTAAGTAAGCCGCCGTAAAAATCAAGCAGCAAAGACATTTTCAGCTTATCTCTCATATAAAACGACTCCTTTGTGTAAAGGCGTTAACCTTTACAACTTGGATATTATATATTAATTGAGTGCCGTTGTCAAGAGTTTTTTGCATTTTTTATTATATGTATTCGTATTGCTTTTACGGTAAATCAAAATTCGATATTTTATATCTAAAAAACAGAAAAAAGTTGAAAATAGGCGTAAAAAGTGATATAATCAACCCTAACGATTGTAATTTAGGGGAAAAGTATGAAAAAATGGATCGTCTCTCATCTGGATAAGGATAACGCAAATATGCTCGCAAATGCGTGTAGTCTGCCTTTAATGACAGCAATGCTTTTAAGTTTGCGCGGTATAAACAAACCGGATGACGCAATAAATTATCTGTCGGATGAGCCTGTCATTCAGTCACCGTTTGATTTTGCTGATATGGATAAGGCTGTGGAAAGAATAACATCTGCGATAGATAATTTTGAGAAAATTTGCGTTTACGGAGACTACGATGCAGACGGCATAACTTCTACCGCAGTTATGTATTCTTATCTCTCTGCAATGGGAGCGAATGTTGTTTTTATGATCCCCCACAGGAAAGAGGACGGCTATGGGCTGAACCTCGGTGTTATAGATAAGATGTATGAGATGGGCGTATCTCTCATCATAACAGTAGATAACGGCATAACCGCCCACAAAGAAATAGAATATGCCTCACAAAAGGGTATCGACACGGTAGTTACAGACCATCACACCCCTATTGAAACGTTACCGAATGCCGTTGCTGTTGTAGACCCTCACAGAATAGACTGCCGAAGCAAATTTAAGTTTTACTCGGGTGTAGGGGTAGCCTTTAAAGTGATATGCGCTATGGAAGGCGAGGACTGCGATATATATTCTCTGCTTGATAATTATGCAGATCTGGTGGCTGTGGGTACAATAGGAGATATAGTTGAATTGAGTGACGAAAACAGATTTCTTGTTAAATACGGGTTAAATACTCTTTCCAACACGGAACGTCAAGGCATTATAGCTATGCTCAATGAGGCGGGAATAAAGCCCGACAATATAAGCGCCTCAGATGTGGCGTACAGTATTGTGCCGAGGATAAACGCAATGGGCAGGCTCGGCGATACGACCGAT
>JAEEGL012294567.1_pt1 | contig 18014 bp, 15 predicted proteins | sample 9134231 | NCBI WGS metagenome assembly JAEEGL01 (sample SAMN16246548, study PRJNA631951) | gut metagenome | biome: gut microbiome; feature: rumen; material: fiber-attached | host: Bos | place: Iran: Karaj | collected 2018-10 | reverse complement strand
TACAGCCTTTCGTCGTCCGAAAGAACCTCTTCAAGCATCGGGAGCAGCCTTTCGACCGGTATGGAGTTGAAGTAGTCGTGAACGTCGGCCTTGTAGGAATACATCCCGGGCACTTTCCCGTTCTTCAGAAGCATACGCACCGCGTCCTTCGCGGTCTTCCCCGGGCGGAAGGAATAGAGCCCGGTGCCCTTGAAAAGATGGTCGTATTTGCGAAGAATGATATGCGTCACGAGCTTCAGGACCGTGTTCCCGGGCTCGGGGTAGGTATAGACGACGCGCTTCTTTTCGGAGCCGAGCTTTGATATGACGGTCTTCTTCGGAAGAGGAAAGGGCTTTCCCGCGGCGATGCTTTCGCACACGGGCAAATAGAGCTCCCCGTCGATAAAGGCGCGGAGCTCTTCCGTAAAGCTCTTCGGCACCGCGAGCGAGAGCTTGTATTCGTAAAAGCTCTCCCACGCGCTCTTTTGTGAGATCAGATCAAGAACGGACATAGGCATAACAAAAAGCAGAGAGAGAAGACGTTAAATCCCATAAATTATGGGATGTACCGGACCGTACACGGATCGGCTGCCTGCGAAGCCTTTATAAAGCTCCGTGCCGGGCCCGCCGCAGGCGCAGGGCGTTCTCTCTCTGCTTTTTCGGAGAGTCCGAGCGGGACTTACAGATAAGCCCGCATGCGTTTCACGACGTAGGAGCGGGTGTTCCACCAGCCGTGATGGTCGTAATAGAAGCGCAGATAGGGCGTGCCGCTCATCTCGCATTCGCGCCTGGTCATTTTCGCCTGGCAGGACTGGCTCATGAGCTCCAGGGTGAGAGCAGTGCCCGTTCCCTTCGAGAAGCGGTAGACCACGCGCTTTTTGCCGTAACCGACGTAGAGCTTATCGAAGCTGTATTCGCCAAAATCCTCTTTGAAGATATGCTCGAAATACTCCTCAAAGCTTCCGCCGTAATTGAACTGGTTCTCCTCCGCGGGCATGGTCTCTCCCCACGAATCTCCCGACGGCGAATCATACTGCTCGCGGGTTTCTCCGCAAGACTTTTCCGGCGCGGGCTCCTCGGGACTTTTCTCAGACTTTCCGTCGATCGATCTGGCGAGATCGCCGAAAACGTCGTCGAAGTCCTTCATAATGCCTTTGGCCGCTTTTTCGACCTTTTTATCCGTGCCGGCTCCGAAAAGCTTGTCAAACAGGCTCATTTGCTCATTCCTCCTTTTCGTTGGGAGATGATTATACCATGAACGCGATAAATATACAATCCTTTTTTTATATTCTTCTGTCCTTCCTTATGAAGGGCTCCTCCTGCCTGTCGTAGATCAGAAGTCCGTATTTCTCGGGCCTGCGGTACGCGTTGCCATGGACCTCTTTTTTTCGGTATTCCCTTATCGCGTCCATGTCGAAATCGGCGATATAGATCCCCTCTTCCTCTCCGGCTTCGAGTATCATGGTGTCGCGCGAATCCTCCGCTCCCGGAAGATATGCGACGCCGTCGAACGCGCTCGAGAAGCCGTTGCAGTCCGGCTTTCCCTTGGGATAGTTGCAGGTCGCGACGCCGATCATGTTCTCAAAAGCCCTTGCGCGAAGCTGTGAAAGGCGGTTTATCTCCATGGGGCAGGCGTTCGGAACGAGCACTATCTCCGCGCCCTTGAGCATCAGAATACGCGCGCTCTCGGGGAATTCGCGGTCGTAGCATATCATAGCGCCTATCCTGACGGCGCCCTCCTCCGTCTCGAGCTCGGAGACGTAAAAATCGTTCCCGGGAGTCAGCACCCTCTCTTCGCCGAAATCGCAGGTATGCACCTTGGCGTAATCGAGCACGCGGTCCCCTTTGCGGTCGAACACGGCGATGGAGTTGCGCGAAAACGCGCCGTAGCTTTCAAGATACGTGATCCCCACCGCGATGCCGACCTCCGCCGCAAGGCTCCGGAAGCACTTTATGAAAAAGCTGTCCCGCCCTAAAGACACGGCTTCGAGCTCGTCCTTATCCTGCGGGAACTCGTATCCGTGGCTCCACATCTCGGGAAAGAGAGCGAGATCTGCGCCCATATCCTTCGCTTTTCTGACGGCGGCCTCGCCTATTGAATACTGCTCGGAAAGCCCGCCGCCGGGCATGAGCTGCAAAAGAGCGACCTTGAATCTCATGATCTCACCTCAAAATCCGTAGTGTTCGAGCGCCTTTTTTACGCCGTCGTTTTCAAGCGTGTCCGTGACGAACTCGGCTATGCTCGCGAGCTCCGCGGGCGAACCGCCCATTGCTATGGGATGATCGGCAGCCATGAGCATCGCGCGGTCGTTCATGCTGTCGCCTATCGCGTAGGTCTCCGCATCCGGACAGCCGACGAGCTCCAGTATCTCGCGCATGCCCTTCGCCTTATCGCAGCCGTTGACGACCATCTCGTACATGCCTCCGCCCCGGTAAATGGGCGTGAGCAGATGCGCGGACGCTTTACGGAAACGCTCGAAATCGCTGCCCTCGGTCTCCCACACGCAGAGCTTGTCGAGGCGGAAGCCCGCGGGAAGTCCGAACATTACCGGAAGCCCCTGCTTCTCGAAATTGCGGATCTGTATCCTTATTATCTCGAAAAGCGGACGGATGAAGCCTATTACGACGCCCTGCTCGGACTCGAAATAGCCGTCGAGACCGCATTCCCAGGCAAGCCCGAAGAGCATCGAGGAATCCTCCGCTCCCAGTGCACGGCGCTTCTTCGTTTCTCCCCCGAGTACTATATGCTGACCGCAGGCGCAGACGTAGCCGTCGAAGCCTATATCCTTCACTGCGGGGATAATATGGCTGTATGGCCTGCCCGTGTTCACGAAGCACGCTGCTCCCCTCTCCCTCGCCCGCCGGACGGCGCGCGCGGCGGACTCGGGGACGGCTCCGTTATCGTCGTCCAGGGTCCCGTCTATGTCAAAAAAGATCGCTTTCATGGCTTAAAGTTTATCACAGACCGGCGCTTTTGTCATTATATATTGTTCTGCGTTGTTGACAATGCTGCGCGGCTTATTTAGAATTAAGCCAAATAACAGTGAAAAGACGGTATTGGGAATGAAGCTTTTTAAAGGATCGAGGGACATTAACATGGTCGAGGGGCCGATCCTCGGCAAGGTATTCTTATTCGCGCTCCCGCTCATTATCACGAATATGCTCCAGATGTTCTACAACGCCGCGGATATGATCGTCGCGGGCATGTCGAACGTCGAAGGCGCCATCGGCTCCATAGGCACGACCGGGGCAATGGTGAATCTTTTTCTCAACATCTTCATGGGCTTTTCTGTCGGCACGAACGTGGTAGTCGCGAGGAACATAGGGAAAAGGGATCCGGACGCGGTCGAAAAGGCCGTTCACTCCTCTCTTCTCGTGGGACTGATAACCGGCTGCATCTGCTCCGTCATCGGCCTGATCATCAGCCGTCCCCTGCTCTCGCTCCTCGGCGATCAGGGGCATATACTCGACCTTGCCGATCTCTATACCAAGATCTATTTCGCGGGAGTGCCTTTCATTGCGCTCACTAACTACCTAATAGCCATTTTCCGCGCCAAGGGAGACACCACCACTCCCCTCATCGTGCTGACCGGGACGGGGCTCCTGAACGTGGGCATGAACCTCTTTTTCGTGCTCGTGCTTAAAATGAGCGTCGACGGAGTCGCGCTCGCTACCGTGGCTGCCAATTTCGTCTCCATGGTGGTGCTCGGGCTTTTCCTGATGAAGGACAAGGGCCCGTGCCGCCTGAGCCTCAAAAAGCTCCGCCTTGAAAAGAGCGCCGTGAAGGAGATAATAAGGGACGGCCTCCCCGCCGGGGTGCAGGGCGCGCTGTTCTCGCTTTCCAATATGCTCATACAGTCCACTATAATCGGCTTCAACAACCGTCTCTGTCCGGGAGGCTCGGACGTTATCGACGGCAACGCCGCGGCAAACAATCTCGAGGGCTTCGCCTACGTCGCGACGAACTCGGTCTATCAGGCGTCGGTCACCTTCACGAGCCAGAACTTCGGCGCGGCGAAGTACAGGCGAATAGCCTCCGTCATGCGCTGCTGCTACCTCGTCACGGGCATAATAGCCGTGACCGCCGGCGCAGTGCTCCTCTCCTTCCACAAGCCGCTCCTGTCGCTCTACGTGGATGCGGATCTCGCCGTGCAGACCGCCATGACGCGCATGAAGATAATGCTCATACCCTATTTCACGCTCGCGTTCATGGAAGTGGGCTCAGGAGTTCTGCGCGGCCTCGGCAGGAGCACCGCGTCGACCTTGATCTCCCTCATCGGCTCGTGCGTGTTCAGGCTCGTCTGGATCTACACCGTTATCCCGCTCGTCGACAGGATCGATTTCGTCTACCTGTCCTACCCGATAAGCTGGACTCTCACAGCGCTCACGCATTTCATATTCTCGGAGACGATACGCAGAAGATACTTGAAAAAGGCCGAAGCGGACGAATAATGCCGTAAAAAAAAGGAACGAGGCAAGGGGCCGCGTTCCGATGAGACAGTTTGGGATCAATACTGCTTTTCAGCCAAAGTCAGGCAATTTTTCAGAAGATACGCCCTCGTCATCGGCCCGACGCCTCCGGGCACGGGAGTTATGAACGAGGTCTTTTTCGATACGTTCTCGTAATCCACGTCGCCCGTGGGATGGCCGTCGACGTAATTCATGCCCACGTCGATGACGACCGCGCCCTCCTTGACCATGTCCGCTGTAACGAGGTGCGGAACGCCGACCGCGACAATGAGCACGTCGGCCTGGCGGGTGAACTGTGCGACGTCGGGAGTCTTGGAATGGCAGACCGTGACGGTCGCGTCGTTCAAAAGGAGCTGTATCGCCATGGGCTTGCCGACTATATTGCTCCTGCCGACCACCACGCAGTGCTTCCCGGAGACTTCAATGCCCGTCTCCCTCAGCATGCGCATGACCGCCGCGGGGGTGCAGGCGGCGACGTCGTAGTCGTCGCAGTCGATCCTTGCGGAGAAGCCGTCGACGTCCTTCTCGGGCGCAATGGCGGCGAGTATCCGCTTGGTGGAGATATGCTCCGGCAGCGGGAGCTGGCAGAGTATTGCCTTGACGTCCTCGTCGGCGTTGAGCCTGTCAATGAGCCTCAGGAGCTTTTCCTCGGTCGTGGACTCGGAGAGCGAGATCACGGTCGGCGTGATTCCCGCCTTCTCACAGTCGTCCGCCTTCATCGAGACGAGCTTCTTTGAGATGGGATCGTTCCCGACGAGTATGAGCGTCATGTTTGGCCTCGCAGCCTCTCCGTGCGCCATGACCAGCGCCTCGGAGCCCGCGGCGACCTCGTCCGAAACGAGCTTCGCTATCCTTTTTCCGTCGATTATCGCGCTCATAAAACCACCTTATCAATTGAAGAATTCGAATGCGGACTCGAAGAGCCTCATATCGTAAACGCCGTGTACGTTCCTGTAAAGCCCATGACCTATCCTCTCGGCATGGCCCATCTTTCCGAATATGCGGCCGTCCGGGGACATGATGCCCTCTATCGCCGCGTACGAGCCGTTGGGGTTGACCTCCATATCCATGGAAGGCCTGCCCGAAGGATCGACGTATCTCGTGATTATCTGCCCGTTTTCGGCGAGCTTTTCAACGACCTCCTTCGGAGCGCAGAACCGGCCCTCGCCGTGGGAAACGGGAACGCAGTAGATCTCGCCTCGCCGCACGTTCCTGAGCCACGGGCTCGCGGAGGTCTCGACCGATACGCGGACTATCCTCGAGATATGCCTGCCTATCGTGTTGTGCGTAAGAGTCGGCATATCCGCGTCCGGCTCGGCGAACCTGCCGAAGGGAAGGAGCCCCGTCCTGAGGAGCGCCTGGAAGCCGTTGCAGATGCCTCCCGCGAGGCCGCCCCTCGCGAGCATGTTCTCGACCGACGCGGCGCACTCGGCGTTCCTTAAGAACGCGGCGATGAACTTGCCCGATCCGTCGGGCTCGTCGCCGTTCGAGAAGCCGCCGGGTATGAACATGAGCTCCGAGGCGTCCACCGCCCTTGTGAAATCGTCTATCGAAGCCTTGAGAGCCGCGTCGGAGCCGGTCCTGATGACGACGAGCTTGGTCTCGAAGCCCGCCTTGCGGAAGCGGCGCTCGGTCTCGAATTCGCAGTTGGTGCCGGGGAAAACGGGTATCACCGCCGTAGGCTGCGCGGTCTTAATGCCGAAGGGCTTGACGTACTTGTTGTCGGCGCACTCTATCTCGAGCATCTCGCCCGAGGGAACGGACACGGGATAAATGCCGCTGAGAGGTTTTTCGTAAGCCTCGATCACCTCGGACAGCTCGACACTCTCGCCGCCGAAGCTTATGACGGGTTTGGAGGCGGTCTCGCCTATGAGCTCCTGGACGATGTAATTCGACGAGGTGGAGAACCCGCCCGCGCTCTCGACTATGAAGGAGCAGTATTCCGGGCGGAATACGTCGTCGGTCCTGAGCTTCACGCCTATGCCGTTGCCCATTGCCATCCTGATTATCGCCTCTGCCGCGCCGTGCCTGCCGGGGACGTAGGCGGCGGAGATATGTCCGTCCTTGACGGCGTTGTTGATGAGTACGCAGAGCATGCGGAACTGCCTGCCGTCGATATGGCCTTTTTCGTCCCTTCTGACGGAGAGACGGTAGATCTTGCTGCCCGAATGCTTGAATTCGGGGGATATGACGTCCTTTGCGTCGCCGGTTGCGACCGCGAACGAGATGAGAGTCGGCGGAACGTTTATGTTCTCGAAGGTGCCGCTCATGGAGTCCTTGCCGCCTATCGCCGCGGCTCCGAAATCGACCTGCGCGTCGAGCGCGCCGAGGAGCGCCGAAAGCGGCTTGCCCCACGAGGACTCGGTCTTCATCCTCTCGAAATACTCCTGGAAGCTCAGCCAGCATTCCGAGAGATCCGCGCCCGAGGCGGCGAGCTTCGCATAGGACGACGCGACCGCGTTATACGAGCCCCAGTACGGGGAGGCCTCGGAAACGTACGGATCGAAGCCCCAGCTCATTACGGAGCAGGTATCCGTCCTGCCGTCCCTGACCGGGAGCTTGGCTGCCATCGCCTGAGTGGGCGTGCGCTGGTACTTCCCTCCGAAGGGCATGAGGACGCTGTTCGCGCCGACGGTGGAATCAAACGTCTCGGCAAGTCCGCGCTGCGAGCAGACGTTGAGATCGGATGCGACCGCGGCGAGATTCTCGAAGAATGTGCCCTCGGGCAGTTCGCCCTCGTAAAGCTCCTGCTTTTCAACGCGCACCGAGGTATGCTTCGGCGCGCCGTTGGAATCTATGAATCCCCTTGAGATATCAACGGCTTTTTGGCCCTTGAAATACATCGTGAGGCGTCCCTCGCCGGTAACTCTCGCCACCTCGACGGCGGATACGCCCTCCTCCGCGCAGAGCTCGATGAAGCGCGGAACGTCCTTCTTCTCGATAACAGCCGCCATGCGCTCCTGCGATTCGGATATCGCGAGCTCGGTGGAGTCGAGACCCATGTACTTCTTGGGGACCTTGTCGAGATCTATCTCGAGCCCGTCGGCAAGCTCGCCTATCGCGACGGAGACGCCGCCCGCGCCGAAGTCGTTGCACCTTTTTATCATGCGCACGGCTTCGTCGTTCCGGAATATCCTCTGGAGCTTGCGCTCCTCGGGAGCGTTGCCCTGCTGGACCTCCGCGCCGCAGAGCTCGATCGAAGAAACGGTATGCGCCTTCGAAGCGCCGGTAGCGCCGCCGCAGCCGTCCCTGCCGGTCCTGCCGCCCATGAGTATCACCGCGTCGCCCGGGACGGGTTCCTCGCGCCTCACGTTCTCGGCGGGCGCCGCGGCTATTACCGCGCCGACCTCCATGCGCTTTGCAGCGTAGCCGTCGTGGTAGAGCTCGCGCACAAGCCCGGTCGCAAGGCCTATCTGGTTGCCGTAGGAGGAGAAGCCCGCCGCAGCCTCGCGCACGATGCGCCGCTGGGGCAGCTTGCCCTTAATGGTCTCCGAAACGGGCCTCGTGGGATCCGCCGCGCCGGTTATGCGCATGGACTGATATACGTATCCCCTTCCGGAGAGCGGATCGCGGATAGCGCCGCCTATGCAGGTCGCCGCGCCGCCGAAGGGCTCTATCTCCGTGGGGTGATTGTGAGTCTCGTTCTTGAAGAGCAGGAGCCAGGGCTCCTTCTTCCCGTCGTGATCGACCTCTATCTTTACCGTGCAGGCGTTGATCTCCTTGGAATCGTCGAGCTTTTTGAGCCTGCCGGTTATCTTCCTGTGATACTTCGCGCCGATGGTCGCGATATCCATGAGGCAGATCGGCTTCGTGTCGCCGACCGTCTCGCGGAGCCTGAGATAGCGTTCCCAGGCTGCCTTGACCGCCTCGTCCCCGAACTCGACGGAATCAATGCGCGTGTTGAATGTCGTGTGACGGCAGTGATCCGACCAGTAGGTATCGAGCACCTTTATCTCCGTCACCGAGGGATCGCGGCCTTCGCCGCGGAAATAATCGCGGCAGAGCCTTGCATCCTCGAGATCCATTGCAAGACCCATATCCCTCATGAGCTTCATAAGGCCCTCGTCTTCGAGATCGGTAAAGCCGTCTATGAATTCGACCTTATCCGGCTCGTCGTAGACCTCGGTCAGGCTATCATACTCGCCGAGCCTGCCCTCGCGGCTGTCTACGGGGTTAATGAGGCTCGCCTTGATCTCCCTCACGTCGTCCTCCGAAAGCTCGCCGTAAAGCAGGTATACCTTCGCGGTGCGGACTATGGGATCGGCCTCGCCCTCGTTCTGTATGTCCAGGAGCCTTATGCACTGGACCGCGGCGTCGGCGCACTGATCGTACTGACCGGGAAGATACTCGACCGCAAACGCCGCATCCGCCCCGGCGGGCATTTCGAACGTGCTGTCCTCCGTACGCGGATCGGAGAAAACGCTGTTGACGGACTTTTTGAAGACGTCCTCGCCCACGTTCCCGACGTCGTAGCGGCGGAGTATGCGGACCTCCCTGAGGCCGTTTATGCCGTGCAGAGTGACGAGATCGTTTTTAAGCGACTCGGCCTCGTGCGAATATTCCTTCCTTCTTTCCGAAAAAACCCTGAAAACCATCGTTGACCTCTCCTATGCTCAATTGTCCGAGGCGTGCCCGAGCGCGGCCCTTCCGATGTCGCGCCGCATGTACATACCCTTGAAGCTTATCTTGTTCGTTTCCTCATACGCCCTGCGCACGGCCTCTTCGAGCGTATCGGCCTGCGATATGACGTTGATGACCCTGCCTCCGTTCGTGAAGAAGCCTTCCTCCGTCTTTAACGTGCCGGCATGGACGAACCGGGTATCCGGAGAAGGCTCGCCTATGGTCATGGGGACGTTCTTCTCATACCTGCCGGGATAGCCTCCGGAGGCGAGCACGACGCAGCACGACGCCTTATCGGAGAACCGCACCTCGGTTTCGGCGAGCGTCCCGTTCTCCGTCGCGAGCATGGCGTCCAGGAGCTTGGTCTCCATGAGAGGCAGCACGGTCTGCGCCTCGGGATCGCCGAAGAGGCAGTTGTATTCTATGACCTTCGGGCCGTCCTTGGTGAGCATGAGCCCGAAGTAGAGACAGCCCGTAAAGGGACAGCCTTCCTTTTCCATCGCGCGGATCGTGGGCAAGAAGATCCTCTCCATGCACTCGTCCGCAACGGCCTTCGTGTAGAACGGATTGGGGGCGATAACGCCCATTCCGCCCGTATTGGGGCCTTCGCCGTTTTCGAATATGGTCTTGTGATCCATGGACGAGACCATCGGGACTACGGTCTTGCCGTCGGTGAAGCTCAGGACCGAGACCTCGGGGCCTTCGAGGAACTCCTCAATAAGCACCCTCGCCCCGCTCGAACCGAATATCCTGTCGTCCATAAGCTCGGTCAGCGCTTCCTCCGCCTCGCCGCGCGTGCGGCAGATGAAGACGCCCTTGCCGAGCGCGAGACCGTCGGCCTTAATGACTATCGGATACTCCGAAGACCCGATACGGCTCTCGGCGGAGGCTTTGGAATCGAAGCTTTCCGCCTTCGCCGTGGGGATGCCGTATTTCTTCATCAGGTTCTTGGAGAAGATCTTGCTCGACTCTATGCGCGCCGCGGCCTTCGAAGGCCCGAAGCAGGGTATCCCCATCTCCCTCAAACGATCGGCCATGCCCATGGCGAGGGGATCGTCGGGAGTGACGACGGCGAAATCGACCTTATGCGTCTTTGAAAACCCGCATACGCCTTCGAGATCCGTCGCCTTGATCGGGACGCATTCCGCGAATTCGGATATGCCTCCGTTGCCCGGGAGCGCCCATATCTTTTCCACTCTCGGATCGTCGGAGAGCGTTTTCGCGATGCCGTATTCGCGGCCGCCGCCGCCTATAACGAGTATGTTCATATTGCAGTATCCTTTATTCCTTGTATGCGAAAGCGTATTATCGGTCCGGCGTTCCTCAATGATGGAACAGGCGGATCCCGTTCATGACCATCGTGATGCCGAGACGGTCGCACTCCGCCGTGACGTCGCCGTCGCGTTTGGAGCCGCCGGCCTGGACTATGTAGCGGACGCCGGAGCGCGCCGCTCTCGTGATATTGTCCGAGAACGGGAAGAACGCGTCGCTCGCAAGAGCTATCCCGGCCCGGGTCTTCAGGAACTCGCGCTTTTCGTCCTTCGTGAGCTCCGCGGGCTTTTCCGTAAAGAATCTCTGCCACTCGCCCTCTTTGAGCACGTCCTCCGAATGATCGGAGATATAGCAGTCGATGCAGTTGTCCCTGTCGGGCCTCGCGATACCCTCCCTGAACGGAAGGTTCAAGACCTTTTCATGCTCGCGCATAAGCCAGTTGTCGGCCTTATCGCCCGCGAGCCTCGTGCAGTGTATGCGCGACTGCTGACCGGCGCCGACGCCTATTGCCTGGCCGTCGACCGCGTAGCACACGGAGTTCGACTGGGTGTACTTGAGGGTGATCATGGCGACGATCAGATCGCGCTTCGCGGTATCCGGCAGCTCCTGGTTCACGGTCACGATATTCGTGAGCACGCTCCCGTCGAGCACGACGGAGTTGCGCTTCTGGGTGAAGCTCACGCCGAAGACCTCCTTGGTCTCGAACTCGGGCGCCTCGTATTCGGGATCGATCCTTATAACGCAGTATTTGCCGCCCTTTTTCGTCTTCAAAAGCTCGAGCGCGTCCTCGTCGTATGCGGGAGCTATCACGCCGTCGGAGACCTCCGGCTTGATGACCTTCGCGGTCGTGAGATCGCATTTATCCGAGAGGGCTATGAAATCGCCGAAGCTCGACATGCGGTCTGCTCCCCTCGCCCTCGCATAGGCGCAGGCGAGGAGGGAATCGTTTATGTCCTCTATGTTTTCCACGAAGAGCTTCTTCTTCATCACGTCGGAAAGCGGTACGCCGACCGCCGCGCCGGCAGGGCTGACGTGCTTGAAGGAAGCCGCCGCGGGAAGGCAAAGCGCCGCCCTGAGCTCCCTGACCAGCTGCCAGGAGTTGAAGGCGTCGAGGAAGTTGATATAGCCGGGATTGCCGTTGAGGACCTCGAAGGGCAGCTCCGCGCCGTCCGGCATGGAGAGCCTCGCGGGGTTCTGATTGGGATTGCAGCCGTATTTCAAAGTCAGTTCTTTCATATTCCCGTCCTTATTCGTATTTGTTGAACTGTATCCATTCGTACCTGCCGGTATCGGGCTCGACCACGCGGACGTGGAGCGATACCTTGTTGCTTTCGTTAAGGCTCTGCCAAACGCGGTTCCCGAGCTCCGCAGCGCCGCATTCCGGTATCCCGATCTCCCAGGGCTCGCCCGTGAAGGTGAGGAGCTTATCCTTAAAGCCCATATAGGTATGGATGAAATGCCCGACGCCCTCCTGCTTTTCATAGCGGAAGAAGTTCCTGACGCAGGTCCTTCCCTCGTCGTCGCCCGCCTTGAGCACCGAGAGCTCATAGGACGGCGTTCCGTTTTCGAAGGTGACGAGGCCGCTTATCCTCGCGGTGAAATGAGGCGGATCCGGCTCGAAGCAGCGGGTCCCCAGCGCGGACTCGAAGCTTCCTCCGAGACGGAGCGCGTCATAGACCGTATCGGTCTGGTCGCCGTTGGTGACTATTATCGTCCTGCCCAGCATCCTGATGGGCGAATAGATTATGAGCTCCGCATGCTCGGGATCCTTATCCGCGGTGTATTTTATGGCGAGATCGTCGCCGTTTTTCACGAAGCGCCTTGCGCGGCTCGAAGCCGAGCGGCCCATTATGAAGTAGATCACGGCGGTCTTTCCGGATGGAGTCGTCCCCAGAACTATTCCGCGTCCGGGATATTCCATGGAGCCGAGAAGCGCAAACAGATCGTTCATATTATTTCTGCTCCTTTTCTTTGAGTATCTTTTCCGCAAGCATATCCGCGGCCTTCGGGAGCAGTATCCATTCGGCCTGCTCCATCACGCGCCTCTGGAGTATCTCCTTGGTATCGCCTTCCTCGACCGGAACGGCCTTCTGCAGGAGTATCGGGCCTGCGTCGGCCTCGGCGGTAACAATATGCACGGTCGCTCCCGTGACCTTGACTCCCCTTTCGAGCGCTGCTTCGTGCACCTTGAGGCCGTAGAAGCCCTTGCCGCAGAAGGAGGGTATCAGCGAGGGATGGACGTTGATCATCCTGCCCTCATAACAGTTTATGAATCCTTCCGAGAGTATCCTCAGGAAGCCCGCGAGGACTATGAGCTCTATGCCCTCGTCCTCGAGGAGCTTCAGAAGCCTTTCCTCGAAAGCCTCGTCGTTTTCGATATACGCCGCCTTTATTCCGGCCTTCTCCGCGCGGGTCAGCGCGTAAGCCGACTCCCTGTTGGAGACGACGAGCGCGATCTGCACGTGGGGCATTTCGGCGTCGATCAGCGCCTGCAGATTGGTGCCTCCTCCGGAGACGAGCACGGCCGTCCTTGCCTTCAGCATACGACGACTCCCTCGTCGGAGGCGATGACGTCGCCGACGACGTAGGCTTCAACGCCTGCGGCGCGGAGCGTATCGAGCGCCTTTTCGGCGTCCCCGGCTTTTACCGTCGCCACCATGCCGACGCCCATATTGAAGGTGTTGAACATGTCTCTCTCGGGGATATTGCCGCGCTTCGCAATGACCTCGAATATCGGCAGTACGCGCACCTTATCGCGATAGACCCTCGCCGTAAGGCCCTGCGGGATCGCGCGCGGTATGTTCTCGTAGAAGCCGCCGCCGGTGATATGCGCGAGCGAATGCACCTCGCATGCGGCGCGAAGCGCCATCACGGGCTTGACGTACAGCTTCGTCGGGACGAGAAGCGCCTCTCCGAGCTTCATGCCGAGCTCCGGAACGTACTCGAAAAGCTCTTCGCCCTCGACGTCGAATATCTTCCTCACGAGCGAGAAGCCGTTGGAATGGACTCCGGACGAGGGCATCGCGATGAGAACGTCGCCCTCCCGCACGTTGTCGTTCGACATCATTTCGCTCTTTTCGGAAACGCCGACGGAAAAGCCGGCAAGATCGTATTCGTTCTCGGGATAGAAGCCGGGCATCTCCGCGGTCTCGCCGCCGATAAGCGCGCATCCGGACTCGACGCAGCCGTCGGCAACGCCCTTGACGATCTGCTCGATCTTCTCGGGCTTGAGCTTGCCGGTCGCGATATAGTCGAGGAAGAACAGCGGCCTGGCTCCGGAGCAGATAACGTCGTTCACGCACATTGCGACGCAGTCTATGCCTATCGTGTCGTGCTTATCCATGCGGAAGGCGAGCTTGAGCTTGGTGCCTACGCCGTCCGTGCCGGAAACGAGCACGGGCTCCTTATAGCCCATCAGCTCGAACGCGCCGCCGAAGCCGCCGAGCTCCGAGGCCGTGCCGGGTATGTTCGTCCTTTCGACGTGCTCCTTTATCCTCTTTACCGCCTCATAGCCCGCGGTTATGTCCACGCCGGCCTTCTTGTAGCTTTCACTTGAGCTTTTCATCTGTAACTCCTTTCAAAAGCCCCCCGCGTCACACGTTCAGCTTTATGTCCTTCTCCATTACCTCGCGCTCCATCCGCGCACGCTCGGCCTTGAGCTTCGCGCTGAGCTCGGGATCTCCGACCGCAAGCATCCTCGCTGCGAGCCAGGCGGCGTTCGCGCCGCCGTCGATGGCGACCGTCGCTACGGGTATGCCGGAAGGCATCTGCACCGTGGCGAGGAGCGCGTCGAGACCGCCGAGATCCGAGCCCTTGATCGGGACGCCTATCACGGGGAGAGCGGTATGCGCGGCTATTACGCCCGCAAGATGCGCCGCCTTGCCGGCGAAGGCTATTATCACGCCGAAGCCCTCGCCTTCCGCGGACTTGGCGAACGCCGCAGTCCTCTCGGGCGTGCGGTGCGCGCTCATGATATGCGCTTCGTAAGGCATTTCGAGCTTTTTCAGTACCGCAGCCGCCTTTTCGGCGATGGGGAGATCGGAATCGCTGCCGAGTATGAGTGCTGTTTTTTTCATACGATAAACCGCGCTTTCTTCAGTATTCTGTCGCGGCATCACCAGATTGGTAATACCTTTCCACTATGGCATGATACCATAATAAAGCGCCGTTGTAAATAGCTGTCGGGGCGTATGTCAGGTTATATTGTTGGCAAAAAAGCCTTCTTCGCGAAATGTCGGTTGCGTCCCGCCGTCGGTGCTGATATAATGCGGTCATGGACAGCATCACTTACAGGCTCATACGCACCGACCGCCGGACTCTGGGGCTCAGGATCGCGCAGGACGGCACGGTCGAGGTCCGCGCGCCGTTATTATGCCCGAGGCGAAAGATCGACGCGTTCGTCCTTGACAACGCCGACTGGATCGACATGCAGCTTGAAAAGCGCGAAGCTGCGCTGAGCGCGGCGAGCGCCGCAGGAGAGCTTGACCATGCGGATCTTAAAAAGCTCGCCTCCTCCATGACCGCCCGGCTCAAAGAACGACTGCCGTATTATGCCGACAGGCTCGGCGTCTCGTACGGCCGCGTTACCGTCCGCTGTCAGAAGACCAAATGGGGCAGCTGCTCGGCGAAGGGCAATCTCAATTTCAACGTGCTCCTCATGCTCGCTCCGGAGGAGGTATTCGACTACGTCCTCATACACGAGCTCTGCCACAGGAAGCACATGGATCACTCGAAGGATTTCTGGGCGCTGGTCGCGTCTGCCGATCCCGGGTATAAGAAGCACAAGAAGTGGCTCAAGGACAACGGATCCGCGCTGATGGCGAGAGCGTTCGTTACGGGAGACGACGGGAAATGAAGGAAAACGGACTGTATTTCGGCATACCGGGAAGCGGCTCATGGACTTCCTGCAAGCCCGTGAACAAGGGTTGGTCGACCGACCGAAAGTATTATATCGAAACCGAAAACGGCGAGGATCTCCTGCTGAGGCTCGCCGATATCGAAGCGCTGTCCGGGAAGGAAAAGGAGTTCGGATTCATCAAGCTCTGCTTCGGGACCGGCATACGCATGTCGGCGCCCGTCGGGTTCGGCGTGTGCTGCGGCGGGAAAAGCGTCTATACCCTGCTCACCTGGGTCAAGGGCGACGATCTTGAAGCCGTGCTCCCCCGTCTGCCCGAATACGAGCAGTACCGCCTCGGTCTCTGCGCCGGCGAAATACTCAGGAAGATCCACGCCATACCGCTGCGCGGCGCCGATATCCCGTCCGAGACCAAGAAGCCGAAGAAGCTCCGCCAGCTTTCATCATACGAGGCTTCATCCGTGCGCGTCCCGGGAGACGAGCCCGTGATACGCTTCGTGCGCGAGAACATCGACTCGATATGGCTCGAAAAGCCCGCGTATCTTCACGGCGATTTTCACCCCGGGAACCTCGTTTTTTCCGGGGACGGCATAGGCGTTATCGACTTCAACCGCTGGGAGATCGGCGATCCTTACGAGGAGTTTTACAAGCTCGAGAGCTTCGGGCGCGAGGTCAGCGTCCCCTTTGCGCGCGGGCAGATCGACGCCTATTTCGGCGGCGAAGTCCCGGAGGGCTTCTGGAAGGCTCTCGCGGTCTATTCCGCCCACGCCTCGCTCTATTCGATAAAATGGGCGGAGCGGTTCGGACGGGACGAGATCGAAGGCATGGTGCGAAGGTATTACACCGCAATGGAGGATTTCGAGGGCTTCACGAGGATCGTGCCGAAATGGTACTCCGGCGCTCTGCCCGCGTTTTCCCGATCCCATTGACAAAATTGATATATAATGGTATAGTATCATAAGAAAATAATCCGAACGGAGTTTTTTACTATGTTTAAAGACGGTAAAGTTCTTGTCGGCAAGGGAAACGTCCCGACCTACATACTCCCGGGCATGGCGAACAGGCACGGCCTCATCGCCGGCGCTACCGGAACCGGAAAGACCATCACGCTCAAGGTCATGGCGGAGAGCTTCTCCGACATGGGCGTTCCGGTGTTCCTCGCGGACGTCAAGGGCGATCTCGCGGGCTGCGTCCGTGCAGGCGATCTTCCCACGATCGAAAAGCGCATCGTGAAGATGGGCATCACGCCCGAGGAGTTCCCCATGAAGAGCTACCCGGTCCGCTTCTGGGACGTATTCGGCGAAGGCGGTCATCCCGTCCGCGCGACGATATCGGACATGGGCCCGACGCTCCTCGCGCGTCTTCTCGGGCTGACCGACGTTCAGACGGGCGTTCTGGCGATAGTCTTCCGCATGGCGGACGACAAGGGCTGGCTCCTGACCGATCTCAAGGACCTGCGCGCCATGGTCGCTTACGCTTCGGAGCACGCGTCCGAGATCATCAACACCTACGGAAACATCTCCAAGCAGTCCGCGGGCGCAGTGCAGAGGGCGCTTCTGCAGCTTGAGGACGCGGGCGGAAACATATTCTTCGGCGAGCCGGAGATCGATATTCACGACTGGATGGTCACGGACGACAACGGCCGCGGCTACATCAACGTATTCCACTGCGCGAGGCTCTACCGCTCTCCCCTGCTCTACTCGACATTCATGCTCTGGCTCCTTGCCGAGCTCTTTGAGGAGCTGCCCGAGGTCGGCGATCTGGACAAGCCCAAGCTCGTGTTCTTCTTCGACGAAGCGCATCTTCTTTTCAACGACGCGCCGAAAGCATTGAGGGACGATATAGAGCAGGTCGTCAAGCTCATAAGGTCGAAGGGCGTGGGCGTCTACTTCATCACGCAGCAGCCCTCGGACATCCCCGATCCCATCCTCGCACAGCTCGGCAACCGCGTCCAGCACGCTCTGCGCGCGTTCACTCCCGCAGAGCAGAAGGCCATACGCGCCGCCGCGCAGACTTTCCGCGTCAATCCCGAATTCAACACCGAGGAGGCAATAATGGCTCTCGGCACGGGCGAAGCGGTCGTCAGCTTCCTTGACGAAAAAGGCCGTCCGACGATAGCCGAACGCGTGACGATACTGCCGCCGCAGTCCATGATGGGCGCCATCGAGGACGAGCGCAGGAATGCGGAGATACACGCCTCGGACATCTACGGCAAGTACGACGTCGCCGTGGACAACGAGTCGGCTTACGAGGTCATCACCGCCGACCGCGCCGAGCAGGAAAAGAAGGAGGCCGAGGAAAAGGCCGCCGAGGAGAAGGAAAAGGAAAAGCTCGCCGCCGAAAAGGAGAAGGAGAAGCAGCAGAAGCAGAAGGAGAAGGAAAAGGCCGAAAAGGAAAAGGCAAAGAAAAAGGCCTCCACCAAGCGCAAGAACTCCGTGCTCGGCAAGGCCGCGAACTCCGCCGCCAACACCATCGGCCGCGAGGTCGGAAAGAGCATCATCCGCGGCATACTCGGCATATTCAGCAAGCGCTGATCCCCGCCGGAAAATAATCGATCTCCGGAGCGGCGAACAATACTCGCCGCTCCGGTTTTCAAACGCCGGTTGTTTGAAATGGATCGAAAACGCTTAAAAAACAACGCCCCGTGGTCGGGGCGTTTATTCGTTTGCTCTTTCTATTTTGCGGGATCGTATCCGTCGGGGACTTCGACAAAGCGGACTACGATTCGCTTCCCGCCGCCGTAGGTGCAGGTAAAGACCGTCATATCCCACTCGCCGGCCTTCAGCGCTGCTGCGTCGGTGAGGCCAATGACCTCGGT
>JAEEGL014674468.1_pt1 | contig 18015 bp, 16 predicted proteins | sample 9134231 | NCBI WGS metagenome assembly JAEEGL01 (sample SAMN16246548, study PRJNA631951) | gut metagenome | biome: gut microbiome; feature: rumen; material: fiber-attached | host: Bos | place: Iran: Karaj | collected 2018-10 | reverse complement strand
GATATCGTCATCTGCCTTCATCCATAAGTTCAAAAACTGAGCAGTATAATAGGGATCTTCAACGAACAGATCTCTCATTCCCAGATCATAGTACTCTTTCCAGATTTCCAATTCTTTATCAAGAATTTTCTCATCGGCATGAGCTTCACCGTATAAATATATATTACCTGTAGTATCAGGCAGTTCCACTTTAGAAGTAACATTGTAGCTTCCTGTGAAATCCTCTGCTTTTACACTGACTATCGCACGTCCCGAAACCGGTATGAGAAACGTACCGCTTCCGATATCCGTTTTTTCACAGACAACTTCTTTTCCGCATTTAACAGTAACGGAAAGAGTTCCGCTTTCAGCCTCGGATGTAAATCTAAGGTATCCGATTTCAGGAAAGATCGGCTTAACAAATGTCCCACTGAAATTCGACAGTGAAACATCCCACTCATGCATACGCGCCCTGTCCGAATATCCTCCGATTGCTCCTAACCTTATACTGATAAAACCGAAATATTTTAACATTCCGAACAAGCCGATAAGTACAAGGGCGAAAAGTACAGATACAATTGTCTTCTTTGCTTTCTTACTCATAACTATTCCTCAATTCCGGATCTCTTCTTATCCCTGAAATATCTGATGAAATAAACAAAGAATCCGATCAAAAAAACAAACGCTACAGCATACCACATCAGCATAAGACCGGTATCTGCGAAGGATATTGTTCCTATTACGGCAAACAGCAAAAACAACAGGAAATACGGTACCAGAAATTTAGCATAGTAATTTGCTTTGTCTGTGTTGGTGGTATGAAGTTCGAAGGGGGTTCCGTCGTTTTTCTTTTCAACGATAAGAAGTGCTCTCTCCATTACCGTCTGGTAATCCGCAAATTTGCTTCCTTTATCCGCAAGCTTCCTCCACAGGACATTTCCTATATCGAAATCCAGGTTCACGTTTTTGAAGAAGATCTTATAACCCATATCTTCAAGAAACGAAGCGTAGTCCTTGCCGTCCGTCTTGGACTTATCACCGATATACTCGATCTGGTATATGTATTCCGAAGGCTCACAGGTTTCAAATTCGTAGAACAGCCTTCCGCACTTAACCAGCCTGTAGCCCTTAGATGCCATTTTATTAAGCCAGTTTCTCTGGGCATCTATGAACCCTGCATAATATCTTGCCTTTACAATGTTACTCATGATCAACCTCCAATAATTTCGGATGCAATCTCGGTTAAGTCCTTCAGTCTCTTAAGTTCCGCTTCCGCTACTTCCTTTCCCTTGGAAGTGATGACGTACTCTTTTTTACGGCCGTCAGCATCTCCGTGAGGTTCGATCCATTCCTTTTCAAGAAGGGAATTGATGGCCCCGTACAAAGTTCCCGCTCCAAGGCTGAGTCTTCCGCCCGTGGAATCCGAGATAAACTGCATGATGGCGTATCCGTGCTTCGGCGCGTACAAAGAAAGCAAAATAAAGAATGTAACTTCCGTCAGTGCACCGCCTTTTACGTTGTCCCTCATTTTTATTCCCCTTCGCCATTATTACGTTTACTGTAATATGAATATATCAGTAAACGTAATAGTTGTCAAACAATAAAAAAAGCACTCTCGTAAAGAGAGTGCTTTAAGCATCTTTCATTATAATGATTACTGTTTATCCTGATTTGAAACGGATATGTAGGTGTAGGCTACGAGAATACCTATGGTCAGCGCCATTACTCCCAGTAGAGTGACTATAAACATAGCGGAATTCTGCTTGAAGAACAGGAACGGAATCCCGAGCAGTTCATATATCAATGCGTAGGCAAACCAAAGCGTGGCCACCTGATGATTGTATTTTATCGGATCCTTAACCTCAGGAGCCTTAACTCCGGCAAAAAAACCTACTGCCGTTTTCGAAGTCCACGCCCATATTCCGATGCCGACAAACATGAGTGCGACAATTGTCCAAAAAATAAATGCGACTATCATACGTGTTCCAACCCCTTCGAACAACTTAAGTCAACACATATATTTTACTCTTTTGTTATGGATATAACAATCATTTTTGCAGGATGAAATGCACTTCCCATGCAATTATACACAGATAAATAAGGATAACCGACAGCGAAACCGTATTCCTCGCTTTTGACTTATAAACCCTGTCCAGTACGGGTACGATCAATTTCATGAAAAGAAGTGCCATAATACCGAAAAGGCAGCTGCTTATCGCGCATATCCTGCCCCGGAAATTCAACGGCCAATTCGAATAAGTCCATAAAATCTTATGAAATCTGTATTCAAGCACGATGGCTGTCAGATATTCAACCGCAGTGGTGATTATAACGCTTCCCGAGAAGATAATAATCGGATTTTTGACCTTCCTGAAGATAAAATACAGGATAAGCATACCGAATCCGTATATCGGGCAGCACGGTATATGCAGAACGCCTCTGTCAAGATACGTGTGAAACACTACATATACGCAGATGATCTCATAAAGCCATCCGATGAACGATGCAAGCAGGAACATCAGGAGATATTCGGTTATGTCGGAAAATCTCTTCTCAGCCATCACTTCACATCAAAATAGTGCTCATCTTCAATGACAGGGATTACTTTCTTCTCGACCGCATCGATCTGAATAAACCTCCCCCTGTCTATGGTCCTGATCATCTCTTCAATGCTTTCTTCGTCGCCCTGAACTTCCATTTCAACGGATCCGTCCCAGGCGTTATACACCCAGCCCGTAAGTCCGAGCATATCCGCGGCTCTGGTTGCGGTCCATCTGAAGCCCACACCCTGAACACGTCCTGTAAATCTCAAGTAATATCTGGTCATTTAAAATAGTCTTCCACGGGCGGAGTTACCACTTCCATATAAAACTCTCCGATATAGGGGAATTTCATGTAAAGCTTCTCTTTTATTTCCGCCAAAACTGCCTTCTTATCCTTACCGTTCAAAGATTCTTTTACTATATTGAGAACAACATCGAAGTTTTTCCTCGGAATATCCGCGCCGTACTCATACAGAGCTTCTTCAATCTCAAGAAGGCACTTGGACGCTTTACCCTCATCCGTTCTCCCGGCTTTCCATGCAATTGCGGGAGCTGCCTTCTTCCGAGCCTTCTCCGCGATCTGTTCTTTTCTCTCTGCATTAACAAGGTCACTCATAAACGAGATGATATTATCATATCCATTGTTTCTGCTTACGATATTAATCTTAAGAGTGTCTTTATCGTATGCACCCGCAAGATAACCCATATAAGCCGATATGTACTTATCAACGAATTCTTTTCCCTCGGGAATATTACTGAAGACCTGACATTCAATATCCGCTCTCTTGGGCTTATCCGACTCGGACAATTTATCCCTGGATGTCAGGAAAAAGATTACATTAGAATTCTTGGGAATGCCGGAGTAAGAAAGTTTTACTCCGGCAATTTTGATGTTCTCATAGTCAATAAGATAGTACGTTTCCAAAACAAAGATCTCCCCTCATATAAATAAGATTTTTCCCTCAAATCCTAATTATACAATCATAGGCTGTATCCGTCTATGCTCTTTCCTCGCAGTCCTCTCTGATCTCCGCAAACATATCGGAATCGGTGAACATTGTGCCCATAGCCGCCGAGGATTCGCATGCTCTCGCGCATCCCACAACCCTTGAAAGTACATCAAAGTTCAATTTGGTTCCTTCCGAGTCACACTTGTAGTTAACGGCGCGACTTGCTTCAACGCCGAATCTTCCCGCTACTTCGATGGCATCGATATTTGCCCCGAGGAAGATGAATTCCCAGCCGTTCTTGGACTTTTTCTTTTCAACCATCTTCTTGACCTTTTCGAAGTTGTACTCCCTGCTGGCATTCTCCATACCGTCGGTTGTGATGATAAAAAGTGTCTTCTCGGGTTTTTCATCCTCGGGAGCCGCCTTCTGGAGCTTTCCGATCCTGTGAATGGTCGATCCGAGTGCATCGAGAAGCGCGGTATTTCCCCTGACAAAATAGTCCTTATCCGTTATGGGTTTCATTTTCTTAAGATCCTGTCTGTCGTGAAGAATCTCACTTACCCCGTCAAAAAGGATGGTGGATATTATGGCTTCGCCTTCTTCCTTCTGCTGCTTTTCGAGCATTGAGTTGTAACCGCCGATGGTATCGTTCTCAAGCCCTCTCATAGATCCGCTTCTGTCGAGTATAAAAACGACCTCTGTTAATCCCTTCTTCATATCATTTACCTCTCTTTCTTAACTTACCGGTCAGCCGGTGTTTTCTTTGTCGAGATAAATATATGGGATTACAGAGGTCGTAAGGTCGCCCGAAAAGCGACATTTATCATCCGCCTATTATCGGCTGATCATGTTCGAAAAGTGCAGTGTTTATCCTGTAGATATCATATACTTGGTTTTCTATGAAATACTGGATTATAAGGTCGAATACGGAACTGGGCGAAAAAGCATAACCTGCTCTTGCGAGAAAATCTTTGGCTTCATCGAGATTCAGTTCGAGCGCAAGCGCAAAAGCAACCGCCGTGATCTTTCTGGGCTGATATGCGGGATTTGATCTTATCTTGGAAAAAAGCTTTCTGTCCACATTGGCTTTCTTGTAAACTTCCGTATCGGTAAATCCCCTCTCATCTATCAGATGCAAAAGAGATTCCTGCCATGTATCGGAAAGATGTTCCATCCTGTCGGCAATCGACATGCCCGGAGCTGCGCAGCTCATGGCAGCCATGGGTGCAGAGCCCATCACCGCAAATTCGGAAAGAGCCTCTTCGTCATCAGGCTTATCGTATCTTGCAGCAGACTCACAGGCTTCCGCAGCACGGAATGCTTTAGCTCCCTTTCCTAAAAAGGGTACTTTAGGCATTAACTTACGATGTACATCCTCTTGGACAGGTTCCTCGAAATCACCGTCCGTCTCCGGTGCACACTCTTCGCAGAGCATATTTTCGTACTTTTCAAAGAGATATTCATCGATTCCGGTGGCGATATCCTCTGAAAGATCCGTATCATGATCATCATAAAATATCAGGCTTACACTGACATCGTCATCAGAGTTCAATCCGCAGGTTGCGGACAGAGCTTCCGATACAGATAAATTTCTGCCTATCGTGACGGCGATGCTTTCAAAGGATTTCTCCTTAGCGGCATTAACGCATTCGGACAGATACTCCTTAAATCCGCCCGATCCTTCGGAGTATTCCATCACCGCATCGGCATGGATCTCATCTATTCCGTTTCTGAGAATTTTATATGTCATGTTTCAGGTTCAAACTCCATTATTTCTTCTTCGCTGCTTTCCTTCTCCGGCACGATCTCTTTGATCACCGAGACAACAGCATCGTACCTCTCAATAAGCTTTGGATGTTCAAGAAGGACATAATCTTTGTCCCCCTCGTTCGCAGCATTTTCAAGAAGAAGTGCTTTGGCTGAAATATCGAGTATTCCGATGGTTGCGGATGTACTCTTAACAGAATGAATGATGACACCGTATTCTTTGAGATCTCCTTTTTCCAAATGTTCGGCCATCTTCTCTTTCTTGCCCGCAGCATCAGAGATGTATTCCGAAAGCATTTCCAGATAAAAGGACTTTTCGCCTCCGCAGTTTGCCATGCCTTTTTCTGTGTCGATTCCCGCCGCTTTCAAAGATGCAAATTTATCGTCTTCCGTTTCTACGTTTCCGATCTCTTCACCGCCTCTAACGATAATAACCTTATCCTCCGGCAGGTACTTTCTGAGCATTGCTTCCAGAGAAGTACTGTCGATAGGCTTGGTTAGATAATCGGTAAATCCCTTGGAAAGATAGCGCTCCCTTGCTCCGACAACAGCATCCGCCGTAAGACATATAATGGGAGTGTCTATATTCGGTCCTTCCTTATGTTCCTTGATATTTGCAAGTGCCTCTGCTCCGTCCATTTCAGGCATTCGCTGATCCATCAGGATCATGTCGTATTTACCCTTCAATGCAAGTTCGACGGCTTCCTTTCCTCCGCCTGCCGTATCAATACCTATCTTTGTATCCTTGAGAAATTCAGTGGCAACTATCAGATTCATCCTGGTATCGTCCACGATAAGGATCTTGGCGGAAGGCGCTCTGAAACTCTCATGATAATCCGGTCTGTTTCCGAAACTCTTCTCAAACTTTTCTTTGAAATTACCAACAGGTTCATGCGACAGCACGATCTGAGGCAGGGTTACGCTGAATGTCGATCCCACGCCATATTTGCTGCTTACTGCAATCTCACCGCCCATCATATCCACGAGCATCTTGGTAATCGCTAGGCCCAGTCCCGTTCCCTCTTTGGTACTGTTCTTCTCAAGATCGAATCTTTCGAACTTTCCGAAAAGTCTTCCAATATTCTCATCGCTTATTCCGATACCGGTATCCGTTACCTCGATCACGAGATCGAACACTTCTTTTCCGTCGGTAATCTCCCCGCTCATGGATCCGTACATCTTGAGAAGCACGCTTCCCTTATCCGTATATTTAACGGCATTGGTGAGAATGTTTGTCATAACCTGCCTGACGCGGACAACATCTCCATAGAGATTATCGGGTATGCTCTTATCAATATCCGTCTCGAATTTAAGATCTTTTTCCTTGGCCTTGAAATAGATCATGTTACTGACATCATTAATAACCGAACTGAGCTGATAGCTTACTTCGATGATATCCATCTTGCCTTCTTCGATCTTGGTGAAATCAAGAATATCATTAATGATGGCAAGCAGATTGTTTCCCGCAGAGTCTACATTTCCGGAATATGTCTTAATCTTCCGAAATGCATTTCTGAAACCCGCGGCATCCGAATCATCCAGTCTCTCCGCCTTTGAGGTTTCCCTTAATATCATCTCGTTCATTCCGAGCACGGCATTAATGGGGGTTCTGATCTCATGGCTTGTATTTGCAAGGAAGTCCGTCTTTGCTTCGCTTGCATGTCTCGCCGCTTCAAGTGCACTGTCCTGTTTGATCTTTGCCTTAACGATCTCGTACTGAGCTATCGCACACATTATGACAATAGCCAGATACATCATCGGCATTCTGGAATAATATGAATCAGGAAATCTGTATCCTGTCTCACGGATCGGTGAATTCATATACACGGTCATAATGATAAAGAAAACCGAGCAGAAATATATTCCGTAAAACAGATTAAAGAAATAAAAAACCACCGGAACAGCAACAAATATCAGGAAGATACTCGTTCCTTCAGTTCCGCCGGTATAAATGAAGAAAGAAAATGTGACCCAATATACAACGCACTGTATGTTGATCGCAACATGCATAAGCCAGGTGCGTTTCTTTTTTCCGAATTTACATATTGCAAAATCAACTATCGCGATCGCAGTGAAAAAAGCACAGAAAAATGCATATATCGCAACCACATAATCGTGGCGGATAAAATTATCTATGCACAGATATATACAGAACGGGACGACAACCGCATAGATGACGATAGACAGAGTCAGGTTGACCGTGACATATCTTTCATCCAGCCGAAATCTCTTCTTCTCAGTCATACTCTCCTCCCCACCCGGATAGAATCTGACGTTATAAGTTTTCAATCCACGAATAGTCGTAATTCATGTAATTATTCTTTATCGACTCGAAGTATTCCTTGAAATTATCGCGCGTAAGTTCATGCTCTCCGTTTGCCATAGCCTGAAGGATCATATCCGACACTTCTCCGCTGTAATGCTGAAGGTCGGAGTAATTATCAAGATTGGTTATGACATCCATGTCATCATAGAAACAGAAAACATGTGCATTGTCATATTTAAGCACCTCTTCCGTGACAAGTTCCATCTCCTCAACGAGGGCGGGAATATCCCCCTTCACATAGTGATTGGTGTACCAGTCTGCTATGCAGTAAGGAGGGAAGAAATAATAAAACTGCACATCGGGATTAGCTGCGATGTTGGCTGTAAGATTTGCCCGAACATTTGCCGTAAGCATCTTTCGCTCTTCATCCGTCATGTGAATCTCATCACCTGACTTTTCGGCAATCTTCACATAAGGCATGACATATGCCGCACCCAAAGGTCTGTCCTCGGCAAATCTCATATATGTGTCAAAATTATCGGAAGGGACTCCGCTTAAGGTTCTTCCGATACCGCTGTTTACATACTGAAACAAAACATCCGCATTATACAGATAAGCTTCGTCGTTCAAAACATTGTTGTCATACAGAAATTCGGGATTGGCTGCCTGTGGATTTCTGTAATCGATCTCAGTCATCGCAAAGTACATATCCATACTTCTGATGACAAGCCTGATATTGTCGTTATATTCAAGTGCTCTTCTTTCGCCGTCACCGATCTCTTGGTAATAACCGCCGGCATAGGTGGCCTTTACGCTGTGAACGCCAAACAGTTCATCAACAAGCGTAGAACGGAAATTCTCGGATACAGAAGTTCCGGTTATAAGCGCATCATATTCAAAATTCCTTGTGATACCGTCGTTCTGGTATCTCTCATTATCCATGATATAGGAGAAGCCTTCGACAGGTGCATGATAGTGGAAGAAAGGATCCACATATACAACAAGGACCGCAACACCCACAAGCAGAAGCGCGGTTATCGAAAGTTCCATTATCAGAAATTTTTTCCAGTCTTTTTTGTCGTACATTTAAACTCCGGATCAGAATTGGAAATATATAAAGCTCGAAACACTGTTGGCATACAGGAATGACCAGACAAACAATACTCCGCAGACAAGTGCCGTCAGCAGATTCGGCTTATATTTCTTCTCATAAATATTCTTGGTGCACAGCAGGCAGATATAAGTCACAACATAGAAAAGAGGGATTGCGATATTGAGGTGATACCTTATAAAAGGAATCGTTCCCATATCGAATGTGTCATAGAACTGCACTGCAGGCATTATGTTATCGAACTTAAACATCTCCCTTATGACATCGATTGCCATTTTAAGGGTGGGTGATGCGAAAAATACCCATCCGATGTTAACAAGAGCAAAAGTGAAGACCACTCTGATAAACTTGGGAATCTTCTTAACATGATCCCAGGCAAGTCTTTCGATCACCATAAGAATTCCGTGAAGCGCACCCCAGATTATGAAGGTCCAGTTTGCACCGTGCCAGAAGCCGCTGATGATAAAGATGGTCATCATGTTGATATACGTTCTGACTCTTCCCTTGCGGTTTCCGCCGAGAGGGAAGTAAATATATTTTCTGAGGAAGGATGTAAGGGAGATATGCCATCTCTTCCAGAAATCACCGATGGATTCTGCCTTGTAAGGTGAATTGAAGTTTTTGGGAATATCGAGATTAAGCATCTTCGATACGCCTGCTGCCATATCGCAGTATCCGGAAAAATCCAGATATATCTCAAATGTATATGCGATCGAACAAAGCCAGCTTTCTGCAAGTCCCAGTCCGCTTCCGAGCCCGAGTCCGTAAAGTGATGCACCCGAAAAACGTGTGGCAAGAAGAAGCTTCTTACTCATTCCCACAGTAAACCATACAAATCCTGTAGCGATATTCTCAGGATTGGGGGCAAACCTGACCGGATCGTTTATCTGAGGGATAAACTCATCATGCCTGGTAATGGGGCCCATGACCATTCTCGGGAAAAACCAGATATACGCAAGATAATCAAGTACGGGAATGCCGTCAGTCTCCCCGCGGTACGAATCAACACACCAGGTTATCATCTGGAACGTGTAATAGCTGATCGCTACGGGAAGGATCAGTGAAACCGGAGTATATTCATTTCCCGCGATCTTGGCAAAATTTTCCCCGAAGAAATTCAGGTACTTGAAGATCAAAAGAGGAAGTACGTTTACCGCTACGCCCACTGCCAGAAGTACGGGCTTTTTGTTTTTACGTAAGCAACCGGAGTAAAGATAGTTAAACGCACAGGATGCGACAAGTATCAGAAAAGAAGGAAGCCCGTACAATGCAAAAAACAGCATCGACGCCGCGATGAGCACTCCTTTTGCAAGCTCGTTCTTACCGCTTTTTCTGGCCGCATAATAAAGCACCAGAACAACCGGCATAAAGAATATGAATTTTAATGATAAAAATCCCACTTAATATAGTTCCTTCACTGTCAGAACAAAATAAAAAACCAACTTATATTATAGAATATGAGCACCTTACGGGCAAGGAAAAGCAATGTTTCACATGATGCGTGATTATGATATATTTACTTGTTGTAAACGTCGGATATATGAGGTGGAGAGATGGCAATTAAGGAAAAGATCAAAGGTCTGGTGCGCAAACCCGTTTCGGTAGTTTTTCTGGTCATCCTTGTCGTTGAATTCCTATATCTTATCAAATATAACCTGATCCACGCATACGGCGTAATGGACCAGGATGCTGCAAAGCTCATCACTCACGCCATGGAGATCGTAAGAACGGGTAAACTCCTCATACCTAACTGGAGCTATATGACCACTCACGAGATCGATTCATCCATGCTCCTGGCCATTCCCTTTTACGCCATCACCAAAAAGCTCTATTTTTCTTTTGCACTCTCCAACATAATCTATATGTTCGTGCTCTTGGCCGTGGTGATGGGCATATTCAAAAACTGCGGCATTCGCTCGGAGATTTCTCTTTTCATATGCTGCCTTATCTACATTCCGTACAATTTCGGCATGCTCGACTACATGAACATGATGTTCATCAGGGGTGCCCAGTACTCCATTAAAGTCCTGATACCGCTCCTTGCCATACTTATCATTACTTTCCCGGATAAAAACAAAAAGCGTGATATCGCCCTTTCCGCAATATGGCTCTTCCTTGCATTCCTTTGCGGATTCTCGAGTGGCCTGTTCCCTCTGATCACCGGCATTCTCCCGATTGCCGGCGCCTATTACGTAAATTTCGCTTTCCGTAAGAAAAATACCGGTGCGGTTAATCTCTTCAGAACACTGCTCCTTGCGGCCGGATTCGTCTTCAGCCTTATCGGATTTGCGATCCACCAGCACTATAACATCAGCCCCAGCGGAATCAACGCAACCCTAACATATTCCGAAGAATTCGGTCCCAGAGTGCTCTTAAACATCGGAAACTACTTCAATCTCCTGAATGCACTCCCGTCCAAATACCTGAACATTTATCCGATCGTTTCATTCGAAGCCGTCGGTTGTATCTTCAGATTTGTGCTTGCGGTTTTCCTTTTTATCAGCACCATCCACTTTGTTCTTATCTTCTTCGGTAAAAAAGAAAACAATCCTTCCGGAGACACCGCACATGTCGCCACCTCATACATGGCCGCGGTATTTATGGTAAATGTTCTGATCCACCTGCTGGCATCATATGACGACTACAGATATTACCTGATCGAACTCTTCTGTATGATGATCCTTGCAGGAATATGGGTTTCAAGACTGACAACGGATATATCCAAGGAAATCCGTACCCGCGTGGCATTCTTCCTCATCGCATTTACCTGTTTTACATGGTATTCGTCCAAAAAATATGTCGATACCTGTCAGGTTACCAAGGACTATTTCGGTTTTTGTTACGGGATCTGTGATTATCTGAAAGAACAGAACGTGGACAACGTGATAATACTGGATAATTCGGAAGTGGAAGAAATATGCAGAGCTCTCCTTCGCGACGTGAAGTTCTCAAACTACAACTCCGTAGACGGCGTCTTCATATCGCATGACTGGTATACTACTACCGGAGAGGCTTCCTACTACGGAGATTCATCGATAATCGTATCCCAATACTATGACGATCTCGAACCCGTATTCGGAAGCGAAGTTGCTTCGCACTATGAATTCCTCGGTGAGGTTAACGGATTCAACCTGTACAGATCCGACGAATTCTGCTTACCTCTGAATTAATATCATAAGCACAATAAAACCGGGACGGTTCCTGTACCGTCCCAGTTTTTTATAATCGTCATAAATTATATAAGCGACATAAATGCCGTGATGGATATGAATGAAAAGACCGTCGTGACTATGATGCCTCTTGATAAGATATCCGTCCTCTCACCTATCTTCTCTGCCTGGATCATGGGAAGATTACCGACCGGAACCGCACACATAAGGCAGAATGTTCTTACCATCTCATCTGCTGCGCCCACACTTCTAAGGATCAGCACCGCAAGTGCGGGAACGGCAACCAGTCTGACAAGTATGAACACCCAGAGCTTTGCATCCTTCATATCGCGGATAAAGTTGCTTCTTGCAACGGATGCTCCCAGAAGAACCATCGACAGGAACACTGTAGGACTTCCGATATATTCAACGGTCTTTACGAGAACTTCCGGAACTTTAAGATCAAACCAGAAGATCACAAGAGCAAGGACACTCATAATAACCCCGGGACTGAAGATCTTCCTGATATCCATCTTCTCTTTCCCGGCGGAAAGCGTGATAACTCCGTGTGTATAGAAAAGCAGTGCATAGAAAACATTGCAGATTATTACATAGATCATGGCATTTTCCGGAAGGATCGCTTTTGCCACGGGAATTCCGAGGAATCCTACATTTCCGTATATGGACATAAGGGAATAGAATTTTCTCTCATCCTTAGGTATCCGTATAAGTGCGGGAAGAATCGACCCTATCAGTATAAATACCGCATATATGACCGCAGCCACCCCTACACCGCTCAAAAATTCGCTGTGGGTAACCGTTATATTTCCGTTAAGGATCGTAGATACTATCAGAACAGGATTACATATATCAACAACAAGCTTGGATATTACCTTGGTTCCCTGCTCATTCAGTACTTTTTTCTTTTCAAGTCCTATGCCTATGATCACAAGTATCGCGATCATCGACATCTGTCTCAACACTACAAATGCACCCATTTTTCTCCTGCCTTTAAGATCACCTGTTTAAAACGGACAATTCTGATTATATCCTTGAACAACGGCTGACGGAATCCGTAAAAAAATTTTTGTACAACTTTCTTATAGTTAACGTTTTAATACTTAATTATCTTTTAATATGAAATAAATACTACCTGTTATTGATGATTTTTGGTATAATTATTTGCGTAAATTGCTCAAACTCGGGGGAGTTGAATTATGGCAAGAAAAAAAATAGCCATCTTTGCAACCGGATGGGCTTCCGACATTCTCTTCCATTTTATGGAGGGAATGAAGGAACAATTAAATGATTATGATGCCGACATGTATCTCTTTATGAACTACGGTACATACGGAGAGACCGAAAACAGCAGGCACGGAGAGCTTAATATCTTTAAGCTCCCTGATATTTCGCAGTTTGACGGCGTTATTATCATAACCAATCTCATCGATTTCCCCGGTTTTGCAGAAGATATCGTCGAACGTGCCAAGAGCGCCGGAGTCCCGGTTATCAGCCACGGCCGTATTATTCCCGGAATTCCCAATGTAATAACCGATAACAGTGCAGGAACCATAGTCCTTGCCGAGCATCTTATCAAAGAGCATGGCGTAAAGAGGATAATGTTCTTCGGAGGCACCGCAGATAACGACGACTCCAACGCCAGACTTGATACGGTAAGAGAAGTCTGCCATAAACACGGACTTGAATTTACCGAAGATAACATCTTTTATACCAACTGGGATCTTAACACCGCTCAGGCAAAAACCCAGGAAATGATCAAAAACAAAAACCTTCCCGATGCTTTCGTCTGCGCCAATGACGAGATCGCGATGGTTATCAATATTGCTCTGGAAAACTACGGACTTTCCTGTCCCAAAGACGTCATCATTACCGGCTTTGACCACATCCTTGAATCCCAGATCTTCTATCCTTCCATAGCTTCCGTCGATCAGGATTCACATGAACACGGAATGGTCTGCGCAGCGACGATCACCGATCTTATAGAAGGCAGGCAGGTAGACGAAACGATCATGATCCCCTGCAAATTCATCCCGGGTGAAAGCTGCGGATGCAAGAGCAGTCAGGCAGTTCTCGATAAAAGAGTACGATCCGGAACCATAGCCTTCAGAAAGAGCCAGCTTTCAAGCAGTGCGACATGGCATACCCTCAATCTTGAGAGGATCGTCATGGACTGCGAATCTTACAACGATATCAAACGCGTCCTTACAGACTACATCACTCGTGAGCATGTTTTTGAGGGCGACAATTTCCATATACTCTTCGATCCTACGGCATACAGATCGGAGATTGAAACCGGAGTATCCCTTACCGATACGGATACATACAGCGATAAACAGGACGTAATCTATTCGCTCAGAAACGGTAAGGTTCAGAACATCCGCTCCATCCAGACTAAAACTCTCGTCCCCGGTATTTCGCAAGAAGACGACAAGCATTTGTATGTATTCCTTCCCATTCACGAAAGAGAGATCAGAATAGGTTATCTGTGCTTTGTCGATTGCTATGACAAGATCGAATCACGAGCTGTCAGGGAATACTGTGATCGTTTCAATTCAGCAGTTGAAAAAGCCAGAAAGGCAATGTATCTCAAAGCGATCAACGATTCCATCAGAGAGCTCTCCCATGTCGATGCTCTTACACATGTAAAGAATCGTACCGCTTATGAAAGCCGCCTCGATGAGGTCCGCAATAAGGCCGAGAGAAAAGGGGCTATCGATTTCGGTATCATCCTCTTTGACGTCAACAACCTCAAGAAGATCAACGATGAGCTCGGACATTATGCGGGTGACGAATATATCAAGAACTCCTGCAAGCTTATCTGTATTGCATTCAAGAACAGCCCCGTTTACAGAATTGGTGGAGATGAATTCGTGGTACTTCTTGAAGGAAAAGCCTTTGAGCAGCGCGAAGAACAGCTTAAGAATTTTGTGGAAGAGATGAACAGCGTGATGAACAACGAAAACATCTCTCCCGAAGAAAGAGTCTCCGTCGCATACGGCATGTCCATATACGAAGGCGCAACCGAAACAATCGATGATTGCATCAAGCGCGCCGATGAAACGATGTATGAGACCAAGAAGAAAATGAAGGGATCAGTCAGGTGAGACCGTAGTATCTTCTGTTTCAGGGAAGACATATAATTCCGGTAAAACCGTCTGAGTCCCATCCACAGCGATTACTGTTTGTATCCCGTCGGGCGTGATAACAAGTTGCGTTCCGTCGGGATACATTGTTACTCGGCTACCGTCTTCGGCAATAATGGTCACACTGCCGTCTTCATTGTATATGATCTGATTTCCTTCGGAATCTGTCGGAACGATGTCTCCCAGTTCATCAAGGAAGGATGAAAATCTCGAAAGAGAACTTGAAACAGCCGCATAACCGAGTTCCTCGGTAAGGGTTCTCTGATTGGTATAAAGGCTTGTTCCGAGTCCGAGTCTTCCTCCGGGTATCTGAACTCCGATCGCAGAAAGCGTGGTCGGGAACATATCCAGAGTCGAATACGACCTGTAAGCAGTACGAACAGGTGCTACAGGTGCGTTGATCACGCATGTATACACTCTTCTGACATAATCATTATCTATATTTCTGCAATATGTCGCATCCATGGTGGGATGATCTCCCATAAGGATAATCGTGGTATTTTCGTAGAAATCCTGCTGTTTTATCCAATCGATAAATTCACTTACCTGTTTATCCGAGCAGGCATATACATTGGAGTATCTGTTTTCGAATTCGTTTCCGCAGAGCTCACAGGTATAGCCGCCGGTCATATGGGTATCGACGGTAAGCATCGTGAAGTTGAAGGGCTCATCGCCTGCGCCCAGTTCTTCAAGTGTTTCCTTGGCATATGAGAAGAGCTTCTGATCCTCATATCCCCACCATACATAATATCCCGCAGGGAGATGACCGGTTCGCTTGGCCCAGTTCAGGTCCCTGAACTCAAACTCACCGTGGTTGGTCAGATAAAGCTGTCTTCCTCCGAATATTGCGGAAGAACCGATCATGAATATCTGTCTGTATCCCGCATTGTGAAGAATATCGCCGAGCGTGGTAATCGTAGGATAGAATGCATCCTGAGTATTCATGTCGTTATGATCCGCAAGTCCGCTTGTCTGAAGAGGGATTCCGGATGTGGATGAGAAGATGGCACCGATGGTCCATGTTCCTCCGGTGTATGCATAACCTCCGTCAAGCATTGAGCCTTCGCCGTAGGTTCCGGAGAAGTTCTCGTTTTCTTGTGACAGAAGTGTCAGATTCTTGATTACATTTTCATCGAAGGCTCCGCCAACAGCTCTGTCGGCAAAAGTCATTTCCATCGATTCGAGATAAATGAAGATCAGGTTTCTTTTTTCATCGGGGAAAATAAGATCTATCGTGGAAGGATCCACATAATAACTTTCGATGAAATCCCTCGATTCGCCCTTTTCCCAGGGAGTATCTTCGGCAGCAAGCGACATTCTGAAGTCATTCCATTCGCTGACCTCTTCAACCGCTGCTCCCGAAGACATGACAACGGTCTCGGGAACTATGGTCTCGATCTCGGGAGGAATATATTCTTCCGCCATGCTGGCTCTGAAGCCGGCAAATCCGAAATACTCATCCACTTTCAGCCATTTAACGCCGAAGAGAAATACACACCATGTCGCAATGATGACGGCTATAAAACTCCACCTTACAAGTGAGGGGATGAATTCTCTTTCTTTTTTGATAAGGAAAATAAAGATGGCTACAGGTATCGCCGTTATGATAACTGCGGGAAGAAGTGCTCCGAGAAGATACTTTATTATCATCTCATTGCCGGTTCCCTCAAGCATTTGAACCTGAAACAGAAAGTCGTTGATCGACAGATTTTTACCCCATACGGAGTACATCCACAGAACACTGCATGAAAGCAGCGCGAGTACAAAAAACAGAATGCCCGCAAGGATCAGGGCAAGTCCTTTGAGAATATTCCGATTGATCTTAATGTCGGGACGCTTCATTTCGAGATTGTCCTTTCAAAAAAATCAAGCATTCCCTTATTGGCTTCAATACTTTCTTTCCATTCGGGATGGCTTATATTGAACACGTGAAGAAGATGTATTCCTTCTTCCTTGTTCCAATAAATATCTTCATGCCTGCAGGAATTGTCGTCCAGTATCTTCTTCAGATACCCTGTATGGGCATTGAGCGAATCCATTTCGGAATCGATTATATATACGGGAGGAAGCTTAAGTCCCGGCACGGTCTCCGAAGCAGCCATGTGACCGTTCCAGGGTGCATCCTGTCCCTTTTCTCCCAGCATCATATCAACATATGCCTTGGCGGTTCCTTCGCCGAGGTCGGTACCCTCTTCCCCGTTGATATAAAGCTTACTTGTCTCTACAACGGGTGAACTTACGGAAACGGCACTTATCTTATAAGGCAGAGCCTCCACGCCATAGATATCACAAAGGTTTTCGCTTAAAGTAATGCAGGTGGTAAGGATTGAAAGATGTCCGCCCGCAGAATCTCCGCATACCAGTACCTTACCAAGGTCAAATCCTCTTGCGGGGCCGTATTTTTCGAGCCAGTGCATGGCAGAAAAGATCTCACGAACAATGACCGAAAGGTCACCGTTTTGAAGAAGTGTATAATTCATTGCCATCACAGCATATCCGCAGGATGCAAGATAGCCCAGATATCTCTCGGAGATATCGGCATTTCCGTACATCCATCCGCCGCCGTGAATGTATATGACTGTAGGGAGCTTAGAATCGCCCTTGAAGTCTTCCGGGTAATACAGATTAAGCATATGCGCAGGATCGTAATCTCCCAGATATGCTATATGTTTCTCGGCCCTGAAACCTGTGGAATCTACTCCGTTCGGGTAGTCTTCCGCATTGGCCTTTGCTATCATATTCCAGTTGTCGATCAGGTATTGTCTGTAATCCATATTTCCCCCTTAACCAATCTATTATACACTATTTTTATTTTTTCAAGTAGATACCTTTTCTTTTTCAAAAAAATGGTATAATTAAACAGATAATGCATTTTTATGCGAGGGAAAAACATGAAGAAAAAGATAGCCGTATTCACCACCGGGTGGTGTTGCGAGATCTTAACGCAATTCCTGACCGGATTACAGGAATCACTCAAAGAGGAAAAGGCCGATGTTTTCCTGTTCTTAGGCTATGCTATGTATGGCGATACTCAGGGAAACAAGCAGGGAGACTTTAATATCTTCAGGCTCCCCGACATGAGCCGT
>JAEEGL013092541.1_pt1 | contig 18016 bp, 17 predicted proteins | sample 9134231 | NCBI WGS metagenome assembly JAEEGL01 (sample SAMN16246548, study PRJNA631951) | gut metagenome | biome: gut microbiome; feature: rumen; material: fiber-attached | host: Bos | place: Iran: Karaj | collected 2018-10 | reverse complement strand
TTTCGATTACAAGACCAAACTTTTCGATTACAAAAGTGGAATTTCGCCGACAAAAATGGCATCTCGCTTACAAATATGAAGTTTTCAATTTACAAAGTTGCATTTCCATGTACAAAACTGCATCTCGCCTTGCTATTCAGCTGTTTTTCGTTCATAAAATGAATGACTACATGAATAACGATATAAATATATTGATAAACGATAAAAATATATTGACATTCAATTTCGAGACATTTATACTGATTACAACAGCGCTACATCAGTAAGCGCAGTGCGACAGAGATGCAACAGAGAATAATAAATCAAAGGCAATAGCCCGGAGGGGCAATCAGGAGGTAGCTAATGGGAAGAGACAGGAAGATAAGTGTTGGAGAACTTGCAAGTATAGGAGCAACCAAGGCGTTTATAGTTATCCTGACTGTTGCTGCAGTTATTATGTGCGTTCTGGGACCGAAGATAGTTGAGATTGTTATGACTAAGACTTCACCACTTGTACCTGACGCATACAGATATTGGATAATGCTGATCGGTGGTTACGTTCTTGCAGCAATCTTGTTTGTTTTTTTGTTTATGTTATATAAGCTGATTTGCAGAATAGAAATTGGAGAGGTCTTTGTAGAACAGAATGTCATAGCTCTCAGGATTCTTTCTAATCTTGTTTTTCTGGCCTGCATTATTACGTTTGCCATTGGAATCACATGTACTTACATGATCTTTGTCATCACTGTCGCGGCTGCTTTTGTAACACCGATCATCAGTGTAATTGGCCACGCTTTTGACAAGGCAGTTGCAATGAAGGATGAATTGGATCTTACTGTGTGAGGAGGCATCTATGATAAGGGTTAATTTGGATGTAGTAATGGCAATGCGCAAGATAGGCGCCGGAGATTTGGCAGAGAGGGTTGATATTACAAATGCCAACCTTTCTATTCTCAAAAATAACAAGGCCAAGGCAATCAGGTTTTCTACACTAAATGCCATATGTAAAGAGCTTAATTGCCAGCCTGGGGATATTTTGGAATACGTTCCTGATGAAGAGGAAAAAGAGTGAAGGAGAGTTGTATGGAAATCAAGGGAAACAGAGCGGTCTTTAGATGGGCTGCAATAATCAGTTATGTTGTCGGGTTTATTTATGTCAAATATATGGCTTGGGGCGGCGGAATGCTTGATAACAAGTTTTGGAGTGATCATTATGGGCTCAGGATGTGCATATTTGGAGTTTTGTTCATGCTCTGCGTTGAGCTTTTTGCATACAAGGCAGGTGTAACTTATCAGAGTCTTGCTGATAAAAAGAGTTCCAGGGTCGAGCCTTTGATCTTTCTTGGATGCGTTTTGCTACAGTCAATTGGACTTGCCGTGTGGAATTTTCATGAGGATTGGGAACTTGCCCAGATTTTCTTTTGGCACTTTACGATAATCTATTATATTCTTGCAAGAACGGGATCGCTTGCTGCAGGACGAAGCGGAATACTGTTTTTATTAGACTGTTTTCAGGGCTTTTGCGTAATTCCGGTTATGAACATTTTCCTGAGAGTAGTGGCTGTTTTCAAGAGAGAAGCCAAACATGATGAAAACGGAAATGTTGTTCCCGGAAAAAAGATTTCTGCCAAGACGGTAGCTACTATTTTGATCTCACTTTTCATAGCTCTTATAGTCTGTATGTATGCCTTTGTTCAGCTCTCAGAGGCATCAGAGACTTTTGGAAGAGTTGGGGATAAGTTTTTTAGTGCACTTGATAAATTCTTTACAGAGGAGTTCTGGGGTTATGCTATACAAAACATTGCCTTTATAATTACTTCTATCCCGGTGAGCTGGTTCTTGTTTAGCCTTGTGGGTGGAGCACTGAATAATAACAAACCCTACATTACAAGGGATGGTTTTGAAGAGGAAACCCAGGGTTGCCATCAGCTTCCTGCGTATTCTGCATATATTATTATCGGAAGTGTATGCCTTCTTTATACTCTTTTCCTTGGTACAGCTATTTATGATTTTGCAAATCACAAGGGACTTTTTGCGGCAACTGCCCATGAGGCATCGGTAAGAGCTGTTGGCAGCTTTTGGAGCCTTATCAGAGTGGTGCTTTTGAACTTTGCAATACTAGCGGCTTCATGTCTCTTTTCCAGAAAGGCTCTTTGGGAGGAGAAAATAACAAGAATACTCGTAACTGTACTCTTTGTGTTTGCACTTGGATTTGCGATTCTTGCAGCTTGTAATCTTTGCGGAGTATACATTGCTATATTTGGCATCACTCCCAGAAGGATCATGTCTTCATGGGTGGTGATGAACGTGATCGCTTGGTGTATTCTTTTGATAGTTCGCTTCTACAAAAAAATACCTGCCGCTCAGATCGGTATAATCCTTGCGGCAGTTTCATTCTCTGCTGTAGTTTGTTTTAAATTCTGATAATGGATGGATGGGTTTAGCTTGCGCGATTTGTTCTATGGGAAAAGCTGATTATTTGGTAAGCTTTCCATAGAGATGCCCATCAAATTCTTTAAAATAGGTTTCTTCGATCTTGCGCATGAATACAGTAACATCGTCTTCTCCAAAGTAAAGCTCGAAGCGAAGAGAACCTACACATTCATCAATAAGGTGAACGCGAATATATAGAACGTTTTCTCTGAGCCAGATGGCACCTGCATCATAGTGGGTATCATCTGGCTTTATTGATGCAAATGGATCATTACATGTTACGATATCTCCTTCTAACATTTCCTGTAATCCGAATCTGATAGAAATTGAATTGACTGTAGTGGATTGACGATTGGCTTCGTTGCTACTATTACTAGTAGTATCACTACTAAAATCTAAACTGTTTTTGCTCGTAGACTCAAGAGTTAAAACAGATTCTTTTTCTGACAGTGAGAGTGAAAGAAAAGAAAAGCCTTGTTTGTTATCTGCCAAGCTGTATCTAAGCTCATATGAATCACCTGACTTTTGTGCAATACTCATAATGTTGTCAGGCAGTATCGCGTTGCTGGAACAAGGATCAGCAGCCTGAATTTTATGATCTTTGCCCGGAACCCTCGGCATGGAAATGCGAAGGTTATCAGCTGTATCCATAAGATCTTTGTAATCATCAGGCTTCGAGGAACTTATATTTACACCTTGATTTCCGGATTCATTATCATGTATTCCCTGCAAAAGATATTTATAAATGCCATCATAGATCACCTGATTTCCGCCGGCGATACCCTGAGTATCAGCAGTGGTCATGATGAGTAGTTCTTCATCCGGAAGGCTTATGGCAAGCTGGCCTCCCATTCCGTACATGACAAAGCCGCCCATTTCATTCTGCCAGATTTGCATGCCGTATCCTGCTGATTCGCTTGGAAGAGGGCCTGTCATTATGGTATCACTGAGGTCTGAAGTGGCAAGCTCTATGAACTCTGGATTTATGAGTGTTCGCTCAACACCATCGTTGCAGATGACTCTGCCTTTTTTATCAAGCACATACAAAACCTTGAGAATATCCATGGGAGTAGCCATGAGGCCGCTTCCACCTATTGAAACTCCGAAAGGATCCTTGACCATATAGGAATCCTGACTAAAGTCCAGATAGTTTAAAAATTTCTCTTTCATATAGTCAAGCATTGGCATGTGCGTAAGCTTCTCAACAAGCGCACACAGAACGTGGGCAGCTGATGTGTCGTAGTGGAACACAGTGCCTGGCTTATGGGTTGGTGGCACGATAAAAAAGCTTTCAACCCAGTCAGACTTCATATCAACTTTGTAGGTCGTAGAAGCGTGACAGGTTCGCATCATCAGCATATTTCGGATAGTCATTTCTTTTATCCATTTATGAGTGTTTTCGTTAATGTATTCAGGGTAGTATTTTACTATTGGATCATCCAGGGAAATTCTTCCTTCATCAGCTAAAAGAAATATAGAAAGTGCTGTAAAACTCTTGCTGATGGAGAACATTCTATGAAGAGTATTTTCTTTATATGGAGCATAGTATTTCTCAAAAATAAGCTTGTCCTTGCGCATAATGAGAAGGGAGTGCATTGGTATATCTTTGGACTCCAAAAACAGGAGCAGATCTTTTATAGAAGATGAGGCAATTCCTGCTTCTTCTGGTATTGCTCTTTGAAATGTAAACATAGCTTCCTCCGGGAACATAATAATCTTAAGATTTATAATCCTTATATTATCTAATGAATTAAGAAGATGCAATGTTATGATATGGGTGTAAAAGACATAAAGGGCGTACATGCTTGTATGTTGATCGTGGAGATAATCGTATCATTTGACTTGCATCATGTAGACACATGAAAACTCCCCTCCTTGAAATGCAAGGAGAGGAGCTTTCTTGAATAATATAAATAATAAGAAAAGTTGGAGGCTGTATTACTGAGCGTTTGAAGCAAAAACAGAATTCAGATACAGGAATCCGCAGTAACCGTTTTCATCGAGAAGGCTAAGAACATCATAGCCTGCAGGAACTGTTACTTCTATATGCTCATCATTTACTGGGAATGCTACCTGAAGTGTGAGGTCAGGACGCTTTGCGAGTTCTGTAAGCATCATCTTGTCAAGACATGTAACTTTAGATGTTTCAAGTCTTATTACTGCACCCTGTGGAGCATTCTTAACGCCATCGATGAAAGCTCTCTTATACTGAATAGCGGAGAGTTCACCTGCAGCTACTTTAACTACTTTTTTGCCGCTAACAACTTCATTTGAAGTGCCATCTTCGCGGGAAGCGCCGAGTACATCAGGAAGATCACTGTCACGTGTTACAGTAAGTGTAGCGAAGATAAATGGCATATCAAAAGGATTAACTTCAGAAACTTCAGTAGCATTTTCTGCAGGAGCTGTAACCTGCACAGGAGCTTCGGAATTATTAGCTTCTACAGCTGGTGATGGAGTGTAAACAGGCTTAAGATATGCTGAGATAGTGATTCCACCCTTGTAGTTCTTAAATTTAATGTTGTAAGTTCCATCTCCATTGTCAATTACAGTAACATTATCGCCTGCAGAAATTGCATAGCCTGCATCTGCTGCGACCTTGATTGCTGAATCAATGCTGAAAGACATCAGGTTGAAATCTTCCATAAGATCTTCATCATATCCGCTTATTGTAAAGTGCTCCTTGGTAGCTTCATCAGTGTGGATGATGAAATGTACTTTTTCATCAATCTGTCTCTGAACATAAGATCTATAGATTGTATCAGTGTTCTGGCCCTTAGTGCTATATGTCAGTCCAAATGCCTGATTCTCATATGCGTATGCATATATGTTAGGAAAAGCATTTACAACATTTGCGCCGATCTCTGCTTCGGTTGATCCGGCCTGGCCAAAATCATTTCCATCATGCGTTTCTACGAGTCCGATAATTTTTGGATGTACACTGTGGATATGTTCATCAATTGAACCAATTGTGCCTGTAACAACAATTCTGCCGCCCTTAGCATTTACTTCGGGATTAATAAGGATACCATCTGAATATCCGATGACATCACCATCGATGTAGACATCGCTGGTTCCGTCTGTGAGAATAGCACTTCCCTGTTTGTGACCGCTACGACCGGTTCCGTTTGCTTCACCTGCTGACATTTCGTCTGTGCTCTCATAACCACTTGCTGTGACATCCCCATATACAACAACTGTTGAGCCATCGTTAGCAGTAATACCTGAAATAACACCTGAAATAACACCAGGAGTAGCACCTTCGTCAGGATCATTTACAATGGCAGCTGCTCCGTTTTCAACAACAAGAGCTCCCTTTGTACTTTCATCTGTTACGATTGAACCTTCAACTTCTACAACACCTTCGCTAACTTCAAGGCTTGTTCTGTCGTTTTCATCTCTGACAATCTTCTGAACTCCTGATTCAGTCTCTCCTTCAGGAACTGCAGGTGTTTTCTGCACTTCTGCAGGAGTTGCAGGAACTTCCTGTTCTGCAGGGGCAGCGCCCTCTGCTGCAAAGGTTGTAACTGCTGGTGAAAAGGCAAGTGACATTGCCATTGTGATAGCAGTTAAGTTGATTAGTGCTTTCTTATACATTTTTTCATTTCCTCCATTTCTTTACTTCCAGAGAAAAAGCGCTTTGGAAGTTTGTTACATAAGTTAAACATGTGAAATTGAAATAAAGTTGCAAAAAGATGCAAACTTGTTTTTGAACTACTCTCTATGCTATAATTTTTAGTGGTTTATTATTTGGTTTAGGTGGAGAGAGTTTTTATGTCGTCAATAATTCAGAATAATCAGGTGTTTAATAACGAGATAGCTTTTTGCAGAGTATATAGCTTGGAGAGCAAGAAGCAGCTCGAGGAAAGATTTCTTGCACACAGGATTTCCTATTTCATAGAATGGCAGGATAAATCAATTATCCAGCGTTTGTTTGACAGGAAAGGCAGCAAGATAGTTTGCACCTTCAGGATTAATAAAAGTGAGGTACTAAGAGCCAGAGAGCTTGCTCAGGGAATAGAGGGTATCAAATTCAAGGATAACGGCGATATCAAGTTTAATGAGCGCATCCGCAGGAGAAGCGAAGCTGTTAAGAGCGATGATGACGGCGATGGGCTTGGGATGCCGGAACTCAAGTTTGAGAATAGCACTGAAGACTACGAGGAAGAAAACTAAGATGAGTAGGGGACTTGCGCCCCTACTTTTTATGATATAGGCAAGTAGATAGAGAGGATGAATAATGTCATATCATCAGAATGTTAAAAAGTTTGAAAAAATAAATCAGAAGATGAGCGGCGGCAAAGATAAAGAGAAACGCTCTGACTTGGATAAGGACAAAGCGAAGAATAAAAAGGTTGCTGCAAAGGCAAAGTTTACAGATGGACTTAAGGCTGCGACCTGGACGAAAGCAGATACTAATGTAAAAAAGAATAGTAAAGCCGTAGATAAATCAAAGGGCAGGACAAGAGACGCACTGGACAATAAAGCGGAGGCAGTCAAAAAGAGCCGTTGCCCATATTTTAAAAAGTGCGGTGCCTGCCAGATGATCGATACTCCGTATGATAAGCAGCTTCGGCAGAAGCATGCTCATGTAGCAGAACTTCTCGAGCCTTACACAAGAGTTGCTGCCTTTGTAGGAATGGAAGAGCCTGAGCACTACAGATGCAAAGTACACGCAGTTTTTACTCATGATAAAAAAGGTAATCCGTTATCGGGAATCTATAGAGAGGGTACACATGATGTGGTCCCGATCGATAGTTGTCTTTTGGAAGATCAGAAGGCTGATGCTATTATCGCGACAATCCGTGGTATGCTCAAATCTTTCAAGATCAAGACTTATGACGAGGACAACGGTTTTGGGCTTTTGAGGCATGTTCTCATCAGGATAGGCAAGAATACTGGTGAGATAATGGTGGTTTTAGTTACGGTTTCACCTATTTTCCCATCCAAGAATAACTTTGTTAAGGCTCTTTTGAAAGAGCATCCTGAGATTACTACAATAGTTCTTAATGTCAACGACAAGCAGACCAGTATGATCCTGGGTGATAAAGAAAAGGCTATGTATGGCCCTGGATTTATCTATGATACCTGCTGCGGCATGAAATTTAAGATAAGCCCTAAGTCTTTCTATCAGGTTAATCCTGTTCAGCAGGAGGTATTATACAACACTGCAATTGAAATGGCAGAGCTCAAAGGGGATGAAGTAGCACTCGATTGCTATAGCGGCGTTGGAACTATCGGGCTTATTGCAAGTCCTCATGTGAAAGAGGTTATTTCTGTAGAACTTAACCCTGATGCAGTAAAAGATGCAAAGATTAATGCTAAGATCAATAATGTGAGCAACATTACTTTTTATGAAAATGATGCTACAAGATTCATGCAGCAGATGGCTGATTCGGGAGATAAGGCTGATCTTATTTTCATGGATCCGCCACGAAGCGGCTCCACACCAGAATTTATCGAATCGATGATAAATCTGTCGCCGGATAAGATTGTATATATTTCATGCAGCCCGGATTCACTTGCACGTGATCTTGAATTTATCACTAAAGGTGGCTATAAGGTTAAAAAAGCTATTCCTGTAGACATGTTTCCTTTTACGCGTTCAATAGAGATGGTAACTCTTTTGACAAAATAATATTAAATTGAAGGGGGTTTTCAATGAAAAAAGTATTTGGGACCAAAGAGATAGTGATAACTGCAGCACTTTTGGCTATTTGTATTATCAGCCAGTTTTTTAAGAATCTGAGTGTGTTTATAACTGGGCCTGTTATAAATGCGTGCCTTATAATAGCTGTGCTGTCAGCGGGGCTTGCAAGTGGCATAATTCTCAGCATTATAACACCTGTTACGGCTTATATTATTGCTGCTTCTCCTGTTATGATGGCTGTTCCTGGAATTATTCCGCTTATAATGGCAGGAAATGCAGTACTGGTTCTTGCTACATATTTTTTACTTAAAAAGGATCTTACTGACGGAAAAGGGCTCAGAGATATAAAGAGCTATTTAAAGGCTATAGTCTGTGCGCTTTTAAAGGGCGTTTTCATGGGACTTACCATTTCACTATGGCTCCTTCCTACTTTTATTTCTGAGGAAAGCCCTCTTATTAAGAAAATGCCTGTATTTCAGACGATGTTTTCTACAACTCAGTTTATCACTGCCTGTATCGGATTTGTGTATGCATTTATCATTTGGGCAGCACTTAGCAGGTTCCTTAGAAAAAGCGATCTGAAATAATAACAGTGATTATTTACAATTTTGGCAAGTTTTATTACATAATAATAGGTTTTTATCTTTAGCTGTTCTTATTAGAATAATCCAAAAGGGAGGATTATTCTATGTCTGTACATGTCATTGATGAAGCAAGTCGTTGTTTACAGTGCCCTAATCCCAGATGCAGGGAAAATGGGTGCCCTATTCACACTAATATTCCTGAAATGATCAGACTTTTCAAGGAAAATAAGATGATGGAAGCGGCGGAGATGTTGTTTGAAAACAATCCGCTTTCCATGATCTGTTCCCTTGTCTGTAATCATGAGAATCAGTGTGAGGGAAACTGTGTCCGTGGGATAAAAGGGGATCCCATCCACATTTCTTCTATTGAAAATTACATATCGGATTCATGCTTTGAGAGGCTCGAGCTTAAGAAAGCTCCTTCAAACGGAATAAAGGCAGCTGTTATAGGTGCGGGACCTGCAGGAATAACAATTGCTATTATCCTTGCACTCAAAGGCTATTCTATTACTGTTTTTGAAACACATGATAAGATCGGGGGAATATTAAGATACGGAATTCCTGAATTCAGGCTGCCTAAATCAATTCTTGACAGGTATTATGTCAAGATGAGAGAGCTTGGCATTAAGTTCAGACCTAATTTCTCTATTGGTGGTTCGACTAATATCCAGGATCTTTTAAATGATGGCTATAAGAGCGTGTTTATCGGCACTGGAGCGTGGAGACCGAGAAAACTTGGTATTCCTGGAGAAACATTCGGAAATGTTTATTATGCTATCAACTATCTCAATAATCCTGATGTATATGATCTTGGAGACAGAGTGGCGATAATTGGCGCAGGTAATGCTGCTATGGATGTTGCCAGAACAGCAATACGTCATGGCTCAAGAAATGTCACGGTTTATGTCAGAGGGCAGGAAGTATCAGCTTCCAAGCAGGAATTTGAGTATGCTAAAGTGGATGGCGTTAAATTCGAATACAATATGTCGATTGTCAGAATTGAAGATGATGGACCTGTGTTCAAGATGGAAGATGGAGAGAAACTCATTCCTGCGGACAGCATTTTGATCGCGATTTCTCAGGTTCCTCAGGACAGAATTATCAGTAAGGAAAAAAATCTGAAGCTGAATGAGAAAGGGAATCTTGCTACTAATGAATTGGGCGAAACTACCATTCCGGGAGTATTTGCTTCAGGAGATGTTGTGACAGGTGCCAAGACTGTTGTCGCTGCGGTAGCAGTATCTAAGCAAATTGCTGAAGATATGCATAAATTTATGCAGACAAACTAGTGAAGTTTAAGGTATAATAGATTCTGCAAATTATCGTCTGGAAATATGAGGGAAATGAAGCAGAATTATAAGTTTATTATCAGCTATGATGGCACAAGATACCATGGTTGGGAGAAAAAGCCTGACCTGGATATGACTATTCAGGGTAAATTAGAAGGCGTACTGAATAGGATGATTGGTGCAGAAGGCACCGGAGAAGTAAATCTAATAGGCGCAGGTAGGACAGATGCCGGGGTACATGCCAGGGCAATGACTGCCAGCGCCGTTCTTGATACGCATTTATCCGAAGCGGAGATTCAGTCTTACATGAATACATATCTTCCGGAGGATATAAGCGTCAACGAAGTCAAGGTATGTTCTGACAGATTTCATGCAAGATACAACGCTATAGGGAAAACTTACAGATATACTTGCTGGTATGGGGCCGGTAAGCCTGTTTTTGACAGGAAGTATGTTACTGTACTTGATTGCGAGCCAGATGTGGACAAGATGAGAAAAGCGGCTGAGCTTTTGGTTGGAGAGCATGACTTTAGGAGTTTTTGCGGTAATCCCAAGATGAAGAAATCTACTGTCAGGGTATTGGATACTATCAATATTGAGAAAAACGGTAATTACATACGTTTTTATTTTCATGGGAATGGCTTTTTGCAAAATATGGTGAGAATTCTTACGGGAACTCTACTTGAAGTGGGATATGGCAATATTTCGCCGGAAGGAGTGCGGGATATTCTAGAGGCATGCGACAGGAAAAAGGCAGGACCTACGGCCAGACCTGAGGGTCTTTGCATGATGAAGGTAGATTACTAATTAAAATTAGTATATACAAATTTTTTAATAACGGGGGTTATATGAATCAAAGATTTGGCAAAAAACTATTTATGACACTGGCGGGAGCGCTTGCAATAGCGTTTGTTTTCTTAATGGATCCTGCTGTTGTCCATGCCGCCGGCACAGGTGCGGTTGCAATTAATTCGGTTACAATTGGCGGTAGCAATGTAAATATCGTTGCATCTGCAACAGACCTTCCATCCAGTGATGACGGTGTTTATTATCTTTATGCTGAGAAGGTATATCAGAATGGCCCATCTGGAAATGCTGTTGCAACACTTCCTGTTGGCCCTTCAGCTGTTTTTAGCGTACCACTTGGTATGAATACAGCAGATTGTCGTCTCTACGACAAATTTCAGATTTGCGTACTTCAGGGAGGGGCTATGGTTCCAGTCACTAATCCCAGGTACATAACTAATCCCGAAGTCCTTGGAGCAGCTATTCCGGCTAAAAATGGCGGAAAAAAAGGCATTATTCTTGATGGCGCCAAGATAGGTAATGGTAATAATGAGGTTGTTGAACTTGGAGTTCAGCAGGCTGCATATAATATCAATTTAGAAGACGTTATTGGTGGTAATGGTGCGATTAAATATGAATATAATGGCAAGACGTATGGGTTTGATTCGAACTATATGAGTCAATATGACCACTGCGTAAGAACAACTACCAATCAGGGAATAGGGCTTACAATGGTTTTGCTAAATCCCTATGCGAGGGGGGAGGAGTTTATGATAGCTCCATCCTCCAGAAGCGGTCTTGGAAGATGCAACTATTATATGATGAATACATCTGAACAGAAGGGACTTGAGTATCTTGAGGCCGTTGTTTCTTTTCTTGCCAACAGATATAATGGCCGGAATGGGCAGGGACAGATTGACAATTGGGTAATTGGAAATGAAGTTAATGCCAAGCATGTCTGGAACTATTCAACAGTAACAGATGAGATTGCGTATGCTCAATTGTATGTAGACTCTCTCAGAGTCTGCTACAATGCGATCAAGAGTAAGAATGCAAATGCTACTGTCTGTATCAGTCTGGATCAGAATTGGACACATGTACACAATCCCGGCTCATATTATTCAGCAAGAAGTATGATTGAAGCTATAAATGCCGTTGCATCAGCTCAAGGAAACTTTGACTGGGCTGTAGCAGAGCATCCTTACAATTATCCTATGACCTGGACAAGTTTTTGGACTCCCAAGGATGCGACCAGTGCGGCTATGATCCAGCATAATATTGATACACCATATCTTTCAATGGAAAATATTGAGCAGCTTACTGATTATCTGTGCCTGCCGCAAATGCGCAATACTAAGGGAAATGTACGTCCGGTGCTTCTGACGGAGATAGGTTATTCCTCTACTCAGGGAGAAGAGGCTCAGGCTTACGCCATGGTTTATGCGTATCAGAGGACTATGACTAACAGATATATCAAGATGATCATATTTAACAGGCAGACGGACTTTCCACTTGAAGTCAGACAGGGACTTTCTGTGGGACTTACTGACCAAAAAGGTAGAAGAAAACTGGCTTTTGAAGTGTTCAAACAGATGAGCGGAGCTGGTAATGCGACATGTACGCAGCAGGCAGCTTCTTATATGGGGATTGGTGATTGGAACGCTGCGATGAATGCCCGCTAAGCCAGTGCTGGCGCGGGGTTCATATATTTTTTATAAAGCTAAAAAAAGGATTAAATAACCACTGATACCGTCGATTAATTAACCCGAAACTAGGATAATTAACTTATCAAAAATTCTGGTTGGAGGGTTCCGGTTATGAGGAAAAAAATCGCTCTTGTTACAGTATCGTTGGGAATGTCTTTGATCCTCATTTTGCTTAACTGCATATTGGAAATCGGTCAGCTGACTGTTTATGCTGCAGAACCTTCAGCAGACAATATCAGGGTGAATAGCGAATATGTTATACCTGATGGCTTTGACTGGTGTACTTATTATGTTGTGTTAGCAACAAATAATACAGGAGCTGATATTTCTGTACAGGCTGATTTTACAGTCTTTGACAAAGCGGGAAATGTTCTTGGAAGATCGCAGGACTATTCTGATGCAGTCAAAAAAGATCAGCAGTTCATACTATATGGACAATTCAAAAATACAGAAATAGCTGGCGCTGCAAGCTATAAATATTCATTCCGTGTTGCAACAACAGATAACTGTACCTATAATTCCGTGGACATAGATGCTGTCAACAATGGAGAGTGTCTGCAGGTGTCGGCTACAAATTATTCAGAGCATGACATACAGGGAGTAGGAGTCAGAACTGTTTTTCTGAGAAATGGAAAAGCAATCGGCTTTGATACTGTAAATATTGCAGATACTGGCTATACATTTCATGGAGGAAGCTCTAATTCCCAGGTTGTTGGACACAATACAGGCCGCTATGATGCTTATATACTGACTTATACTTCGGCAGGAAATGATCCGTTGATGGATTTTTAATATCATTAGTTTTTTTAGAGCGCAGGAAATAGACCTGCGCTCTTTTCTTTTAGGGATAAATTATGCTATACTATTCACTGGTTACATATTTTGAAACGAAAGAGATTTATTGTAATGACGTCTGACGAGAAGACTAGTAGATCGGGGAAAGTTTATAGTAAACGTATTCAGCGCTTGCGGAGGCTGATTGTTGCTACAGTAATTGCTTCTTGTCTAATCCCAACTTGTATATGCATTATTCTTTCAATTAAATATGACAGACTTCATAGCAGCTATGAACAGAGTAGGACAGATCTCAACTGGTATAGGGACAAGTATGGAACGGAAATGGAGATACTTGCAAGAGAAGCTGAAGAGAAGGCTGAAGCAGAGGAAATTGCCAGCGCTGAAGTAGAAAATGAAGAATCTGTCAGTATGGACGTTGACTATGCCAATGTTGAGGTTAGTGGTGCACAGAATCCAGAGGATATCGAGGGAACCAGATATGTTTATCTGACCTTTGATGATGGACCTAGCTCCAATACCAATGAGATATTGGATATTTTAGCTGAGTATGATGTCAAGGCTACTTTCTTTGTATGTGGCAAGCCTGATGCAAGATATACAGATGTGTACAAGAGGATTGTTGATGAGGGACATACTCTTGGCATGCATTCCTATAGCCACAAATATGAAGTGATTTATGATTCAGCTGTTTCTTTTAAGGCAGACCTTGATAAACTCAGAGTTTTCCTGTATGAGACTACTGGCGTTTGGACCAAGTATTACAGATTTCCCGGCGGAAGTTCTAATAATGTCAGTACTGTAGATATGCATGAGCTTATAGAATGCCTTAATGATAGCGACATTACCTTTTTTGACTGGAATGTATCTGCAGGAGATGACAAATCGGGATCTAACAAGACTACAATATACAATAATATTGTTGGGAATGTTCCCAGATTCAAACATTGCGTAGTACTTATGCATGATGCCGCTGATAAGAAGGCTACAGTAGAGGCGCTTCCTGAAATCATAGAGGCTATTAAGGAAATGGATGACACAGTGATATATCCGATAACAGATGATACGTTACCGGTTCAACATATCAAATAATAACAAGATTTATAGCGAATGGAGGATATCAAGATGGGATTTTTTTCTGAGCTGAAGAATGACCTTTCACAGGCTGTTAATACTCTCATGCCTGATGATAAGGCTGATGAGACAGCTGCTCTTGATAGTGACAAGAATGGGGAAGGTCTTGCTCGCGGGGACAAATCTAAGGGAGTAGATATCGACAGTATGCTTAACAAACTGGATGATATCAAGTTAGATGAGATTGGCGGGGATAAGACAGAAGAGGTTACTCCGGAAGTAGCTGAGAAACCTGAAGAGGTTTTACAGCCGGACAACGAGCCGGAGGAAGCTCCTATGAGTGCACTGGATGTTATGGCACAGCTCAAGCAGAGCGCAGCTGCAGAAGCTGAAGCTATTGTCGCACAGGAAGAACTTGAGCAGCTTGAGGAGCGTATTGAAGAGCAGACAGAGGCTGAAACTGAGGTGGAGCAGCCACAGTCTGGTTTTGAAGCAGTAAGCAATGCACAGTTTGTTGCACATGAGCCTGAGCCGGTAGATATGTACGTTGCAGAAGAACCTGCAACTGTAGATAATAATTCAAACGATGGGGGATATGAAACTATGGATTTTGAACAGCAGACACCAACAGATGAGACAGCCAGCATAACAGAAGGTATGGTCATTACAGGTGACCTTCAGACAACAGGATCTCTGGATCTTATTGGTAAGGTAACAGGTAACCTTAAGTGTCTTGGTAAACTTAATGTAACAGGTGAAATCGTAGGTGATTCAGATGCTGCAGAAATATATGCAGAGTCAGCAAGAATTACAGGCGAAGTCAGAAGTAAGGGTAGCGTTAAGGTTGGACAGAGCACAGTTATCGTTGGTAATATTTTTGGCTCCAGTGCAGTTATTGCAGGTGCTGTTAAGGGCGATATCGACGTTCATGGTCCTGTAGTTCTTGACACAACAGCTATTGTTATGGGTAACATCAAGTCTCAGTCTGTACAGATCAACAATGGTGCAGTTATTGAGGGTATGTGCTCACAGGCATATGCTGATGTTAATCCATCAGAGTTCTTTGAAACACTTAAAAACAGATAATAGAATAGTCGGAGATAGTTATGAGAATTTTATTAAAACTCAGTGGTGAGGCCCTTGCAGGCGACAAAAAGACTGGATTTGATGAAGAGACAGTCAGAAAGGTAGCTTTGCAGGTTAAGCAGCTTGTAGATAACGGAACGCAAGTTGGAATAGTTATTGGCGGAGGCAACTTCTGGAGAGGCCGTACCAGCGAAAATATTGACAGAGTTAAGGCTGATCAGATCGGAATGCTTGCAACAATCATGAACTGCATTTATGTTTCTGAAATATTCAGAAGCGAGGGCATGATGACCAATATACTTACACCATTCGAATGTGGTTCATTTACCAAGCTCTTTTCCAAGGACAGGGCTAACAAGTATTTTGCAAGAAATATGGTTGTATTCTTTGCAGGTGGTACAGGACATCCTTATTTCTCAACAGATACAGGTGTTGTTCTGAGAGCAATTGAGGTTGAGGCAGATTACATTCTTCTTGCCAAGGCAGTTGATGGTGTATATGACAGCGATCCTGCCAAGAACCCAGATGCCAAGAGATACGATACTGTTTCAATTGATGAAGTGATTGCAGAGAATCTTCAGGTTGTTGACATGACAGCTTCTATTCTTGCAAGAGATAATAATGTTCCTATGAGAGTATTTGCTCTTCAGGAAGAGAACAGTATTGTAAATGCTGCTTCAGGCAAATTTAACGGAACAACAGTTACTACTAGAGTTTAATAGGAGGAATCCGGTATGAATGAAAAGTTAAAAGCATATAACGATAAGATGCAGAAGTCATTTGATTATCTGAGAGAGGATCTTGCATCAATCCGAGCAGGTAGAGCTAATCCTCATGTACTTGATAAGATCAAGGTTGATTATTATGGAACACCTACACCTCTTCAGCAGGTTGGCAATGTTTCTGTTCCTGAGGCTCGTATCATTCAGATAGCTCCTTGGGACAAAACACTTATCAAGGATATTGAGAAGGCTATTATGATGTCTGATCTTGGTATCACACCTAGCAATGATGGAACAGTTATCAGACTTGTATTCCCTGAGCTTACAGAGGAACGCCGTAAGCAGCTCACCAAGGACATTCGCAAGAAGGGTGAGGATGCTAAGGTCGCTGTCAGAAATGTACGTCGTGATGGTAATGATGCATTCAAGAAGCTTAAGGGAACAGAAGTATCTGAGGATGAGATCAATGATCTTAACGAAGAGCTTCAGAAGATTACAGATAAATTCATCAAGGATATTGATGTAGCTGTAGAAGAAAAGAATAAGGAAGTAATGACAGTCTGATCTGTTTAATTACGACAAACATTAGCGTCATGAAATATCTTTCGTAACAGATTGATATTTCATGACATTTCAATATTTATGACTGGAACAAATATGAGAAATTTGCAATTTACGTAGTAAATTAGCGACTTCCGAATATTTGTAGGATTGCGAAAATGATGTTGATCATGGAGCAATTTGTACATCACATCAGAAGATAAGGTGAGTTTTATGGAGAACATTTCAAATATTCCTCAGCATGTGGCCATCATTTTAGATGGTAACGGCAGATGGGCCAAGGCCAAGGGAATGCCCAGAAATTATGGACATATGCAGGGAGCCAAGGCAGTAGAAGATATCCTGGTAGATGCAAGAGATATAGGTATCAAGTATCTTACTGTTTATGCTTTTTCAACAGAGAACTGGACACGTCCGGAAGCAGAGGTTTCTGCTCTCATGACTATACTTAGAAACTACCTCAAGACAAGTATCAAGAAATCCATGAAGAACAATGTTCGCTGCCGCGTTATTGGAGATAAGAGCGGGCTTTCTGAGGACATTCAGGAGGCTATAAGAGAGCTTGAAGAGGCTACTGCAGGAAATACCGGTCTTACATTTACTATTGCCATCAACTATGGCAGTAGGGATGAGATTACAAGAGCAGTACGCAAGGTTGCCGAGAGGGTTCAGAATGGCGAGATAACAGCAGCTGATATTACTCAGGATATGATTGCGGAGAATCTTGATACCAACTATCTTCCGGATCCTGATCTTCTTATCAGAACATGCAATGAGCAGCGCATTTCTAATTATCTGTTGTGGCAGTGCGCATATTCAGAGTTCTACTTTACAGAGGTTGCATGGCCTGATTTTGACAAAGAGCAGTTACTCAAGGCTGTAGAGGCTTATGGCAATAGAACCCGTAAGTTTGGCGGACTCAAAACTGAACAGTAAGGCTGGTATATAATTTTGAAGACTAGAGTAATTAGTGGAATTGTTATAGGTGTCGTACTTGCGGTTGTGTTGCTTACAGGAGGATATCTGCTTGCGGCTACGCTTCTGACAGTATCTTTTATAAGCTTTTTTGAACTTACAAGAGCAACAGGAATACATGTGCAGGGCAAGAAATGCAATGCGCTTGAGCTGTGTGGATATATTTCTATAGTTGTTCACTATGTGCAGATGATACTGGTGAAGGATTACAGATACTATATCTTTTCAATCATGTTTGCATTTTTCCTGATAATGGTATGCTATGTTATGAATTTTCCTAAATTCACTGCGACGATGGCTATCACTACATTTTTCTGCTTTGTTTATGCACCGGCGTATATGTCGTTTGTGTACTGGCTCGGGGTTGGAGGTTTTT